>Ga0256833_1000425_pt1 | contig 33171 bp, 33 predicted proteins | sample 356284metaG_FD_190535 | JGI IMG/M metagenome (GOLD analysis project Ga0256833, IMG submission 190535) | Hydrothermal vent microbial communities from Mid Atlantic Ridge, Atlantic Ocean - 356-284 | ecosystem: Environmental > Aquatic > Marine > Hydrothermal vents | place: Atlantic Ocean: Mid... | reverse complement strand
TCACAGTTGTTGCTTTAGGAGCAGTACTACTTTTATTACTACTACTACCACAACCAATCAACAGCAGAGAAGTTGCTACTAAACTTAATTTAAAAAAATTCATATTTATTCCTTTATGTTTATAACAATAATCATACAATTATAAACATAATTATTAGCTTAAACTCGCTCCAAAGCTCCTGCTTTGGAGTGTTTTTGATGTTCTCTTGATTTAATAGTAGTCATATTTTATTATCCTTTGGTAGTCTTTTATAAAGTGACTACTAATATTACTACTCTTTAACTTAGATGTGACTACTACATATTAGACTAACTTAAACGATAAAAGGGCTTTAGATTATTGTTTTTAGGTACTTTATAGAGGGTTTTAAATGGGATTAGATTAAGGAGTGGTAGTAAGAGAGGGACTCGAACCCTCGACCTCCGGCTTATGAGACCAGCGCTCTAACCAGCTGAGCTACCTTACCACACATTATTTTGAAGTGGCGAAATTTTATCTGAAAGAGTCTTAAAAGTCAAGGATTCTTTTGATTTTACCAATTTAAATTAATTTTTTTTCAAAGCTTAGTTATATAGACTAAAGTTTATTGATTTTTAAAGCATAAAGTATTGACTTTTGTAAAAAAATAGATTATTATTCCAAAAAATTAACAACTATAAGGAGAAACCAAATGTCATTTCAGCCATTAGGTAATCGTGTTCTTATACAAAGAGAAGAACAAACAAATCAAACAGCATCTGGTCTTTATATTCCAGACTCTGCAAAAGAGAAACCATTAAATGGAAAAGTAGTTGCCGTAGGAAAAGAGGCTATTGAAGCAGGAATTAACGAAGGTGATACTGTTGTGTTTCCAAAGTATGGTGGAACAGAACTTACCATTGAGGGAACAGAATATTTAATTATGAGTAGCGATGATATTTTAGGAGTAATGAGATAATGGCAAAAGATATACATTTTTCAGACGATGCACGAACAGGACTTTTTAAAGGTGTTACCAAATTAGCAGATGCAGTTAAAGTAACAATGGGACCACGTGGACGTAATGTGCTTATTCAAAAAGCTTATGGAGCACCACACATTACTAAAGATGGTGTAACTGTTGCTCGTGAGATTGAGTTTGAAGACTCTGTAGAGAATATGGGAGCGCAACTTGTTAAAGAGGTAGCATCAAATACAGCTGATGAGGCTGGAGATGGAACAACCACTGCTACTGTTTTGGCACAATCTATCTTCAAAGAGGGTCTTAGAAACATTACAGCTGGAGCAAATCCAATTGAAGTAAAAAGAGGAATGGACAAAGCCACAAAGGCGATTATTGATAAACTTAAAGATATGAGCCTAGAGGTTCAAGATAAAGAGAAAATTGCACAAGTAGCAACCATTTCAGCCAATTCAGATGAGACTATTGGAAACCTTATTGCCGAAGCAATGGAGCGTGTGGGTAAAGATGGTGTTATTACAGTAGAAGAGGCAAAAGGGATTGAAGATGAACTTGAAGTTGTTGAGGGAATGCAGTTTGACCGTGGGTATCTCTCTCCTTATTTTGTAACCAATACAGAGAAGATGACATGTGAAATTGATTCACCACTTATCTTGCTTACAGATGCAAAAATTACTTCACTTAAAGATTTAGTTCCTGTCTTAGAGCAGATTCAACAGACAGGTAAACCCCTTTTAATTATTGCTGATGATGTTGAGGGAGAAGCACTCTCTACTTTAGTTCTTAACAAACTTAAAGGTGTTTTAAATATTACAGCTGTTAAAGCACCAGGATTTGGTGACCGTAAAAAAGCGATGCTAAATGACATTGCTATCTTGACAGGTGCAACACTTATTACTGATGAGTTAGGTCTTACACTAGAAAAAACAACTCTTCAAGAGCTTGGTCAGTGTGACAAAATTGTTATTGACAAAGATAACACTGTTGTAGTGGGTGGTAAAGGTTCAAAAGAGGCAGTTGATGCTCGTGTAGCTGAGATTAGAATTCAGGAACAAAACACAACAAGTGAGTATGACAAAGAGAAACTTCAAGAGCGTATTGCTAAACTATCTGGTGGAGTAGCTGTTATTAAAGTTGGTGCGGCTACAGAGACAGAGATGAAAGAGAAAAAAGACCGTGTTGATGATGCTCTTAGTGCAACTAAAGCAGCTGTTGATGAGGGGATTGTTATTGGTGGTGGTGCTGCCCTTATTAAAGCTGGAGCGAGTGTTGAACTTGATGAACTTGAGCATGACCAACAGATTGGTGCAGAGATTATCCTAAGAGCTATTCAAGCACCAATGAAACAGATTGCTATAAATGCAGGTTACGATGCTGGTGTTGTAGTAAATAAAGTGATGGATTCAGAAAATTCAAACTTAGGATTTAATGCTGCCAATGGAGAGTATGTAGATATGCTTGAAGTAGGAATTATTGACCCACTTAAAGTTGAAAGAGTTGCTCTGCTTAATGCAACATCTGTCTCTAGCCTTCTACTTACAACTGAAGCGACTATTTCAGATATTAAAGAACCAAATATAGATGTTCCATCTCCTGCTATGCCAGATATGGGTGGAATGGGAGGAATGATGTAGTTTTACTACTACATCTTCTCTTTTTGGTCGGTTTTTGCCGACCTTTATCCAAAAATTTAAATAAATTTAGATATAATTCCAAGCTTTTTTATAAGCAAATTCTCATGTAGTTAATCCTTGAATGGTTGCACATTTTTGTGTTAAGGGCTACAGTGGAATAAACCTATAGACTACGGTCTCTAAAAATATTATTTTTGTCTTGAAATATATAATAGAATTATCTATTTTTGGACTTTTGCAAGGAGCAAAATATGGTAACAATGAAAGATTTATTGGAGTGTGGTGTACACTTTGGTCACCAAACAAGAAGATGGAATCCAAAGATGAAAAAGTTTATCTTCGGTGAGAGAAAAAATATCTACATTATTGACTTACAAAAAACACTTAGATACTTCAAATACACTTACAATGTTGTAAAAGAGGCTGCAGCAAATGGTCAAACAATTATTTTTGTAGGAACTAAAAAACAAGCTCGTTCAGCTGTTAAAGAACATGCAGAGCGTTGTGGAATGCCTTATGTATCTACAAGATGGTTAGGTGGAATGTTGACAAACTACCCAACAATGAAAAAATCTATTAGAAAATTAGAAATCATTGAGCAGATGGAAGAGAACGGTCAATTGGAGCTTTTAACCAAAAAAGAAGCTTTAATGCTTACTCGTAAAAAAGCAAAACTATCTGCATATCTTGAAGGTTTCAGACATATGAAAAAACTACCAGAGATGATGTTTGTTATTGATGCAGTCAAAGAGCATATTGCTGTAAAAGAGGCAAAGAGAATGGGTATGAAAGTTGTTGCACCACTTGATACCAACTGTGACCCAGATGTTGTTGATTATCCAATTCCAGGTAATGATGATGCTATCCGTTCAATAAACCTTTTCTGTAGAGAAATGGCTGAAGCAATTATTGAAGGTCAGGCTGAATTAGCTGAAAAAGAGGGTAGAGACGCAGAGGTTGCACCTGCTGCAGATGAAGAACTTGGTAAAGCTATGATGGCACAAACAGAAGACCCTGAAGTATTAAAAGAGACAGCTCTTCCAAGTGATTCTGAAGTAAAAGAGATTGTAAAAGAGGCTGTTGAAGAGGGCGAAAAAGAAGAAGCTAAAAAAGAAGAGACAAAGGCATAAGAGATGGCAAAATTCGGACCAAAAGATATTAAAAAACTTAGAGAAGCTACCAATGCAGGAATGATGGATTGTAAAAATGCACTAAAAGAGTCTGATGGTAATTTTGATGATGCAGTAGCATGGCTTAGAGAAAAAGGTCTTGGTGCAGCAGCTAAAAAAGCAAGTAAAGTAGCTGCAGAGGGTGTTGTATCTGTTAACGTTGCAGATAACAAAGCTGTAATTGTTGAGATTAACTCTCAAACAGATTTTGTTGCACAAAATGACAAGTTCAAAGAGGTTGTGGCTGAGATTACAAATCATGCTTTTGATAATAACTTGGCTGATGCAGAGTCTATCAATAACTCTACAATTAATGGTCAACCATTTTCAGAGTATCTATCACTTAAAATTGCAACTATCGGAGAGAATCTTGTAGTTAGACGTGCTGGAATGATTGCTTCTGATGATGAAACTGTAGCTATCAATGGGTATGTTCATGCAAACTCAAGAGTAGCTGTACTTCTAGGTGCAAAATGTGAAGATAAAGCAACTGCTGATAAAGTAAGAGCAGAGCTTAAAAATATTGCAATGCACGCAGCAGCAATGAGTCCTAAAACACTCTCATATAAAGATTTTGATGCTAAATTTGTAGCTGATGAGACAAATGGTAGAATTGAAAAAGTAAAAAAAGAGAATGAAGAGTTAGTAAGACTTGGAAAACCTCTAAAAAATGTACCTCAATATGTGAGTATGTCTCAAATTACTGATGAAGTATTAGCTGATGCAAAAAAAGCTATCGAAGCTGAACTTGCAAGTGAAGGTAAACCAGAAAAGATTTGGGATAGAATTGTGCCAGGTAAATTAGCAAGATTTATCTCTGATAATACACTTCTTGACCAAGAACTTGCACTTCTTGACCAAAAATATGTAATGGACGACTCTGTAACAGTTGGAGAACATATACAAAAAATATCTGGTGGCAAAGCCACTATTACAGATTTTATTCGCCTTGAAGTAGGAGAAGGAATCGAAGTAAAAGAGGAAGATTTTGCAGCAGAAGTTGCAAAACAGATGGCATAACACCCTACCCCCAACTTTTTTTGATTCTCCTCATATATAAGGAGAATCTCTATCTTCTTTTTAATCAAGTCTATTAAATATAAATTATTAGAGAGTTAATGGAAAAATAACATATTTTACTCTAAAACATACCAAATTTTTGAAAAAATTCATAGTATAATATATAAATAATTAAAAAAATACAAGGTTATAATATGGAAAAGTTAATAATATCTCAAAATATACATTGGAAAAATTCCTATAAAGCATTATATCAGCGTGATGTTTTAGAGAAACTTATTGCTAGATTGGATTTAAGACAGATAGAAGCCATTCAAGGAATACGAAGAAGTGGAAAATCAACCCTTTTTAAACTACTTATTAACCACCTAAGTCAAAAAATAGAAGCCAAAAAGATACTCTATTTAAACCTTGATGACCCATTTTTTATTCCTTATGCTAAAGATGCACGAAAATTGCATGAGGTAGTGGAGATGGCAGAGAAATTGACGCAAGGAAAGATTGAATATCTCTTTTTAGATGAAGTCCAATCCATCGAGGGGTGGGAGAGATATGTTAAGAGTGTTTATGACAGTGAAACGTTTAAGAAGATATTTATAACAGGTTCAAACAGCTCTTTTTTAGATGGAACATTAGCCAAACTTTTAACGGGTCGATACTTCTCTACCAAAGTTTATCCTCTCTCATTTTTAGAAATTCTTCATATCAATAAGATTGATAGCTATATGGATTTAGTAGAAAAGAGAGCCAAAGTGCTAAAAATAATAGATGATATGATGCAATTTGGCTCTTTTGTTGAGATATATAATGCCGATGAGGAGTTTAGAAGAGATTTAATTAAGAGTTATTATGAGACCATTTTACTCAAAGATTGTGTCTCCAATTATTCAATAAGAGAGGTTAAAAGCTTTAAAGAGTTGAGCTATTTTTGTTTAAGTAATTTGACCTCTCTTTTCTCCTACACTTCGCTCTCTAAAGCCATAGGAATTACCGACATAAGCACCAAAGAGTATGTTGGGTATCTTGAAGATAGCTTTATGCTTTATGAGCTAAAACAATTTTCCTATTCACTCAAAGAGCAAAATAGTAGTAAAAAAAAGATATATCTAAGTGACAATGGATTTACCCTATTAAATTTTAAGTTCTCACAAAATTTAGGAACGTTATTTGAAAATCTTGTTTTTAGTGAGCTACTTAAATTAGGTTATGAGTTATATTTTTACAATAAAAATTATGAGTGTGATTTTTTAGCCAAAAAAGATGAAGAACTCATTGCCATACAAGTCTGTTATGAGTTAAACGATAGAAACCAAAAAAGAGAGATAAGAGGCTTAGAGAAGCTCCCCTTTAAATGCGATAGAAAAATAATTATTACCTACCATCAGCGTGAAAAGTTTGAGAAAATTGAGGTTTTACCTTTTTATGAAGCTATTTGGACAATGAGAAATGGTTAAAACCGACCAAAAATCATTGAAATAATCATTTTCTTCTCATCTTTTTCTATTATAATACACCTATTAAAATAATGGGAAAAATTATGGAAGAGATTATTGATATAAAACTACTAAGTCATATTGTAGATTATGGTGTATTGGGAGTGTTGGCATTTATGAGCTTTTTAACTCTATTTTTTTGGATTGAGAGATTACTATTTTATAGAAGTGTAGAGGTAGAGGATTATCAAGATATTGAAGAGTTAGAGATTGATATAACCAATAATCTATCTATTATCTCTAGCTTTGGGGCAAATGCTCCATATATCGGTCTCTTGGGTACGGTTCTTGGTATTATAATTACCTTTTATACAATGGGGCAAACAGCTGACATGGAAGTCAAACATATTATGACCTCTTTGGCTTTGGCACTTAAAGCTACTGCAATGGGCTTGGTTGTAGCAATTCCTGCAATATTTTTCTATAATCATCTCAATCGTAAAGTAGAAGTTATCTTAAATAGATGGATTATCAACCAAAAGGTAAGATAGTGAGACGTTTATCAAAATTTGATACTATTAATGTTGTTCCCTTTATTGATATTATGTTGGTCTTATTAGTTATTGTACTTACTACGGCTTCATTTATTCAGACTGGACTTATAAAGTTGGATTTACCCACATCTAGTGCTAAAGCAGATGATAAACCCAAAAAAGAGTTGCAAATATCTATTAAAGAGAATGGAGATATATTTTTTGGTAAGAGAAAAATAGCTCATAAAGAGATTGAACAAACCCTATTGAGTCATGATAAAAAAACACCAATACAACTATATAGTGACAAAAATACAACCTTTCAAGATTTTGTCTTTATTTTAGATATTCTAAAAAAGAATAACTATGAAAATTTAGGGATTGTTACAAAAAATGAATAACTATCGCTATAGCATAGCATTTCTTGTTAGCTCAATTCTCTTTACAGTAATAGGCTTCTCTATTTTTATATTTGCCCAAAGAGTAGAGAAACCCAAAGAGCTTTCAAAATCGGTTATAAAAGTCTCTATTATTACACCTATTGATAAAAAAATTATCAAGAAAAAAAAGCCTATATTACCACTTAGTATTCCAAAACATCATAAAATTAAAAAAAAGATTAAACATAAACATATTTATAAAAAGAAAAAACTCCATAAGAGAAAAGTTATTCAAAAGATAAAATCGCCTAAAAAAAATACTAAAAAAAGAGTTAATCATAAAAAAGTTATTCATAAGATAAAACCTAACAAAATAGTTAAACCAATTATAAAAAAGAGATATACTCCAACTCCTAATAAAATAGTTAATCATAAAAAAGTTATTCATAAGATAAAACCTAACAAAAGAGTAAAACCAATTATAAAAAAGAGATATACTCCAACTCCTAATAAAATAGTTTATTATAAAAAAGTTATTCATAAGAGAAAACCTCCCAAAAGAGTTAAGCCTATCATAGAAGAGATATATACTCCACCCCCTCAACCCACAAGAGTAATAGAGAAAGTTGTTAAAGCACCAACAACAAGGAAAATTCAGAGACAACCTAAAAAAGTAGATAAAAGTATAGAAAAAAGAGGCTTCCTAAGCCAAGTAAGAAGTAAAATTATTGCAAATAAACGATACCCAAGAGTAGCACTTAGACAACATATCCAAGGCTCTGTAAAAGTCAAGTTTGATATTACAGCTAATGGAAATGTAACAAATATCTGTTATATAAATGGAAAAAGTATTTTACAAAAAGGGGCTAGAAAAGCAATTGAAAAGAGTTTTCCAATAGATATTCCTAGTTCATTAAGAAGTGAACTTCCAATAAATGATATTTATCTAACAATTCACTTCAATATTGATTAATGGGGCAAGAGAAACATCTCATCTAGCTTCATCATTGTTATAGCATCTAAAATACCATTTGGTACGATACCTAGATTTTCTTGAAAACTTCTCAATACATTATCTGTAGATTCATCAAATACTCCATTGGTATCTAACTCATATCCTAGTGATTTTAATGTCTTTTGAACCATCAAAACAATAGCTCCCGTAGAACCGATGCTTAATGGTTCAAAATCATACTCTTCTGTTTTACTCATCTTGGAACTCCAATAAAATATTTACACTCCTGAAATATGTGTATATAACATAATAATAAAAAAGTGATTATTTAACTGTAAAGTAAAAATCGTAGTTTTTATATCAATTTTCTCTAAAGTTTTTTATTATTATTGTTTACACTATATGAGAGTAATAATAAACTTACTATGTTTTTCTATGTACCAAAACAGCCCAAAAAGTAGATATTTTTATAAAGTTAGAGTATTATTAATATAATTATATTAGATAAATTTAATAGATATTTTAACTGATTTATGTAGAGAAAAGTAACACAATTTGATTTCATATAGTTACTTTACTATTTAATAGAGATAGATAGCAATCCAGATACATCAGATGAGGAGTAGGATATATAGTTTTTATTACTTTTTATCATACCTTTTAGCTCTTGAATAGAGAGCTTTTTAGGTGGAACTCTTTCACTTTTATACATCTCTCTTGCCCAATAAGCACGAAGCTCTTTTTTAGATTTATTTACAATTTTATTATAAAACTCTTCAAAATTTGATTTGTTATCCAATGGAACAACCCTAATACCTTTAATTTTATCTGTCTTTCTTAGATATAAATTAGCTAACTCTTTTTTTGTAATTGTAATTGAGTTTAATTTACTATTATTTGAAATAATCTTAATTTGAGAGAAAGCTAAAGAGCTAAATAATAGTAGTAGCAGTAGAAATTTCATAAATTACCTTTAGTTTAATTTTATTAACTAAAGTATAATAAGATAAAATTAAAATAAAACTTAAATCATAAAATTAATATTAAAATTAATAAAATAAAAAGTTTTATTTTATGTTTTATATGAAGATTCTAACTTTTTAAATTATTAAATATTTTTATCTGTTTTATAAGTTTATCTCTTTGAAACGGTCTATAGATAAATGAGATATTTTGTTGTGGGTAAATATCTTTTATCTCAGATTCATTATCCTCTTTTGTAATGAAGATTAGGGGAATATCTTTGATATTAGTATGTCTTTTTAAAAAGTTAAATATAGAAATACCACATAAATCATCTAGTTGGGTGTGGAGTATTACCAAATCTACTCTCTCTTCTTCAAAAATTTCTAAAGCTTCATATCTATTCAGTGCCAATAAAATATCAAAATCATCATCTAAAATTTCCATTAACTCATCAATCTCATTAGGTTCATTATTAATAATTAAAATATTAGATATATACTTTTTAGTAGAAGAGAAGATTTTATTCAACTCTTGAATATTCGTTTGCAATGTTTTAGAACACTCATCAATAAGTCGTATAGATGGATTTTTCTCTTTTTGGATTTGAGTAGTAATCTGTTCTAAGTGGGTCATTCCTAATGTAGAAGACAACCCTTTAATAGAATGGATAGTATTATATAACTCCTCTTTTCTTAAATTTATAAGCTCTAAATCTTTATATCTTTTAAAAAAATTATTTAATATATTTAAATATAAGCTTATATTACCATTAAGATATTTCAATCCAATATCACTATTTATATGTTCAAAAATAGGGAGAGAACGGCTATTACTTGGCACGATGATTATCCTTTTTATCTAACGATTATTTAATCATGAAATAATAACTATAAAATAGGTAGTAAGCGTGAAAAAAAGTGATTGTTTTATTCATTTTTGTAAAAAAAATAGAAAAGCTGTAATCTTATTGAAAAAGATTACTTTTTAAATTAAAAATGGTGTATAAGTTTATTCTGTAATTGTCTACGAAGATTTGAAGCAATTGATGATGATGATTGAAGTAAAATATATACTGCTAGTGTTGATACTGTTTTCATTTGATTATCCTTTGTTTTTATAATTAAATTATAAACTAAGAATTGGCAAGAATAGTGAAAATTAAAGAGAATAGCAGTATAATTTACGCAAAATTGAATTATATTTAATGAAAGCTATATACATGAATAAATCTTCTAATGAAAATTATATTATTGAACTCTTTAAAAGAGTCACCCCTTACAAGTGGTCTATTCTTTTTATAATGATAGTTTTTATAGTTTTAATGAAAATTAAACTATATTTTACCCCTTCTGTTTATGAATCTTATGCCATTATCAAAGTCAAAGTTAATGAAAATAGAGTTGATAGCAAAGATTTATTGAGAGATAGTCTATTTAAAACCAATACTGTTGGAATAAATCAAGAGATGGCTATCTTAAAAACTTTTCAAATCAATGAAAAAGCACTAAAAAAGGTTGATTTTAGAGTAAAATACTTTGTAAAAGAGGGATATAAAAAGGTAGAGATTTATGATAATCTACCTATTAAACTCAATACTATTACTAAAATAGATAAAAAATTTATTAACTATCCTATAACAGTAGAACCTGCAGAAAATGGTTTTAGACTAAAGACAAAAGAAGATATAAACGCAACTATATATCCCTATGATAAAGAGGTTGTTACTCCCTATTTTAGAGGTATCTTAACTAAAAAAGATGAGTTTAAAACACCTATTGATATTAAAGTACAAGGTAGTAGCCGTCATATATATGAAACTATTATTAAAAACTCTCTATCTGTAACACAATTGAAATTAGATACCAATCTAATTAAAGTCTCTTTTCAAGACACCATGCCTACACGTGCAAATCAATACCTTGATGCACTAGTTGATGTATATATAAATAGAAGTATTACGAAAAAAAATAGTATCAACAGTAAGATTTTGGATTTCCTCAAGGAGCGTTTGGCAATTACCAAAAAGAAGTTGGAAAAATCTGAAAATGCATTAGAAGAGTACCAATCCAATAATAAGACAATTGACCCATCTACAAACTCCAAAGATATTTATGGTAAGTTGAGTGATATTGAGTTGCAACTATCTGAAATAGACTTAAAAGAGCAGTTGATTTCTAATCTTCTTATTTTTATCAAACATAACCGAAATTTGGACTCTATCGCTCCTACTTTATTAGAATTTAATGCACAATCTACACTAAAGCTTATTACAGATATTCAGGAATTACAAGCAAAAGCTGATGATTTAAGTCTGGAGTTTACAGATAAATACCCACCTCTAGTGAAATTGCATAGACGTATAAATCGTATACGAAAAAGTATTGTTTTGAATGTTAAAAATTTTAAACGAAAATTAAAAATTAAACAAAATAATCTATTAAAACAGAAAAGTAAATATGAGCAAACCTTAACAGCACTACCTAAAAAAGAGAAAAATTATATCAATTTCAAACGTAACTATGAGGTTAACTCAAAGGTATATACCTATCTATTAGAGAAAAAATCAGAAAATGAGTTGATAAAAGTAGCAACACTTTCAGATTATGAAGCTATTGATAGAGCTTACGCTTCAAGCAATCCTATTAAACCTAAACGAATGATGCTTTTAATTATTGCAGGTATTATTGGGTTGGTATTGGGTGTTATTTTGGCACTTCTTCGTTCACTATCTAAAAAGAAGATTTATACTCGACAAGAGATAGAAGAGAGATTAAAACTCCCTTTTTATGGTGAAATTCCTCTATTTGATGAGAAAAAGGGAATCAATCGTGGAGTTGAAGATGCTTATAAAAAATTGGCTATTAATTTACAATTCTCCAAGAAAAATCATGAAGGTAATATTGTCTTGATTACCTCTTCTATCAAAGGAGAGGGAAAAACAACAACACTTATTAATCTTAGTGCAGTATTTTTTAAAGAGGTAAATTATAAAACCGTTATTGTTGATTTGAATATGGTTGAACCCTCTTTGCATCACTATGTGGGAATGGATTTACCCTACTCTGGTATGAGTACCTATCTAAGTAAAAGAGATAATTTTGGAAATATACGTTTCAATACATCTATCAGTGATAACTTAGATATTATTACAGCAGGACCAATTCCACCTGACCCTACTGAATTGATACTTTCTCATGAACTAGAGAGTTTTTTTGAACATCTAAAACAAGAGTATGATTATATTCTTGTAGATACACCATCGTATAGTGAGATACCAGAAGTATTAGAACTGGTAAAATATGCAGATAGAACATTAGTCGTTATTAGAGAAGAGGTTACAACCAAAGAGTCTTTGGAAAAGATAGAGAGTGCTATCAGAGAAAAGAGACTTAAAAATATTGGTTTGGTATTTAAACTATTTGTAAAAATGAAAAAGAGAGAGTTATCCACCCCTCCTCGTCTAATACAACAAGATGAACCCAAAAGATTAAGGTAGCTCTCTCATCATCTCAAGCCACCCTTTTTTTAAAGGGTGTTCTTGATTGGGAAGCAACCAATCTTGGTCTTGGCAGTAGTATACTACATATTTATCACTATATTTGAGTGCCTTTTGAAGTGTCTCTTTTATATCTGTTAATGTAGATTTGTTTCGTGTATCATACTCTTTATAGTTACTCTCTTGACCTTTATTAAAGACCATAAATCCTACTTGAACATCTTGTGACCATGATGCTCTATCTTTTTTGGGAACTATCCACTGATAACTACTATCTAATTGATTTGAACTATCTAAAGCAATATCATACTTTCTCCATTGGTAGGCTCGTTTAAAATGTTTATCTGTTCTATATCTATAACTCTCTCCCATATCATAAAGAGATATATTGTTATTAGTTAATCCCTCTTTGAATCCTGCAAAGATAGCACCTTTATACTCATGCTCTCTAGGTAATCCTACATCTGTAACAATAATATCTCGTTTATTAGAGTTAGGGTGAGCAAATGATGCTCCATTGTAGACTAGTAGTGTTAAGTTGGGATAGACCTCTCCCATACTTTGCATAATATCTTTAAATCGCTCTGTAACCTTTGTCATATGCTCTTTGAAGTTATAATTAGGATTTCGATACCCTTTTTTATCTACCCAAGAGGGTTGCACCCCTTTAATCTCCCATCTCTTAGACTCTTTGGTTATCTCATCTCTTGTCGGAAATTTAAAGTTATCCATCTTGTGAGCATTATCATTATAGGGTTCATCATCAAATACAATCCCTGTCAAATTTAAATCTTTTGCCACCTTGGCAACCGTAGCAAAATTTTTAGATACCTGCTCCCATGCTTTATCATTCCAAAAATCAGCAGGAAAATCTATATTTATTTGTAGAAAAATCTCTTTCTGTTTATACAGATTTTTTAATCCTTTTAGCTCTCTATAAATATCTTTAATATCTATTTTACTATCTCTACCCATAACTTCATGAGTAAAGCTATCTCCTACCATTACAAAACCTGCAAAGGGTAACTCTTTTATTTTTTCATAATTTTTGACAAAATTATCTGCCATCATTGGCTTCCAGTAGTTTCCCTCTGCCAATATAAGTTTTTTATCGTTAGCATAACTAGAGTTCAACAGTAGTGAGATACATACTATTATTTTAAATCTATTTCTCATATTTTCTCTTTTTTATTTTTATTCTACCAAAATAATATAAATATTATATAACATTTTATGTTATAAGAGTAATTTTGTTATAATACCTTTTTAATATTAAATTAAGGAATAAATATGATTTATCTCAAATGGTTAAAACAGCGTCTCATTCTCTTTAGACGAGTAGTTATTTCATCTTTTGACTCTCTGATATATCAGAAACAGTCACAATTTCTACTTCATAGAACTAATGCTCATCGTTGTCCCTATAAATTTATACTATTTTATAATGGCTTTGGAAGATTACTATTTATGTTCAAAGAGTTTATAGCACTTATCTCAAATAATAAAATATTTAAAAAGAGTATCTTGATAGATGGATTTGATAAGATAGACTATAAGCAGATGTATCTAAAAGGGAACAATAATATCCTATATCCTAAATCCCCAATGGCTCAGATAGATGAGGTTGAGATAGAAGATAGCTTCTATAAAAAGATAACAAACTCATTTCTATTGGCATACAACCACGATAGTAAAGATATTAGCAGTGAGTGGGATAGAATATCCAAAGAGTTTAGAGAGCTATTTTTTGATAAACACAATCAAATTATAAAAAAGAGCCTAGAGAACTTTAGGGGAGACCCTGCAATATATACAAAAATATTTAATAATCAATACTCCTATATAGAGATAAAAGATGGATATAAAAAGAGCTATTTAGATGCTATTGATTTGGTTATGGAGTATCATCGTTTTGCGTCCAAAATAGACAAAGAGATTTTAGCATCTATATCGGAAAGTATGGCAGGAAATTATAAATCAATTACCTATAGAGGAAATAGATTAAGTGAACAGTTACTACAAAATCTAGTCGTTGCTAATGATATTATTAAACATGTACCCTTTTCAAGCAATAGACGCAATATAATTTTGGATATTGGTGTAGGATTTGGAGGAAGTAGTAGAATTTTACACTACTACACACCAAATACGACACAGATACTTATAGATTTACCTGAAACTCTCCTTTTAACAGCCTACTTTTTAAAGTACAATTTTCCAAATAAAAAGATAGCTCTTTTAGAAGATATCTATCCTTATTTAGATGATTTGGAGTCAGTTATAGAGGATTATGATTTTATTATTGTTCCACCATTTATATTGGACTATATCCAAGATAAGAGTATTGATTTGGTTATAAATGCCTCATCATTAGCCTTTATGTCCAAGGAGTATTTAGATTACTACCTAAAAGAGACTAAAAGAGTTTTAAAGAGTAGAGCTTATTTCTACTCCTTAAATACCACAGAAGATAGCCAATGGGGTATTGGTTCTAATAATTGGAACTATCAAACAGACTATTTAACGATAATGTATAACTATGATAATCGCTTCTCCTATCCTCAATGGTTAGGGAGAAAAATATAGTAACAGATAAAATCATGTTTATTTTTATTAAACTTTAGATATACTACTTTAAGAAAAATTTAATATATTATAGGAGACCTTCATGGGACAGTCTGGTGATAAAATTGATGCAAAAAATGCAAATTGGAAATTTAATGGCTCTATGGTAGAGCATTTTGAAGAGCATGTAAAAAAATCTGTACCTCTCTATGAGGAGGGGCATGAACTTATTACTAAGCTTAGTGACTATTTTGTCAAAGATGACTCTATCTGTTATGAGCTTGGCTCATCTGCTGGTACATTGACCCATAAATTAGCTAAAAGACATAGTTTTAGAGATGCTAAATTTATAGGTATAGAGATAGAGAGAGATATGGTAAAAAAGGCAAATCAACTCTATAAAAGTTCTAATCTCTCTTTTGTTTGTGATGATATGAATACCATTACATTAGAAAAAGCAGATTTAATTGTCTCATACTATACGATTCAGTTTATTCACCCAAAACTTAGACAACAGCTAATTAATAAAATCTATCAATCTCTAAATTGGGGTGGAGCATTTATTTTATATGAAAAAGTGAGAGCCAATGATGCACGTTTTCAAGATATTATCTCCAATCTCTATATGGAGTATAAGCTTGACCAAGGTTATGATGCCAAAGAGATTATATCCAAAGCAAGAAGCCTAAAAGGGGTATTAGAACCCTTCTCAACCGAGGGAAATATAGATATGTTAAAACGTGCAGGTTTTGTTGATATATTATCAGTACAGAAATATATGAATTTTGAGGGCTTTTTAGTTATTAAGTAATGCAGAGTAGAGAGTATGAAAACTATTGGATATGGGCTTTTGTTTATGCTACAATTTATGTATTTTTAATACCTTGGGTTGATATATTAGGACGAGAGTTTGCCGATACAGCTAACTATATTTTTCGTATTGTATATATACAAGAGGGAGGAAAAGAGGCAGAGATAACAGGTATAAAAATACTATTTAGTGAACCTATATGGAGAGGAATATTATATCTTCTAGGTATCACCTTTAATGATTACCGTTTTGCACTATATGTTATCTCTTTTATTGCAATGGTTCTCTATGGTTCTTTCTTTTTTAGAAGAGTAGAGTGGTATGTAGTGATGTTGTTGTTACTAAATCCCATGTCAGTGAATCTCTTTATAGAACAGGTACGAATAACTTTAGCTTTTGGGATACTACTATTTGCTTATGATTTATCATCTCGGTATATCAAGATTATTTTAGCAATAGTAGCGTTCTTTATACACTCCTCTATGCCTATATTTATAGGTGTCTATTTTATTTTATACTACTATAATAGCCGTGTTGAACCTAGAAAATACTATTTTATCTCTTTGGTAGTTGCTTTAGCTATCGCTCTATTTATGAAATTTGGATTAGATGCCATACTTTTTGCTATTGGAGATAGACATGCAGGATATGGAAATATTTCGGCAGGTAGTTCTATCGCCTACTCTATAGTTTGGTTTATGATAGCTTTTATTATAAGTACCTTTGGAGATTTTCATAATAGCCAAGAGCGTATTATTGCAGGTTATGCCATTGTATTTATGAGCTTCTTCTTTTTTGCATCTATATTAGGGGTGTTTGCTCAACGTTATGTGGCTGTTATTATGCCTATAATAGTTATTGCAATAGGATATATTGAGAATAGACATATAAAATTTTGGGTTTATATCTTTATGTTTTTATATATACTATTGATGTTTAAATATTGGTTAGAGTTGGTATTAATGTGATTAAAAATAGAACAACAACACTAAAAAGACTATCTGACAACTTTATTTCTCTTTTTATATTGCAGTTTATCAACTATCTTGTTCCTATATTTCTAATCCCCTATCTCATTAGAATTTTAGGATTAGAGGGTTTTGGAATTTATAGTTTTATCTTAGCTATTATTATGTATGGGGTGCAATTAAGTGATTATGGTTTTGAGCTATCTGCTACATATCATATCTCTTTGCATCGTAATAATCAAAAAAAACTCAATGAGATTTTCTCTTCTGTACTAGCTATTAAATTTTCTATAGCTTTTGTATATTTAACTATTTTAGTTATTTTAAGTTTTTTTATAGAGAAACTATATAGCTATCAAGAGCTTATTTTTATCGCTTCTGGTGCGTTGCTAGGACATATACTATTTCCTCTTTGGTTTTTTCAAGGAGTAGAGAAGATGAGGTACATTATGTATCTTAATGGCTTATCTAAACTTATATTTGTAATCTCTATCTTTATATTTGTAAAAGAGGAGTCTGATTTATATCTATTGCTACTCTTAAACAGTATAACTACTATAATTATAGGCATTACTGCTCTCTATATGGCGATTACAAAATTTAATATTACACTCTCTTTTCAATCAACAAAGAGACTCTTTTTCTACCTAAAAGATGGTTGGTATATATTTACCTCAAAATTTGCTGTAGAGTTCTATACTACGGCTAATATTATTATCTTAGGTTTTTTTGCTACACCTATTGTAATAGGCTATTATGCTGTATCTATAAAAATAATTCATGCTATTGGAAGTCTTTTAGACCCTCTAACTAGAACTGTATATCCCTATTTGGTATCTGTTCATCAACAATCAAATGAGAATTTTATCTCACGAAACAAACAGTTAGCTATTGTAATTTTTATGATTATGTTTCCAGTTGCTCTATTGGTTGGATATTTTTCAGAGAATATTTTAGAGATAATAACAGGAGAAGAGGTAATGCCATTAAATATTAAGATACTACAAGTTTTTTCTATCTCTCTTGTGGTATACCTCTATGGAAGCCAATTTACCAATATGCTCGTAACGATTAAAGCTACAAAGTTTTTAAATCAAATCTTATTTATAACAGCAGGATTAAATATTATATTTGCTCCTATACTTATCTACTTTTTTGGAGTTTTAGGAATGGTATGGTTTAGTGTCTTTTTAGCATTCTTTTTGATGATAAGTAAGGGGTATTACTTATTTTTAAATATAAATGCTACAAAAGTAGCAGATATTTGAACTATTTTTGAGTACAATTTATAAAAAAGGGAGATAATGGAACAGTTAAAAACGTATGCTTTAATGATAGGATTAACACTTATTTTTATTTGGTTTGGAGGGTTAATTGCAGGAAAAACAGGAATGGTATTGGCATTTTTAGGTGCAATTGGTATGAATTTTTACGCATATTATAATAGCCATGAGGCTGTGTTAGAGCATTATAATGCCATTCCCATTGATAGACACTCTGCATCAGGCTTATATCAAATTGTAGATAAATTGACTAGAAGAGCCAATTTACCAATGCCACAACTCTATATTATTCCAGAAGAGCAACCAAATGCATTTGCTACTGGTCGTGATTATGAACATGCTGTTGTTGCTGTAACAGAGGGTTTACTAGATTTGTTGACTCCTGAGGAAGTAGAGGCTGTAATTGCACATGAATTAAGTCATATTAAGCATTATGATATGTTGATTGGAACTATTGCTGCTACTTTTTCAGGTGCTATTGCTCTACTTGCAAATTTTGGAATGTTTTTTAATGGAGATGAAGAAGATAGACCCAATCCTATTGTGATGATGATATTAATGATTATTATGCCTATAGCTGCAACCATTATTCAGATGAGTGTCAGTAGAAGTCGTGAATTTATGGCAGATGAGGGCTCAGCAAGAATTACAGGACACCCAGAGTGGCTAATTAGTGGATTAATCAAACTTGATAACTATGCTAGAAGAATTACTCTACCAGAGGCAAATCCTCAAACAGCTCATATGTTTATTATTAATCCTTTTACAGGACGAGATTTTTCAATGCAAGAGCTATTTAGTACTCACCCAACAACAGCTCAACGTATTCAACGCTTAGAGGAGTTATCATAACTCCTCTTCATGCCACTCTTGAGTATTACACTCTCTAAAAGAGCTTAAACATTGGTCGATTTCATATGACCAGTGGAGTATAATCGGGTGTATAGTTGCTTGTTTATGTGTTCGTGTATATATATCAACACCAAGTTTTACTCTTTGATACTCATGGAACTCTTCTGAGAAAGAGATAAAAAGAACATTAGCATCTGACTTTTGATGGAGTCTATCGTTTGCGAATTTAGCAACAGTATCTAAAAAGCTTGTCAAGATTAGACCACATCTAGGGATAATTTTACCATCATCATTTACAAATCCTGCTGCTAAATCATGTTGATACTCATCATCTTTTAGATAAGCTTTTCCATCTATATTGATAAAGCTATCAGCAAGTTTCTTGTTTCGTTTTAGTGCTTTAAATGCTCTATTTTTTAGATTTCTCTCTGATACAACTCTAATAGATTCTGCACGAATATATTTTTGTCCCTCTACTAACTCATCTATAAATAGTTCAGACTCTTCACTATGGTCATCATCTAAATTATTTAAAAGTATTATAGGAATAATCTTGAATTTATATTGATGTTTTTTTATAATTTGACCACAGAGTTCATTGGCAAAGCTCATATTACGCTTTGCCCACTCTCTATTTATTGCCTCTAAGGGTAGTGAAAAGTGTGCAATCTCTAAGACAATAACAGTTGATTTATCTCTAGTTTCTAACTGTCTATATATAAGGGTTAATAGTCTATCTAACTTATCTCTATGCCAAATATCATAAGAGATTGTAGGTTTTGTATATTTTCTACTATTTACAGGTGCGATACATGTTTCGATGATTTATCCTTTAAAATTTTCATACCAAAGTTGAAAGAGAAAGAGTCTCCACAGTTTATATTTATAGGAGTCGTTTCCTTGATAGAAACTATCTCTAATATTAATAATAAAAGAAGTATAAAATAGTTTATCTTCGTTTAACCTTTTCTCATTTATTTGTGAATAGACTAACTCTTTTAACTCATTTCTCATCCATGATGAAAATGGAATATCAAAACCACGCTTTGGACGGTCTAAAAGAGCTTTAGGAATATATTGATGGGCTATCTCTTTTAAAATATACTTTTTAATGCCATATTTTATCTTAATAGAGCTAGGAATGGTTGCCATATATGATATAAGTTGTTCATCTAAAAAGGGGGTATGCAAAGAGATATTATAGTTATTCATAGCTCTATAACTTTTGACTAACTCTCCATCGGTCATAGTTGTTTTAAAATATGTTCCAATAATCTCATCTACTGTCTCATGGTGTCCATCAAAATTAATATCATCAAAGGTTGTTAAAATAGGATTTGTATAATTTTGTATTATAAGGTGGAGTTCATCTTCTCTAAAGAGTATATTTTTGGCCTCTACCATTTTTGGAATATTTTTTGACGATATAATATTAAAAATTTTGCTACATTTTGTTGGTAAATTATATTTTTTCTCCAAATATGGTATCTTATTAATTGGAATACGTTTTAATAGAGAGCATAATCGTTCTCTTCTATGTTGAGGTATAGTATCAATACGGTGAAAAAATGATACATCATCAGCCGTTGCAAAAACTTCATCTCCTCCATCTCCTACGACAATATTATCAATACCCTCTTGACGAATAAGTTGTGCTGTTAATAGTGTAGGTGTCGCTCCATACTCTGCAAAAGGTTCATCATAAATTTGAGAGAGTTTAGGAATAATCTCCAACGCATCTTTGGCTCTAAAATAGTATTCATGATGCTTTGTACCTAGATGCTTTGCAATTGCTTTTGCCTCTTTAGCTTCATTAATGCTCTCTTGATTAAACCCAATGGTAAAGGTATCTATCTCTCTCTGTTCTTGTAGTATAGAGGCAAGAGTTGAGCTATCATATCCACCACTAAGAGAGAGTGCAACTCTTTTATCTGTTAAATAACTCTTCTCTACCGATTCTCTAAGAAGTTTATGAGCATTATTTATAATAGAAGTTTCTGATTCATCTCTTTTAGGATTAGAGTAACACTCTTCTAATCTCCAATATATATGCTCTTTTGACTCTTTTTTGAGTAGATTAAACTCTATATACTCTCCAGCTTTTACCTTATAACAGTTTGTCAATATAGTGTTTGGTTGCAAAACAACACCAAATTGGAGATATGAAGCTAGACTTTGAGGATTGATAGAGGGAACAAAAGTAGATACCTCTTTGAATCGTTGAACAGAGGAGGTAAAAATAATTTTATTATCTGATTCATAATAGTTAATAGGGATTTTTCCAATTTTATCTTTTAATAGAACAAGTATCTCTCTGTTTTTATCATAGAGCATAATTGCAAATGAACCCTCTATGATTTTGATAAACTCCAATCCCCATCTTTTATAGGCTTCTGCCATAAGTTCTATATCTGATATAGAAGTATCTCTATGCAATAATCTCCTTAATTTAGATTGATTATTGATAGTACCAAAAAGAGTTATAAAAATATTTTTATTATTTAAATGGGTTGCATTAATTCCTATGTTATATGATAAAAAGATATTAAATAGTGCATACTTCTCTTGATATATCTCGAAATTATAATCGTTAATATCTATTATTGGTTCGGTTCTACTGTAATCTATAAATCCCAAAAAATCTTGCATAAAAACTCCTTCAATAGATGTTATTATAACACAATAAAATATAAAATATCATTAAATAATATATAACAAAGTTAAAATATGTCATAATCGAAATCTAATATATATCATTATATGATAAAATCATTAAAATAGATTAAATATAAAATTTAATAAAGGATTAAATATGAGAGTCACACATACAAATGCAGACATGTCACATCAAAATGGAATTGCTTATAAGTTTGGAGAAGTTCTAAATTCACTTGGAGAGAATGGTCTTTTACCTACGATTAAAAAGATAGGACAACGTATCAATTACAAGATAAGGGGACTTGATTTTTCTACACAAAATATATATGATTTGACTAGAACAGGAGAGTATAAAGAACATGGTACAGCACTGGTCTCTACTTCAAAAGATTTCCTATCTAAAATCATATCTGATTTAGAGAGTGCTATTGGAAAGCCACTAAATAGAAATCTCTTTATTGATTATGGAAGTGGTAAAGGAGCAGCGATTATTCATGCTAGAGAGTTAGGATTCAAGAGAGCTATAGGTGTTGAGTTTGCAAAAGAGCTTCATGAGGTAGCAGAAGAGAATATCAAAAAATTAAAATTGGATAATGTGGACTCTTTTTATGCTGATGCTACAACGTTTTTACCTCCATTAGATGTATCAGTTATCTATCTATTTAATCCATTTGATGAGGTGGTAATGGAAAAGTTTATATTTAATTTAAAAGAGCAAAGAAAACTGTTTAAAAATGATGTCTATCTTATTTATGGAAATGCCTCTTTGGATATTTTAAGTAAAAGCTTTAAACTTATTAAACATATAGAGTATCAAAGTGGTTCAACAGCAGATTTTTATGAAATATAAAATATAATATTAAAAATTAAGTAAAAATTTATATATAAAACTAAGGATATTTTTATATGTTATAATATATTATGTTGTAAAATGTTTTTATAAATTTAGGAGAACAGCATATGATAAATAAACGAGAGGGTAAAGTCCTTGTTTCCAATTTCTTGGCATTAGGAGTGGTTCAAGGTCTAAATTTTTTACTGCCTCTTTTGGTTGTACCATATCTACTATATACGTTAGGGATAGAACTTTTTGGTCTATTGGCTATGGCTACAGCATTCTCTAGTTATTTTCTGATTTTAAGTGATTATGGATTTAATGTAACGGCTACACGTGAGATTTCTATCTATAGAGAAGATAGCAAGAAGCTCAATGAGATTTTCTCAGCTGTAATGATAATAAAATCTCTTTTAATGTCTCTGGGTTTCTCTATTTTACTATTAAGTTTATGGCTCTTTGATAGCTTGGGAAAAGATGCTCTTATCTATATCTTAACCTTTGGAATGGTTATAGGAGAGGTTCTCTTTCCTATATGGTTTTTCCAAGGCATTGAGAAGATGAGATATATCGCTATATTAAATATTGTAGCTAAACTCTTTTTTCTATTGGCTATTTTACTTTTTGTCAAAATAGAAGATGATATATATCTTGTACCACTTTTTAATAGTTTAGGCTTTATAATGGTAGGTTTACTATCTCTCTTTTATATCCATAAAAAGTTCAATATCCGTTTCGTTTGGCAACCATATAGGGTTTTACGACAATATATTATAATGGGTTGGCATATATTTCTCTCTAAATTAGCTGTAACACTCTACTCCTCAAGTAATATCTTTATATTGGGTCTATTTACCAATCATCTCATGGTTGGTTATTATGCTGTTGCCTATAAAGTAGTCTCTGCATTGGTTAGTTTAGGAGATATTGTCAATCAAGTTATCTTTCCCTATCTATCTAAAAAATGGATAGAGAATAGAGAGTTCTATTATAAACTTTTTTATAAATTTCTTCAAGGTATTATCTTGACAATGTTTTTTATAGCTATAGTTCTATTTTTTACAGCCCAAGATATTGTTCGATTATTGGTAGGAGAGGATAGCTTAATTAGTGTAGAGTTACTACAGATTATGAGTCTTTTTATAATCATTGCACCATTAGGAGGACTCTATTCTCAAAGTTTTGTGACACAAAGTAGAAGCTTTTATGTAACAAAATCAACATTTTGGACGCTAGTCGTAAATCTTCTCTTGGTAGCTATCTTGATTCCACTATATGGTGTCTATGGGTTAGCTATGGCAGAAGTTCTAGTAAAGATATTCCATTTTTATCTAAATAATCTCTATTTTATCCGTTTACGAAAGGTGGCAAGATGTGTGGTATAGTCGGTTTTTGTGATTTTACAAAGAGAAGCAGTAGTAAAAATCTATCTGCTATGATGGATAGGATTAAACATCGTGGAGATGATGCTCATGGGCAATCATATCACGAACTTTCAGATACTACGGTGGGATTAGGACATCAAAGACTCTCTATTTTAGATTTATCTGATGAGGGTATACAGCCTATGAGTTATGAACATTTAGAGATTGTATACAATGGAGAGGTATATAATTTTAAAGAGATTAGAGATGAACTCAAACTATTAGGTTACGATTTTCACTCCCAAAGTGATACAGAAGTCATTCTAAAAGCCTACCACTGTTGGGGATTAGATGCTATTGAAAAGTTTAATGGTATGTTTGCTATTGCTCTCTTTGATAAACAAGAGAAACGTTTAACACTTATTCGTGATAGAGCAGGTGTAAAGCCACTCTATTGGTACTGGAGAGATGGCGTTTTCCTATTTGCTAGTGAGCTAAAGAGTTTTCATGCACACCCCTATTTTAAAAAAGAGATTAACAAAGATGTATTAGCACTCTATTTACAGTATGGTTATGTGATGCAACCATACTCTATTTTCAAAAATACTCAACAGTTAAACTCTGGATATATTTTGGAGTTTGATTTAAAGAGTCAAAGAGTAGAGACCATAGAGTATTGGTCAGTAGTAGATTGCTACAAAAAACCTCTACTGTTATTGAGTGATGATGAGGCTATTACCCAAACAGAAGAGGTACTAAAGAGGGCATTTAACTATAGAATGGTTTCAGATGTTCCTGTTGGGGTATTTTTAAGTGGAGGATACGATAGCTCCTTGGTTACGGCTATATTACAATCAGACAGAGATGAGAAGATTAATACCTTTACTATTGGATTCAATGAGAAAGGGTATGATGAATCTCCCCATGCCAAATCTGTGGCTAAACATCTAGGCACAAATCATACAGAGTATTATTGTAGTCATAATGATGCGTTGGATATTATCCCTAAATTGGCTGAAATATATGATGAACCTTTTGCAGATGACTCAGCAATTCCCACCGTTTTGGTAAGTCAATTAGCACGAGAAGATGTCACGGTAACACTTAGTGCAGATGGTGGTGATGAGATTTTTGCAGGATATGATGAGTATGCTCACATCTTAAAGATGCAAAAAAAAATCTCTAAGATTCCATACAAGATGAAAGAGGGTCTCTCCTCCATTATGGCTTCTATCTCTCCTAAGAGTATCCCGTTTCACTCCTATCTCTATAATTTTGAGACACGTTATGATAAGATTGAAAATCTAATATCGTCTAAAACAACTGTAGAGATGTTAAAGTATCGCTCCCAACAATTTACTAACTCTCAACTATATACTCTATTCGATTCTACTCCTAATCAATTAATAACATCATTTGATAGGGATAGCTCAATGATTTTAGATGACCTCTCTAAAATGTTAGCAGTAGATTATCAAACATATATGAGCAATAATATCTTAACCAAAGTAGATAGAGCAACAATGAGTGTTGGACTAGAAGGGCGTGAGCCTTTTTTGGATAGAGAGATTATAGAGTTTGCTGGACAACTCCCCTCTAAGTTTAAATATAGAGATGGAGAACAGAAGTGGATACTCAAAGAGATTACTCATAAATATCTACCAAAAGAGTTGATGCAACGTCCTAAAATGGGATTTTCCCCTCCCATTGGAGAGTGGTTTAGAGATGAATTAAAAGGCTATTTCTTGGACTATTTAAGTCGTGAAAGATTAGATAAAGAGGGATATTTTAATACAGATGAGGTAATAAAAATGCGTGATGAGTACTTAAATGGAAAAAATGTAAGTATTAAACAATTATGGTCTATTTTGATGTTTCAAATGTGGCATGAGAAGTGGATGTAGAGATGTTGAAAATTTCTTATAAATTAAAAGGATTAATGCTAAATGAGCTTTGGTTCGCATCTAAAATGCAATTAAACAAAACTATGATAATGACAGGTCTCTATTGCTATCGACAAGCTACATTTGATATAGATACGATAGGGTTAAAAAAAGAGAAACTATATACTTTAATTAATGATTTAAGAGATGATAAGGAGAAGATATTTTCTACTTTTAAATCCAATGTCAGAAATGAAATACGCAAAGCAGATAAGATAGAATCCTTTACTCTCTCTTGTGATTATGATAGCAAAGAGATATTTTTAGAAGCCTATAGAGATTTTGCAAAAGCTAAAAATCTACCTATGATTAACAAAAAATCTATTGATAAATATGGTAATAATATCTTTTATATCAAAGGATATTTGAATGGAGAGCTAACCAATATTCAACTCTATCTATTGGATAGAGAGAGTGGAATAGTACGTCTACAACACTCCATATCAACACTATATAAAGAGCAAAATATACATAGAAAAGCTCAAATAGGGTGGATAAACCACTCTCTTCACTGGAAAACAATATTGGAGTTTAAAGATTTAGGCTTTAGCACCTTTGATTGGGGTGGATACACCAATAACCCACACTCTCCTTTGGCAGGGATTGACAAATTCAAGGCTTCGCATGGAGGAGTAAAAGTAGTCCGTTATAACTACTATACACTACCCTATTATGCTCTAAAAAAGATACAAGAGAGGCTGTTTCTATGAGAAAGAGTTCAATAAAAAGTCAACGAATTGTAGGTGTTATACATGAATTAACAATGGGTGGTGCAGAGCGAATGATGGTTAATATCCTAAACCATTTTCTATCCAATGGAGATGAAGTACACCTTATTATTTTTAAAAATATTGGTACACTCAAGGGTCTACTTGACCCATCTATTGCTGTTCATGATTTGGAGGCTATATCTATCAAAAAAGGTATATCTAAATGTTTAAAAGAGATTTATAAAATAGAACCAAATAGTGTTTTTACAGGTATTGGTCATCTAAATATTGCTATTGCTCCATTTATACCTCTTATGAAACAGTTATTACCAGAAACACAATGGATTTCAAGAGAGACAAATATTGTCTCATTGCAAAACCAAGAGGAGAAGTATCCTAAGCTTTTTGACTCTCTCTATCGTAAGGTTTATAAAAATTTTGATGTAATTATTGCTCAATCAGAAGATATGAAAAGAGATTTAGAGATACACTATCCTAAAACCTCATCAAAAATAGTGTTGATTAATAATCCAATTGATATATCAAAGATAGAAGAGTTAGCTGATGAACCTATAGATAATAGAGTTGAAGATAATCAAATATCTTTAATATCGGTAGGAACACTACGCAAAAGAAAACGACACGATTTACTCTTGAAAGCATTCTCTCTTTTACCTATAAACTATACATTAATGATTGTAGGCTCTGGTGCAGAAGAGAATAATTTAAAAGCTTTAAGTAGAGAGTTAAATATTAATAGTCGTATCCATTTTGAGGGGCATCAAACAAACCCCTATCCCTATATGAAAAGTGCTAATCTATCTCTCTTGACCTCTGAACATGAGGGATTTCCAAATGTACTACTAGAAGCAAATGCAGTTGGTACACCTATTGTTGCTTTTGCCTGTAAAGGTGGAGTAACAGAGATTATTCAAGAGGGAATCAATGGATTTTCTGTTGAAAATGGAGATGTTTATGCTTTGGCTAAAACTATTGTCAAGGCAGTAGAGTTTGGATTTGAAGAGTCAATCATTAGAGATTCGGTCTATAGACGTTACTCCAAAACTACTATTATGAAAAAGTATGAGAATATTTTTTATCAAAGAGAGGTCGATTATGTCTAATAAAAAGAGATGTTCTATCGTATTTCTTATCAACTCTCTTTGCGAAGGTGGTGCAGAGAGAGCAATCTTAACACTATCTAAACAATTTGTAGAGGATAATCATAGAGTAACCATCTTGGTATTAGCCAATAATAATTTTTATACTATTCCAAAAGGAGTAGAGATAGTATCTCTATCCAATATGGACGACTCACTATCTGGTCTAAGAAAAATGCTCTATATCCCATATCATGCGTGGAAATTGAGGCAATATATAAAAAAGCATAATATACCTTTGGTACAAAGCTATCTATTTCGTGCCAATTTTGTAAATCTACTCTCATATATATTTGGTTCTAAACATACTGTTCAAGTAGTTAACCGTTCTGTTGTCTCTCGATTTTTTAATGAGGGACTATCTGGTAAAATAAATCTACTATTTATTAGGTATCTCTATCCTAGAGCCAATAAAATTATCCATATCTCTATAGCAATGAAAAATGATTTTAATAGACACTTTTTTAGAAGTGAGAGTGAGAGAGTTATCTATAATCCCTATGATATAGATAGTATAGTAAAAGAGTCTAGTGAACCTATAGATGATTTTATATTTAAGAGTCATAAACGATATATTATTGCAGTAGGTAGATTAATCCCATTAAAACGATTTCATGATGCGATAGAAGCAATTAGTAGATTAGAGTCAGATATTGAGCTTATTATATTGGGAAATGGAGAGGAGAGAGAGAGATTAGAGCAACTAGCCAAAGAGCTATCTGTTGATAAACGTATTCACTTTTTAGGACAGGTAGAGAATCCATTCAAGTATATAAAAAGGTCCGATGTTTTTATCTCAACCTCTTCAGTAGAGGGATTTCCAAATGTTATATTAGAGGCAATGTTATGTAAAACAGTAGTTATCTCTAGTGATTGTCTAAGTGGACCTAGAGAGATATTAGCTCCTGATAGTGATAGTTCAAAACAATTATCCTCTGGAATGGATATAGGTAAGTTTGGTATCTTATATGGTGTTGGTGATATTGATGCTTTAATTAAATCTATATACTATATTTTTAGTAATGATAATATAAGTTGTGACTATCAAGAGAGAGCATTTAATAGAGCCAAAGAGTTCTCTGTAGAAAATATATCATCTCAATATAGAGAGGTACTTTGTCATGAGTAGTAACGGAACATTTACTATATCTTTAGATTTTGAACTCTTTTGGGGAGTACGAGCAAATAGAACACTAGAGAGCTATCAAGATAATTTAGTAGCTGTATATACAGTTATTCCAAAAATATTAGCTCTTTTTAAAAAATATAATATTCATGCAACATGGGCAACGGTTGGATTTCTATTTTATGATAGTATAGAAGAGATACAAAAAGATAAACCATCAACGCTACCTAACTATATTGATAAAAAAGTAGACCCCTATATCTATCTAGATACTCTCAAACCTCCCTACTCCAAAGAGTTCTCCAAAATGCACACAGCAAAAAAGCTTATCTCACTTATTGCTTCAACTCCAAATCAGGAGTTAGCCACACATACCTATTCTCACTTTTTTACCTATGAACCTCTAAAATCAAAAGAGGCTTTTGAGATAGATATATCCAAAGCCATAGAGGTAGCCCAAAAGAGAGGTTATAGCTTAAAATCATTAGTTTTTCCTCGTAATCAAATTGACACTAACTCTATTAATAGTTTAAAAAGTTTAAATATATCAACATATAGAGGCAATCCTACTCATTGGGCATATAGTGATGGAGACAAACCCTCCAAATCAACTCTATTACGTCTATATAGACTTGTAGATACCTATATAAATATATCAGGACATCATTGCAGTAAGCCAAAATCAACACAAGGAGTGATGGAACTAAAATCAAGCATAATGTTAAGACCCTATTTCCCAAAATTATCATTTTTAGAAAAATTAAAAATTTATAGAATCAAAAGAGCGATGAGGTATTCAGCAATACACAAAGAGAATTTTCATCTATGGTGGCACCCTCATAACTTTGGAGAAAATCAAGAGAAGAATTTAAAAAATTTAGAAGAGCTACTTATCTATTTTCAAAAGCTTAAAGACGATTATAGAATGCTCTCACTTACAATGGAAGAGGTAAAAGAGTATGTTAAATAATAATTCAATAAAAACAGTAGCAATTGTAGTCAATACATCATGGAATATCTATAATTTTAGATTAGCTCTTATTAGAAGATTAAAAAGAGAGGGATATAAGGTTATATTGATAGCCCCAAGAGATGACTATAGCCAACAGTTAGAAGATGAAGGTTTTATATATCATAATATTAAGATAGATAATAGAGGGGTAAACCCTTTTGTAGATTTAATGCTTATATATGATTTTTATAAACTTTATAAAGAGTTGAAACCTGATTTGATTTTAAACTATACTATAAAACCAAATATCTACAGCTCCTTAGCTGGAAAAGTTCTTAGTATCCCTACTTTAAATAATATAACAGGCTTAGGAACAGTATTTTTAAATGAGAACCTATCCTCTCATATAGCACGTTGGCTATACAGAGTCTCTATCTATAATAATCTTGTAGTTTTTCAAAATAGTGATGACATGACTCTATTTATGGAAAAAAAATTAGTAAAAGAGGATAATACACGTTTAATTCTAGGTTCAGGTATTGATACGAACCGTTTTAAGTCACAAAATAGTTTAACTAACAAAAGAAAATTTACCTTTTTGATGATTGCACGATTGATAAAAGATAAGGGAATTAGTGAATATATTGAGGCAATACGTATAATTAAATCAACTAAATATGCCAATAGATGTACCTTTAAAATTCTAGGTTCACTCTATCACTCAAATCCTACTGCTATATCTCAAAATGAGTTAGACTCTTGGATAGATGAGGGACTTATCGAGTATCTTGGACACTCTGATAGTGTGCAAGATGAGATTGATAAAGTAGATTGTGTGGTACTTCCCTCTTATCGTGAAGGGTTATCAAGAGTTTTACTAGAAGCATCAAGTATGTCCAAGCCAATTATTACAACAGATGTTACAGGTTGTAGGGATATAGTAGATAATGGAGTTAATGGTTATCTAGTCAAAGTGAAAAATAGTGTAGAGTTAGCCAAAGCAATGAAAAAAATGCTAAATTTATCGAATATAGAGTTAATCTATATGGGAAGAAATGGCAGAAAAAAGGTAATAGAGAACTTTTCCGAAGAGATAGTGGTAAATAAATATCTATCATTAATTAAGAGCATTGCTCTTGAAAATGATAAAATGATAAAATATAGCTATTTAAAAGATAAAAAGATAAGAGAAAGTGTGATATGAGAGCAATTGATACTCTCATTAATATACAAAAAGTAAAAGATAGACCCATATTCCTGTAAATGCTGTTAGGCAAATAGCAATAAAGGTATAAAATCCTGCTTTTTTATGAGAGGCAGAAAAAGAGCCAACTAGCTCACCTCTCATATTTGCTTTATAGGCTAATAGAAGTGTTCTCACCCATACAATGAGGGATATTGTAGCAATAATAATATGAATAATAAGAACCCATAAAGCATAGTCATGTGAAGCATGACTCCCCTCCATAAAATTATTAAACCCACCACCCAATCGAACACCATATTCAAAATATCCTACAACAATAAAAGAGACAATAAAAATAACGGTTTGAGTAAAGGCATGTAGTTTATAGGTTTTTCTTTTTGCCATTCCAATAGCAATGAATAGTAAAAGAGGTAGGAATGCTACTATAAGAGTAACAAAATCCATAAAAAAAGGAGCACGTGTACCTAAAAATCCTGCTTGAAACATATAATCCATAATTTTTCCTAATAGTTGAATTTTGGATTTAAATATAGCAGGATATTCTTAAATTGACTTAAGCAGGAATGCGTAACTTTTGACCTGCAAATATCTGATTTGGATTTTTGAGAACTTCTGGATTTGCTTTAAATATTTTAGGATAAGCATCTCTATCTCCATACGCTCTTTTGGCTATTCTTGAAAGGTTGTCACCCCTTTTAACAATAATTATTCTCATCTCATTTGAACGAACATCAAGCTCTTTTTTAAGAGCTTGTTCATAAGTAGAAGAGGGATTTTCCCCTTTTGATAATAAATCACTATCTAGTAGATTTTTAGTACTATTTGATGTTGCAATAACTACTTTATTATAATGATTACTCTCTTGTAGTGTTTTGGTATCAATTCTCTCTTTTTTGGCCTCTATGAGTTGTTTCTCTAAAGGAAGTTCTTCTTTATGATTCATCTGTGCAAGAATAATTTGTACTATACGTGCAACCTCTTTTGGGCTTATCTGTACGTTTTTTTCAGTAGATGATTTTTTAGGCTCTTGAAATTGAATACTTTTAGGTAGATTCTCTTCTAACGATACTACTCTTGGAATCTCTTTTTTTTGAATATCTTGTGTAATAATAGACTCTTTACTATCTGTAGAGAAGTGATTAACAAGATAAATGGTTAAAACAGTAAATAGTCCTAGAGAGAGAATTATAAAAGCAATTTTAATAATTGTTTGAAATGAAAACTCATTATTATAATCTTCTAAGGATTCCATCTCTTCTTTATAGGCATTGTAGTAAGAACTGTTAGTTTTATTTGAACTGTAATACATAATTTCTCCTTGTAATAATAGTTAACTATAACTATTAATTTATATCAAAGGATAACATAAAGTAACTTAAAATATATTTTAACAGAGTAGTTTTTTTTATGATAAAGAGAGATTATTCACTATTGAGACACATTGTGGGGATATACTACGCCCCATGAGAGTAACGATATTCTCCTCAATATTTCCCAAAGAACTCTCATAGATAGTTTTATATTTAATATTCTATAATCTCTTTTTACTTTTCCCATAACTTACCTCTAGTAAGGAAAAATATAAGACTATCAAATTTTTTAAATAAAAATTCTATTTTCCTCCCCAACCATGCATTTTTTTAGCAATAAGAATTTCATAATTTTCAAATATATCTAATGTGCTAATAGAGACAAATAGATACTCTTCTAAAAAACTTCTCCACTCATCAATATCTTGATAATTCCCTTTTTCTAAAAATAGAATAATATGACCAGCACTTTTGATATGAGAATAGATATTTTTTGTAAATAACTCACGATGCTCATTGGGTACTGTTGCTGTAACAAAGAGTACATCATACTGTTTTGCCAATGATGCGTATCTACGTTGAGTCCATTTAATTAGTTTGACAAAAGATAGTTTATCGCCTCCATACAGATTTTTGGCTTTTATATAAAAATCTTCATTGAAAACATTGAGTTGATACTCATATCCACGCTCTACACATAGACTATATAATATATTAGAGAACACCTCTCCTCCATCTGAAAATTGTGATACTCTTAATCCAGGATAGTTTGAGATAATCTCTAAAAGTTGATTGATTGATTCTGATTCTAATTTTTTCATAATTCACTCTAGCTAAATCTTTCTAAAGTTATTATTTGTATAATCATTTTTGATTTAAAAATTAGGAGAGGGGTATGTT
>Ga0256833_1000424_pt1 | contig 33201 bp, 33 predicted proteins | sample 356284metaG_FD_190535 | JGI IMG/M metagenome (GOLD analysis project Ga0256833, IMG submission 190535) | Hydrothermal vent microbial communities from Mid Atlantic Ridge, Atlantic Ocean - 356-284 | ecosystem: Environmental > Aquatic > Marine > Hydrothermal vents | place: Atlantic Ocean: Mid... | reverse complement strand
TTCGAGAGGTCAACTTCAGTTTTTGGCATTTGCATAGCTTTGCCAGTAGCAATCGCTGCTGTGCCCGTAGCAAGCAGTACCAGAAACTCACGTCTTGAGGTCACACACTCACCTCCTTCAAATGACCAATCGCTGCACTTTTACCAAGCTCCCACTGCAAACACAAAGGGAGCTTTTCAAACTCCTTTTTGCTTTCAGAAGTTAGAGTTTATTAATGTTTTGGTATAGGTGGTTAAATTGAGCTAATAAGGTAAAAAGAAGGTATTACGAAGCTTGTATTATCTTTGAAAAGTGAACCGACTATAGCTTTATAGCAAAAAAAGCCAGTCATGTTTAATTTTTAAAGTTTTATTTTAAAAATTTAATTTTTTGACTATTAAACAAATTGGCATGCGTACACTTTAAGAATTTTGTGAAAATAACAATGGAAATGATATTTTCCATTAACACAAATTTTGATAATTATTACTGAATACATTTGTTCACTCAATATAAAAAACATAAAATTTATAAATCTTAAGTTTAAATCCACCGCATGCGAGAAGCCATCAAACTCTTTGTCAGAGATTTAGAGCTAATACGTACAGTAGAGAAAAACAAAGGTATAAACATTTCAGAACTCGCAAAAATTCTCTCAATTCCGTATTCAACAGCATACGTTAAAGTACACAAGTTAGAAAAAGCTGGACTTTTAAACTTAAGCTACGTATCTGGAAAAAAATCTGTAACACTTACGAAAATGGCAGAAGAGCTAATTGAAGCTCTTGAAGTGATAGAGAGGTCTAATCGCACCTCTTCAGCTCAACAACTTTCAAGCGATAACCCTTCTGACACTTCTCAGGAGCATCGCCTATAATCCTCTCCACTATAACTGGATCCCCATCCCTCAGTTCCACTGGATTGCACAAGTTGTACATAGGACAGTCCATCATTTTGCACCTCTTCTCAAAGTGAAGTTTTGCACCTTCAACAGCCATTTTGGAGTCTATTAAAGCCATTATTGGTAATTCAATTACTTCGACAGCGACAACACCTTCGTCGTGCAGAGGGCAATCCTGAGGAGTGCCATCTCTCAAACCAACTATCTTGTATTTTGCACCTTCTCTTAATCTCAGACACGTTTTTTTAAGCTTACAGCTCTCGCATTCAGACTTACCACCGAGAAACGTAAATTCCACACCAACTTTTGCCCAGTCCCTACCGCACAAAGTGATGATCTTGTTAACTTCTTCCATGAGTATCACCTTTCTGAACTATGCTGTTCTCTATTTAAAACTTGGTAATGCAACTTTGAAATCTGAAACTGTTCTGCATCAACTCAATGTCAAAATAAACATAATTAGTATTTTGATAACAAAAATAGTTTAGAAAAATTAATAAAGGTAAAACAAAAATAGAAATGGGATGTCCAGAAAAGCAGTTTCACCAGTAGTTGGATTTATACTCATTTTAGCCATAATATCTCTAACTATGGCTATAATTCAGAGTACTTACGTACCGGCTTGGAGTAAAGAAGTGGAGTGGAAGAGTTTTGAAAAGCTAACTTCTCAAGTCTCTAAGATACCTGAAATTTTAACTTCCTCGACTTCCACATCTCTAAGCCTTCAAGTTGGAGTTAATTATCCAAAATATCCCTTATTCTACACTCCTCCACCAGTAACTGGTTACGTTGAGTTCGTTCCAGAGAACATAACTATTAACGGCACAATAGTTAGTGGTGAGTACTTCAACAGATCTTTTACGACGAGTGCCATAGTTATTCATCCATATTACATCTATTCCCCCAGCAGAGTTTTAACAGTCGAATACACAGCCGTTTTCGAGAATAATTTAACTCTCATTAACCAGTCAGCATTTTCAAGCACGACAGCAGTTATACCAGTTATAGAAGCAAATAGAGAGATAGTTTCCGGAGTAAAAATTCCATTAAACTTCTACCTTATAAGCAAAAGTACGGGAATTCCTCTAAGAAACGTAAGCATAAAATTTGAAACGAAAAATCCGAATTACTGGGCAAGAATTCTTAAAGCAATTTATTCGAACGTAAGCGTTAGTGGAAATGTCGTTACAATTAACGCAAGCTCACTAACCCTCTACCTACCCTGTTGGAGCGTTTCCACAGTAAAAGCTACTTCAAGCTTTAACAGATACGTTTACGCTTTAGTCCCGCTTAACAGCAAAGTTTACGTTACTGCTGGGAGTGCCGTTCCACTAAGCGTAATGGTCACTGATCAGTACGGAAATCCTTACGCAGGAGTTAACGTCACCGCAAGCGTTGTGTATGGAGCTACTTATGCAAGTGTTTCGCCTCTAAACGTAACTTCAAATTTACAGGGAATTGCTACGTTTTACATAAGGGGATTGAATGCTGGAAACGCTACAATCGAATTCAAGGCAGGAAATGCAAGCGTTAACGTAAGCGTAACAGTTTTACCTTTGCCAATCCCAACAGCAACTCCGGTTCTAACCACTATTGAGTTTCTAAGTGGAAACAATCTTACGCTACTCAGCTATAACAACTACACTTACACAGCAAGTCTAAACGTTAGCGTAAAAGTATTGAATGCAAGTGGAAATCCCGTCGCTGGCGTACCAGTAACGATAACGCTGAACGTTTTGTACTACAAAGGAGGGGGTGGAGGACTCTTAGTCGGGAGTAGTACCGCATACACTAACGTTGTTGTAACTGATAGCGGTGGGGTAGCAAAAATTACGGATTTGCCCATAACTGTGCCTTTGTTAACAACTATCTCTTATAAGAGCGCCTATACGCAGTTGTCCGCAAGTTGTGCAGGCATAACTACGTCCTATACTAACTCCACATCAATAACCAAAACACTAACACTACCGTACACCATAACTTATCCTTAAACGAGTTTAACTATTAAAGGCGTAACGAACGTCTCTATTAACGCTGCTACGAGTAAGAGTGGAATTACTTTTCTTATACACTCTTTAACTGCGAAGTTAAAGTCCTCTCGAATGTTTAAGTTTTCACCCCTCAGCTTTTTAAAAAACCTAAGGCCAAGCCAACTCCCGTAACTGCAGGCTAATAGAATTGCTGGTATTTCGACTACTCCGTGAGGCAGTAGATACATAAGAGCTTTGAAGTATCCAATTTGAGAACCCTTAACGTAGTAAACCACTCCAACTAAGTACCCGTTTATTACTACAAAGCAAGCTGGAAATATTCCAAAAAATATGCCCGTTACCGTTGAAAGTATTGCTTTCAAAGAGTTATTTATAAATATCAGCAAAAATATTTCAATCGGTGAAAGAGTTTTTACAAACGAGAACGACTTGGCTAAAGCTTTTATTTGTTCTAAAGCAATAAAAGAATTTTTCTCTGCAGTAAAGTACCCAAAAAACGCAGATAAAAAGAACAGAAAGAGCATAAAAACGAAGTGATACTTTATACTTCTCAAACTCTCACCCCAATACCGCTCCTTCATCTGCTCCCCTAACTAATTCCGCATACCTTCTCAAATAACCTTTAAGTTCTCTTTCTGGTTTTCTCCACTTTTCTCTCCTATCTTTTAACTCGTCTTCGCTAACTTTTAGCTCTATTTTTCTTTTAGTTATGTCTATTTCTATTCTATCTCCCTCCTCTACGAGTGCTATAGTACCACCAACCATAGCCTCAGGGGAAACGTGTCCTATACAAGGCCCTCTCGTAGCTCCGCTAAACCTTCCGTCAGTTATTAAAGCAACTCTCTTCAATCCCATGCCAGATATCGCAGCAGTAGGCAGTAGCATTTCGGGCATACCGGGTGCACCTTTCGGTCCCATATACCTTATTACTACCACATCTCCTTCCTCGATACAGTTGTTTAGAATTGCTTTCAAAGCTTCTTGCTCTGAATCGTAAACTTTTGCATAACCTTCGAAATTCATCATGTCCTCGCTTACAGCCGATTGCTTTACTACGCACCCCTTTTCAGCTAAATTACCTCTCAAAATTGCTATACCTCCTTCACTGTGTATTGGGTTATCTACTTCCGCAATTATGTCCTTATTTCTGACGAAGGCTCTATCCGCTATTTCGTAAATCTTCATTCCGCTAACCGTCATCTCATTACTAAAGTATTTTCTCGCTTTTTTAATCAGCATCGGAACTCCACCACTCTCATCCAAATCAGCTATCGTAAACTCGCTTGCCGGATCTATAGACACTATGTGAGGTGTTTTTCTGCTTATCTCGTCAAATAAGTCGAGGCTAAGCTTTATCCCAGCTTCATTAGCTATAGCTGGCAGGTGGAGAACGGTATTTGTTGAGCCTCCAACAAGCATGTCCATAACTATTGCATTCTTAAAAGACTCCTCTGTAACTATATCGGAAGGCTTTATATCGTTTTTAACCAGTTCCATTATTCTAACTCCACTCATCTTTGCTATTCTAAGCTTTCTCGAAGAACCGCAGGGCGAGGTGGAGCAATAAGGCAGGCTTAAACCAAGAGTTTCGGTTAAAAGTTGCATTGTGTTCGCCGTGTATAACCCCTGACAACTCCCGCAGTAAGGAGCGCAAAAATCCTCGTAAAGCTTCAGCTTTTCTTCACTTATTCTTCCAGCTTTAAATTCTCCAGCCGCCTCAAATGCAGTTTTTATTGTAACTGTTTTTCCATTAACTTTTTCAGCAAGCATTGGACCGCCAGTAACAACTATAGCAGGAATGTCAAGTCTTAACAAAGCCATGAGCATTCCCGGAACTATTTTATCGCAAGCACCGACCATAACTATTCCATCAAAGCGATGTGCTTCAACCATAGCCTCTATTGTATCAGCTATCAGCTCCCTTGAAGCTAAAGCGTACCTCATTCCCTCGTGACCCATCGCTATACCATCGCATATGCCGATTACGCCGAACTCAAAAGGAACGCCACCAGCAGAACAGATCCCTTCTCTAACTGCTTTTGTCAACTTGTCAAGCATCATGTGCCCAGGAACTATATCGTTGTAAGCGTTTGCCACGCCTATGAAAGGTTTATCCATATCTCCATCAGTAATTCCAGTCGCTTTTAGAAGAGCTCTATGAGCCGTTCTTTCAACGCCTTTTTTTACAGTGTTACTCCTCATATTGCTTCTCATGAAAGAGAATGTTAAGAAAAGTAATAAATTATTTGTCTTAGCATTAACTTGTCTCACTTTGTCAAGTTTGCAAAAGTTTATATACCCTTACTCAGGATACATGCATAATCCTGTTAAAAGGGTATGAACCTATACAAAACGTTTAGAGGTGTCTAAAAGTGATACTGTTAATAGACAACAGAGATTCGTTCGTGTGGAATTTAGCGGAATACGCTTCTTTGTTTGATAAAGTAAAGGTAGTATCTAACAGAATAACCCTTAGCGAGGTAAAAAAAATAGATCCCGATGGAATAATAGTTTCTCCCGGTCCCGGTTCTCCAGAAAGCAAAAGAGATGTTGGAAACAGTCCGGAGATAGTGCTTGAAGCGGAAGTACCATTGTTAGGCGTTTGCTTGGGGCATCAAATCATAGGACACGTTTTTGGTGGAAAAGTTGAGAGAGTAAAACCACTCCATGGAAAAGCTTCTACTGTAAAGCACGACAGCAAAACAATTTTCGAAGGTGTGAAAAATCCGCTAAGAGCGGGTAGATACCATTCCTTAGCTGTTGTAAAAGTGCCAAAAGGATTTGAAATTTCAGCAATATCTCAAGAAGACGGAATAGTTATGGGAATTAGACACAAAAAAAGGGCTATAGAGGGAGTTCAATTTCACCCAGAAAGCGTTTTGACGGAATTTGAAAGTGGAGATGGATTAAAAATTATAAAAAACTTCGTTGAAATTTGCAAGGGGAGAAAGTAAGTTATGTTTGTTAAAATATGTGGTATTAGAAGCTTGGAAGAGTTAGATTTCGTTGAAAGATATGCTGATGCTACTGGAGTTGTTGTAGAGTGCAAATCCAAGAGAAGAATTGAATTAGAAAAAGCGAAGGAAATAATTGAGTGCTCGAAGATTCCAGTTTTTGTTGTTTCAACGCTGAGAAGTTACGAAGAGTGGTTAAAAGTTATAGACAGGGTAAACGCGAATTACGTTCAGATACACGCAGAAGTTGATGCTGAGTTAGTTGAAAAAATTAAAGATCTTGGAGTTTACGTAATGAAAGCTTTTAAAGTTCCAAAGAAAAGTGAAAATCCAGAGAAAGATGCTGAAGTTTTGATTGACAAAATAAAATGCTTTAAAGTAGATAGAGTGTTGCTCGACACTGGCTACGGGAGTGGAGAAACTCACGACTTAGAAGTTAGCAAGTTAATATCATCAAAAATCCCTATAATACTCGCTGGGGGACTAAATCCCGAAAACGTTTCTAAAATCGTAAAAGAAGTTAGACCAGCGGGAGTAGATGTTTCGAGTGGTGTTGAGAAAGGCAATAGGAAAGACGAATACTTGGTTAAAAAGTTCGTTGAAACTGTAAGGGGGATGGTTTTGTGAAGTTTGGAGAGTTTGGTGGGCAATTCGTACCGGAAGTTCTAATGCCACCTCTTAAAGAACTGGAAAGGGAATACGAGAGGTTGAAAAAGGACGAGAAGTTCTTGAAAGAGCTTGACTACTACCTAAGAGTTTACGCCGGCAGGCCTACTCCACTATACTTCGCTGAAAACTTAACTAAGTATGCCGGAGGAGCGAAGATATACCTAAAAAGAGAAGATTTACTTCACAGCGGAGCTCACAAAATAAACAACACGCTTGGACAGGCTTTACTCGCAAAGCACATGGGAAAGAGCAGACTTATCGCAGAGACTGGAGCTGGACAGCATGGAGTTGCAACTGCAATAGCCGGAGCTCTTTTTGGATTAAAAACGGAAGTTTACATGGGAAGCGAAGATGTGGAGAGGCAAAAGCCAAACGTGTTTAGAATGAAGTTGCTTGGAGCTAAGGTTATCCCGGTTGAAAGCGGAAGTAGAACGCTAAAAGATGCCATAAACGAAGCTTTGAGAGATTGGGTAGCGAGCTTCGAGTACACTCACTACTTAATAGGCTCAGTTGTAGGGCCACACCCATATCCAGTAATGGTTAGAGATTTTCAGTCAGTAATAGGTAGAGAAACGAAGAAACAAATGCTCGAATTGGAAGGCAGAATTCCCGATTGCATAGTAGCTTGTGTTGGAGGTGGTAGCAACGCAATGGGAATATTTTACCCGTTCATAAAAGATAAATCTGTTAAATTGATTGGTGTCGAAGCTGCTGGTGAAGGTATAGAGAGTGGGAAACATTCTGCTTCGCTCTGTGCTGGAAAAAAAGGTGTTTTGCACGGAATGCTCTCCTACTTTTTGCAGAACGAAGATGGCCAAATTTTAACAACACACAGCGTTGCCGCCGGGTTAGACTATCCGGGAGTAGGGCCAGAGCATGCGTGGCTCAAAGAAATTAAAAGAGCAGAGTACGTTTCTGTAACAGACGAGGAGGCTTTAAAAGCTTTTTCACTTCTTTCAAGGCTTGAAGGAATTATTCCTGCCTTAGAGTCTGCTCACGCAATCGCTTATGCAATAAAAATAGCTAAGGAAATGAGTAAAGATGAGGTAGTCGTCGTCAACCTGTCGGGTAGAGGAGATAAAGACCTCGAAATAGTTATGAAAATAGAAGGGGTGATATAACTTGAACGATTCAAACAGCAAATGGCTCATAACTTTTATAACTGCTGGGGACCCCTCACCATCTCTAACTCTCGACTACATGTTGGCACTCGAAAAAAATTCAGATATAATAGAGCTCGGCCTTCCGTTTAGCGATCCAATGGCAGATGGTCCAACAATTCAGAAAGCCAACGTCAGAGCTTTAAAAGCTGGAACAAAAGTAAAAGACGTTTTTTCGATAGTAAAATCATTCAGAGAATACTCGGAAAAACCTGTCGTGTTGATGACTTACTACAACCCCGTTTACGTTAGGGGCGTAGAAAACTTCGTGAAGGAAGCAAAAGAAAGTGGAATTAACGGAATGATAGTAGTTGATTTACCCGTCGAAGAAAGTTCCGATTACTTAAGAGCGTGCGAAAAGCATGGAATGGATACGATATTTTTAGCTGCTCCCAACACACCTGATGATAGGCTTAGAGTAATAGATGAAGTTAGCTCAGCTTTCGTTTACTTGGTCTCCCTCTACGGAACGACTGGAGCAAGAGATAGAATTCCCGAAACAGCTTTCCAGCTAATCAGGAGAGCAAAAAAAATATGTAGAAATCCAGTTTGCGTTGGATTCGGAGTTTCCAAAGAAGAGCATGTTGCAGAGCTGATAAAAGCTGGAGCTGATGGAGTAGTAGTTGGTAGTGCAATAGTTAAGATAGTAGAGGAATACGGTAGAGATGCGAGTGACAAGTTAGAGGAATTTACAGCAAAATTGAGGAAGGGATTAAGTCCTCACCTCCTATAAACTTCGCTTAAGTCAACGTTAATTTTTTCGCTTATTAAATCGACGACTTCGCTTAAGACTGAAAGTAACCTGCTGTAGGCATCCACGAATTCTACTACGCTTTCCATAGCGTTTAGCTTGTACTGCATAACTGTAAGTTCGTTCAGTAAGTCCTGATCGAATTCGCCAGAAAGCTGTTTTGCCACAAAATCTTGCTGTTTTTTCTTGAATTCTTCGAGTAATTTCTGGGCATTTTCATCCTCACTAAGCTTTTTTTCCATTTCAACGAACTCTTTGTGCACGTCAAGCTCCATTATGGCTTCAGCAAGCTCTATAGCTTTATTTCTAACGTTCTCTTCAAGCATAAAATTTAGAGAAAAACGGATTAATATAAAGTTTTAGGAATGCTCTTAAACTTTCCGAGGAGGTAACAGTACAACTTGTAATGCTCGTGAGCTACGTTAACCCACTGAGTTTCCGCAGCGTAAGCGTAGAGCTCGTGCATGTAAGAAACCGTGAACTCGTAATTTTTATCAAGCCACCTTATTCTCTTGGCAAGTTCTTCGGGATTTGATGCTGGAACTGTAAGCCACGGGGAATGTTGGCAAAGTTCAACCAATCTCGGAACTCTACTTCCAATTATAGGCTTTAAACCTCCCATTGAAAGGTGAAGAATTCCGCTAACAGCGTAAGCTCCCGGCCTATCTTTGTAGGGTAAAACGACTGCATCTGCCAGTGCAACTACTTTAAGTATTTCGTCGCTCGAAAGGTATCGCTCTATAAGTATTGTCTTCGATTTAAAGCTCTCTACAAGCTCCTTCACAGCTTCATCTTTCGGCTCTCCAGCAAGTATCAGAGTTAACTTCAAATCTCCAACTATGTCAAGAGCCTCAAGTAAAACATCAACTCCTTTGTCTTTTCTCATGAATCCGGGAATCGTTAGAACTAATCCCCTAAAGCCTTCTTTAATCCCAAGACTGTCAGCTAAGTACTGCTTTGTGTAGCCGAGATACGGATTTATGAGAGTTCCGTGAGGAATTTGATGCAATTTAGACGGGTTTACTCCCTGAACTAATAACTCAAACTCCTGTAAATCGCTGTGAATTATCACCGCGTCCACTTCATTTAATTCCTTCTGAAATTCAAGAGTTCCTTTTCTCGCTGTATAAGGATGCTCAACAGTGTGCATGGTTATAACGTTAGCTTTAACGCAATCCCTTAGCTCAGATAGTGCATCGATTATTTCTCTACCAAAGCCAAAAATTCCATACTCGTGCTGGACGTGTAAAACGTCCACTTTTTCCTCCGAAACTGCATCTATTAGTTCGGAGTAATCTTTTTCAAATCTTTTAAAACACGGAATTACTTTTATTCCCATCTCGTCGTAATAAGGCTCCTTAAAAGATTCATCAGTCGTAAAAACGGTTATTTTCAACTGGGGGTTCAAAAACTTTAGAGCGGAGATCAAAAACTTAGAGTATTCAGCTATTCCGCAATGCGTAGGTGGGTATCTCGTAACAAAACCAAGGGACTCCATAATTAAATTTAGACGACAACGTTAATAACGTTTAATGTTTTTTCCGTTACTATGGTCAAGATATACGTGATATACAACTTCGGGCAATACAACCACTTAATACAGAGAACCCTTAGAGATATAGGAGTTGAAGCAAAATTAGTGGAAAACACGACTCCAGTAGAAAAGCTGAAAGATGCAGACGGAATAATTCTTGGAGGGGGACCATCCCTCGATAGAACTGGGAACTGTGAAGTTTACGTTAAAGAGCTGAGCGTACCGATACTTGGTATATGCTTAGGCCATCAGCTCCTCGCAAAAATATTTGGTGGAGATGTGGGAAAGGGTAGAATTGGTGGATACGCTGAAGTAGAAGTCAAGTTAGTGGAAAAAGACGAAATATTTGAAGGTCTGCCAGAAAAACTGAAGGTGTGGGCAAGCCACGCCGACGAAGTGAAAAAATTACCAGAATGCTTCAAGTTACTTGCAACATCCGACATATGCAAAATAGAAGCGATGAGACACAAGTCAAAGCCAATATACGGCGTTCAGTGGCATCCAGAAGTTTACCACACCGAAAGGGGAGAAGATTTCTACAGAAATTTCGTAAAGATATGTAAAAGTTAAGTTAAATGACGTAAACTTCTCCGTTCTTAGGTGCGTATGCTTCAATTCCAACTTCGTTTTCAATCCATTCGGCAAATTTTTCGCACTCTTCTCCGTGAACAGTAAAAACGACTTCTACACCTCTATCCGCCGATATTCTTACGAACTCTTTTAACTGTTCATCGTCAGCGTGAGCTGAGAAGTCGTATTGTTCAACGCCCATTTTAAGCTTAACAGTTCTGTTACCCAGATTCAAAGTGCCAGTTTTTAATGCCATATCCCCATTAGTTCCTTCAACCTGATATCCCGTAAGCAGAATCTTGGATTTCTCATCGTTGTATAACCTCGATATGTAAAACATAGCTGGTCCTCCATTTAGCATTCCAGCAGTAGTTACTATAGCCGCCGGTTCTTCGAGTACTTTTTCCCTCTTACCCCTTTCCACTGGAATGGCTTTACTCAAAGCTTTTCTCAATCCCTTCGCACTTTTTATGTACTCCGGATAGTCCTCAAGTATTTTACCAACCTCTTTGCCCATTCCGTCAACGTATGGAGTTATCCCGTGTTTCTCCAAAATCATTAGTATCTCCTGCGTTCTTCCAACTGCAAAAGCTGGAATTATAGCGTGTCCTCCCACGTCTAAGGTCTCCACTACGCTTTCCACGAATTCCTTTTCAAGTTCCTCTCTCTCAGGATGTACAACCCCAAAATAAGTACTTTCCAATATCAGCACATCAGTTTCTGGAAACTTAGTATCCGCTCTATTCATTAATCTCGTATCTTCAAGTTTTATGTCTCCAGTGTAGAGTAGGTTAACATCCCTCGACATGTGAACCATTGCACTTCCGGGGATGTGTCCAGCGTTGTATAACGTAACTTCCCAGCCTGCAACTTCAAACGGCTCGCAGAAGTCAACTTCTATTATACTGCTATCAAACTGCCTAAACTCCCTCTTAGTGTACGGAGGGCATTCCATTATGTTCATAGAATCTTTAAGCAATAAGTAAGAAAGCTCTCTTGATGGTGGAGTCATGTAAATTCCCGGACTCAAGTCAACGAGGTTCGGCGCAACTCCAACGTGGTCGAGGTGAGCGTGAGTTATTATTACCTCCGACGGTGAAACTCCGTTTAATGGAAACTCTGGAGGAGAGGAAGGTTTCATGCCGTAGTCGAGCATGATACTGTCAACTAACACCGCAGACCTTCCAACCTCCCTGCAACCTCCAAGAAAGTGTATTACAGCCATTCCTCTAAGGGTTTTCGACTGAGAATATATACGTTTCGGTGTCTTAGTTTTTAAGATAGCATAAACTGTATAAACCGTATAAACAGTAGGCAAGTTAAAGCAAACTTTTTAAGTCCTCTTCTATGGAGATTTGAAAAACTGTCGAAAAACTATCACAGCTTTTTCACTACAACATTTTAGGGGAGGTGATAGAATTGAAATTGTGGATAATAGGTGCTTATGGGATAGTTTCAACCACTGCAATGGTCGGAGGAAAGAACTTAGAAAAAGGAAACATAGGAAAAACTGGACTCGTCTCAGAATTACCGTGGTTTGAAGGAATAGAAAAGTTTGCTCCACTAAGGTTTGAGTTCGGGGGGCACGACATAAGACCTCTAAAAAACGCTTACGAGGCGGCTATTGAACACTGGAATTTGAACAGGCACTACGACATAAACCTGTTAGAAAACGTAAAAGAAGAGCTGAAAAGAATAAATGCTAAAAAGGGTACTGCTTTAAACTGTGGAAGCGGAATAGAAGAGTTGGGAGAAATAGAAACCTTAGATAATTTGACTCTCTCAGAAATCGTGGAGAGAATAGAGAAGGACATAAAAGAGTTTGCAGATGAGGAAACAGTCGTAATAAACGTAGCTTCTACAGAACCTCTACCGGCTAAAAGCGATTACCACGAAAGTCTCGACAAGTTCGAAGAAATGATTGAAAACGACGAAAAGAAATACGCCACTGCAAGCATGCTTTACGCCTACGCCTCCTTAAAGCTTGGAATACCTTACGCAAACTTTACTCCAAGCGTTGGTTCGAGTATTCCAGCGTTAAAAGAGTTGGCAGAAGAGAGAAAAGTTCCACACGCAGGAAACGATGGAAAAACTGGAGAAACGCTCGTAAAAACAACCTTAGCACCTATGTTTCTATATAGAAATCTAAAAGTGCTTGGGTGGATGAGCTACAATATACTTGGAGATTTGGATGGAAAAGTATTATCTCACAGAGATAACAAGGAAAGCAAAGTAGTTAGTAAAGATAGAGTTTTAGAGAAAGTCCTCGGATATTCTCCGTACAGCATAACTGAGATACAGTTCTTCCCAAGCCTCGTGGACAACAAAACTGCATTCGACTTCATACACTTCGAGGGATTCTTAGGAACAAAGATGAAGTTCTACTTTATATGGGATGGAATAGACGCAATAGTTGCAGCACCACTGCTAATAGATATAGCAAGATTTCTACTGTTTGCGAAGAAAAAAGGAATAAGCGGGGTTGTTAAGGAAATGGGGTTCTTCTTCAAGAGTCCAATGGATACAAACGTTGTTAACACCCACGAGCAGTTCAAGATTTTGAAGAGGTGGTTTGAGGAATTGATTTAAACAATTCAAACATTTTTTTAATATGCGTGAAGCTGAATTTAGTAGAGAAACAGAAGAAACAAGAGTTAGCGTGGCTGTAAATCTTGACAGGGAAGGGGAAATCAATGTAGATACTGGAATACCTTTCTTAGACCACATGTTAAAGAGCTTTGCAAAACACTCGAAAATAGCCCTGTCTATTAAGGCTGAAGGAGATTTAGAAGTTGATGAGCATCACACAGTAGAGGACGTAGCGATTGCTCTTGGAAGAGCCATATCAATAGCTCTGGGAAATAGAGAGGGCATAAAGAGGTTTGGAAACGCCATAGTCCCTATGGACGACGCAGTTGCTATTTGCGGTGTGGACATAAGCGGTAGAGGATATTTGAACATGGAAGGTAAAGTAAAAGATTCTGGTATTAGGGGTGAAAACTTTGAGCACTTCTTTGACACTTTTTGTAGAAATTCAGGAATAAACGTTTACTTGAACGTTAAAGGGAAAAATTCCCACCACGTAATGGAAGCTGCATTTAAAGCGTTTGCCGTAGCTTTTTTAGAGGCGAGAAAGGTAAGTGGTAAAGGAATACCAAGCACGAAAGGAGTGTTAGATTGAATGGCTATAATGATTGCCGGAACAACTAGCAATGCTGGAAAATCCGTTTTTACAGCTGCACTTTGCAGAATACTCAGTAAAATGGGTTACTCCGTTGCTCCGTTCAAAGCTCAAAACATGAGCTTGAATTCATACGTTACGAAAGATGGAAAAGAAATAGCGATATCTCAGGCTTTTCAAGCAAAAGCGGCGGGAATAGAGCCGGATGAGAGAATGAATCCAATACTACTAAAACCAAAAGGTAACTTCACTTCTCAGCTGATAGTAATGGGAGAAACCGTAGGAGATGTTTTTAGCGAAGAATACTACTCCATGATTCCAGAGCTAATGAAAATCGTGGAAAAAGCTTATAGAGAGTTAGAAAAAGACTTTGACGTCGTTGTAATAGAAGGAGCAGGGGGTATAGCTGAAATAAACTTGTACGATAGAGATATAGCAAACATAGGAATTGCAAGAATTGCAAAACCTGAAATAATAATCTTAGGAGATATTGAAAGAGGAGGAGTTTTCGCTTCTCTATACGGTTCATACATGCTTTTACCGGAAGACGTTAGAAAATTGGTAAAAGGATTTGTGATAAACAGACTAAGAGGAGTTTCCAGCATACTGGAAAGCGGAATAAGAAAGCTCGAAGAGCTTACAGGAGTCAAAGTTCTCGGAGTAATACCCTATGTGGACGTCGTTTTTTCAGAAGACAGTTTATGCGTAGAGGAGTGGAAGTCAAAAAATGGAAAAGTCGGAATAGTAAAGCTCGACAAAATTTCAAATTTTACAGATTTTGAACCGATAAGAGAAATCTGCACTTTTTTAAGCCCAAGAGACGAGCTTAATACGGATGTGCTGATTATACCCGGTAGTAAAGACACTATAAGAGATTTGAAAATTTTAAAGAATTTTAATTTCGAGAAAAAACTTAAGGAGTTTTCGAGAGACAAGCCAGTAATAGGAATTTGCGGCGGTTACCAGATGTTAGGAAAGGAGATAATAGACAGAGGAGTTGAACACGGTAACGTAAGAATGAAAGGCTTTTCTCTACTCGACGCATCTACAACATTCTTAGAGTACAAAAAAACGTGTAAAAGAGTTGAAAGAGTAGTGACTGGAAACGCTTGTATAATCGATAGAATAGAAGGCGAAAAGGTTAGAGGCTATGAAATACACAAAGGAGTTACGGAAGCTAAAGGTAAAAGAGTTTTTGAAGACGAAGGTTGCGTTAGCGAAGACTCTCTATGCTGGGGTACTTACACTCACGCCCTGTTCTGGAATGAAAACGTTGTAAAAGCCTTAGCTAAGTTTCTTGACGTAAAAGTTAGATTTAGACCATTTGAGAATAGAATAGAAAAGTTTGCCAATACCGTAGAGGAATGCATTGAACTCCCGATCAATTTAACTAACTGAGGTTATTAGTTAAGTTATGAAGGGTTTCGCATTTGCTCTAATTTCAGCGTTTCTATGGGGAATTGCACCTTTATTTGACAAGTTAGCCATATCGGATTCAAAAGTCTTGCCAGTTCCGGCAAACATAGTGAGGTGTGCAGGGGCTTTAATAACTCTATTATTTTTAGCAGCAGTTACAAAGGAGTGGAATTTTTCGGCAATAAATGCTGAAAAAATAATTTTACTCGTAATAGCCGGTGCTATAGCTGGAGGTTTGGCGATGGTTACTTACTACAAAGCCCTATCTACTCTCGGAGCAGGTAAAACAGTTCCACTGACATCTATATATCCACTAATAACAGTCATTTTCTCCGCAGTAATATTAGGGGAAAAAGTAAACCTGCCAAAAACTCTTCTGGGTACAGCTTTAATAGTTTGCGGGATAGTATTGGTTATGAGGTGATCACGTGGACTTAGAAGGATTTGTTAGGAGAATGATGGAAAAAAAGAGTGAAAAGAAAAGTGACGAGATAATTAAAGAGCTTTCGGAGAGAATAGCTGAAATAAAAGGAGGTAAGCCTGAGGACTGGTTAGAATTCTCAAAAGCCGTCGTTTTAGAAGTTAAAAACGCAAAGAAGGCAGAAAAGTTGCCATTACTTTCTTATTACAAATCGGGAGTTAAAGCTGGAGAAGCTGGAGTTGGAAGTAGAGGCGAAGGTGACTTCTTCGTACACTCTATGATAGCTGAAATAATAGCTTCAACTAAGGTCTCAGGAGTAATTTCCAGTAGAGATTTAGATGATGCAGGAGTCGTAAAAGTTAAAGATAAAGATAAAGAATACATATACGTTTCAGTTGACGGAATTCACTCCCGTCTGAGCGAATTTCCATTTATAGCAGGATTTCACGTAACGAGAGCTGCTATGAGAGACGTTTTAGTCATGAATGCGATACCAGTTGCAATATTTTCTGATATACACATAGCAGATGATGGAGACGTCTCCAAAATATTCGACCACATAGCTGGGATATGTACCGTTTGTGAATTGACGAACACTCCTCTTATTGCAGGAAGTACGCTGAGAATTGGAGGAGACATGGTTATTGGGGAGAGGTTTAGTGGTGGAGTCGGTTGTGTTGGGATTGGAAGTAAGATTGCCGCGAGAAGGAATGCTAAGGATGGAGATTTAATACTCCTCAGCGAGGGGGCGGGAGGGGGAACTGTCTGTACGACTGCTATATACTACGGCTATCCAGAAGTAGTGGAAGAAACGTTAAACGTTGACTTCCTAAGAGCTTGTGAACCAATAGTAAGAGAAGGAATAGAAGTACACGCAATGACAGACGTCACTAACGGTGGAATAAGAGGAGATGCGGAAGAGATAGCAAGAGTGTCTAAGAAAAGGCTGGTTTTTTACGAGGAAGAACTTAAAAAAGTCGTGAAACCAAGAGTTATGGAAATGTTCGAAAGAGTTGGAGTTGACTTCATGGGAGTTTCGATAGACTCTCTAATGGTTATATGCGAAGAGGACGTAGCTAAGGACGTTAAGAAGGTAGTTAAAAAAGCGGGAGTTAAGATTTACGAAGTGGGTAGAGTGGAAGAAGGGGAGGGAGTTTACTTGGAAAGAGGTGGAAGATTAGAAAGAATTAAACCCAGATTTAGAGAATCAGCTTACACACCAGTAAAGAAAGTCGTTGGAGAGAATAGACCCGAAAACTATGAAGAAATGATGGAAAAAATAAGAAAAGCTGCAAAAGAAGCTATAAAAAAGAAAGATGAAGTGGTGAAAAAAGTTAGACTTAATTTTTAACAGCTTTAACGAATTCTTCTACGAGCTTTTTTCTAAGTTTTCCATTTCTACCGTTCTCGCAAACGGCTCCTCTAACTCCAACTATGTCCGCTTTTGCATCTTTTATAGCTGGAATGTCCTTCAACCCTATACTACCCGCAAGAGCGCAAAGCAATCCGTAACTGTGTGCTAAATCTACAAATTCAACTACTTCTTGAAAGTCCATGTGATCGAAGAGTCCTTTTCCATCTTTTACAGCTGTATCAACCATAACCACATCGGCGTCACTTATAGCCGCTATTTCCACCACTTCCATAGGACTTAGTGCATTTACCAAGTAGTAGTCAGCGTAGCTGGCTATTACAGCTTTTTTTCCATTCTCTCTAACAGCTCTAACCGTAGCTTTGGACAACTCCAAAGCTTGATTTATCTCCCCAACCATTAAGCCTACTTTGACGTAATCTGCCCAAAGAGAGGCTGAATATGCTGCAAGAGATGCTGTTCCCGGTTTAAAGACCATGTCTCCAATCGCAGCACTAATAGGTCTCACAAAGTTTGCAATTTCCCTTATCACCCAAGGAAAGTTAGCACCCAAAGACCCCTCTGCCGGGTTTTTTACGTCGATTATGTCAGCTCCACCTTCTTTCGCCTCTAAGGCTTCTTCAACATTTTTTGGACTTACCAACACTAACATTGACAATACTACGCAAAATTGCTAATAATGTTTTGCCAATTAACTGCATGGAACTGTACTTGGCAATGGACGTTAAATGTGGAAAAGTCGTATGGGGCTGTGGTGGTAATAGAGAAAAATACGAAAGCATAGAAAAACATAGCTTCGTAAGATCTCCAATACCCGAAAAAGTCTTAGAAGAGATAAAGCCCAAAAGAATTTACGTCGCTGACTTGGATGCAATAGAAAAAAGAGGAAAAAACGATTTAAAATTTTTAAAGCTCGTAAAAAAAGCAATAGTGGACAGAGGATTCACTTGTAGAGAAGAAGTTGTGGAGTTCCAAAAAGAGATAAAAGAAATAATTGGAGTTGAAGGAATTAAAACTGGAATTAAAACCGAAATTGACGGAAAAAAAGTACTACCCGTACTGGGAAGTGAAACTTACGACCTAAGAAAGGTTTTAGACGGTACTTTTGTTAGCTTAGACTTTAAAGGTAGATTTCTTTGCGATTTAGAGCTAAAAGAGGCAGTTGAATTGCTAAACACGTATGAGTTAGAAGGAGTAATAGTACTCGACATGAGTAGCGTTGGGAAAGAAAGAGTCAATTATAAGCTCGTAAGCTACGTGCTTAGCTTATCATCAAACCCCGTTTACGCCGCCGGAGGAATTAGGGGAATGGATGACTTAGAAAAGTTGGAGGAAATGGGTGTTAAAGGTGCGATATTGGCAACAGCAGTACACAAAAAAAGAATACCTCTAAAACTTATCAGGTAAATGTTTTAAAGTTCGAAAACTATTTTGGGGCATGAATTACGATTCAATAGGACTGAAAGTAGGGATAGAAATTCACCAGCAGTTGGATACTAAGTGCAAGTTATTCTGTAACTGCCCAACAGTTCACCGAGATCCTGAAGAGTCAAACTTTCAATTTTTCAGGTATTTAAGGTCAAAGAGAAGCGAAATGGGAGAAGTTGACAGGGCGGCGATGGAAGAAGTTGAAAGAAGAAAGAAGTTTACATACCTGTCTTACAACACAACTTGCTTAGTAGAGAGTGATGAAGAGCCGCCAAGAGAAATGAACAGAGAAGCTCTTGAGCTATCTCTTTTAATAGCTAAAATGCTGAACATGGTCGTAGTTGATGAAGTCCACGTAATGAGGAAAATAGTTATAGACGGCAGTAATACGACTGGATTTCAAAGAACAGCCCTAATAGCGTTTGACGGATTTATAGAAGTTGAGGGAGAAAAAATAGGAATTGCCACACTGTGTTTGGAAGAGGAAGCGTGCAGAAAAGTAGAAGACAGAGGTAAAGAGGTTGTTTACTCCCTCGACAGACTGGGAATACCTCTCGTCGAAATAGGCACAAATCCAGATATAAAGTCTCCAAAAATGGCAAAAACTGTAGCAGCAAAATTGGGAATGATACTTAGATCCACAAACAGAGTTAAAAGAGGCCTTGGAACGATAAGGCAGGACGTCAACATATCGATAAGAGATGGAGCGAGAGTAGAAATAAAAGGCGTTCAAACCTTAGACATACTTGACAAAATAGTAGAGTACGAAGTTAAAAGACAACTCTCTTTACTTGAAATCAGAGATGAGCTTAAGAAGAGAAACGCTAAGGTCGATAGAAAACTTTACGACGTTTCAGATGTTTTTAGAAATACTAAATCCAAAATAATAAGAAAAGCTGAGACAGTAATGGCTATAAAATTAGAAGGTTTTTCCGGAATAGTTGGGAGAGAGATACAGCCGGGAAGAAGGTTGGGTACTGAATTTGCAGACATAGCTAAAAGCTTTGGACTTGGAGGTATATTTCATACTGATGAGTTACCAGCATACGGTATAAGCGAGAGGGAAGTTGAAGAACTCAAAAAGATCGTGAATTCCAGCGATAGAGATGCAGTAATTCTGGCAGCGGGAGAGAAGGAGAGAGTAGAGAAAGCTCTCCTAAGAATAATCGAAAGAGCTGAGTACTGTTTAATCGGAGTTCCAGAAGAAACGAGAAAAGCCAACGAAGATGGTACGACTTCTTACCTGAGACCTCTCCCCGGAGCTGCGAGGATGTATCCCGAAACAGACGTTCCACCAGTTAGAATAACAAAAGATATGTTAGAATTAGAAATTCCAGAATTGATAGAGGAGAGAGCAAAGAGATACGAAAATATGGGCCTTTCAGAGGACTTAGCTTGGATAATTGCAGACTCCCCATATTACAGTCTTTTTGAAGAGTTTGCAAAAGTATTGCCAGCAACTCTCGTTGCAAGAGTTCTGCACATAATTCCAGCAGAAATTAGAAAAGAAGGATTAGATACAAGTAAACTCGAAGAAAGACACTACAGAATGGTTTTAAAACTTATTCAAGAGGGAAAAGTCGCTAAGGAGGGTGCTGAAGAGCTACTAAGGGCATTGATAGAGAACCCTGAGGCAAGTGAAGAGGAACTTACAGCAGGAAAGACTGGAAAATTAGAGGAGTTAGAAGCTCTAATAGACGAGCTTTTGGAGGAGAAAAAAGACCTAATCGAAGAAAGAAAAATGGGAGCGTTCAAGCCATTAATGGGAGAAGTTATGAAAGTTTTTAGAGGAAAGATAGACGGTAAAATCATTGCAGACGTTTTGAAAAAGAAACTTGAGAGTTGTATTAAACAAAATTAGGTTTGAACTAACGTTTAAAACCTTCTATCATATAATATTCATTTTTTGTCCACGAAATTTTATAAACAAATGGCAAGTCTCTCATCATAATTTCTCTGATCCACGTAAGGTCTTTCACTTTTGGCTTTAAACCGAAAGACTCGAACATTTTAACAATTTCCTCTCTATCTACACCTCCGTAAAAAGGTAAAGTTCTGTTTATCTCCTTTCTGTAGTGGATGTGTTTGAACGGATTTCTCCTCTCATAAATTCCAATTAAGATTCTACCCAAAAACTTCCTAATTTTTGTACTTAAGGAGTTGTCTAACCACTTTCCATCTATCACAACGACTTTATACCTTGCAACCCTCACCCACTCAGCCAAAGCTTTTTTTGGACTGGGAAGTGTCCATAAAAGATGTCTGCAGATTACTGCGTCGAAGCTGTTATCTTTAAAAGGCAGATTTTCAGCATCGCCTAACTTAAATTGAATTTTTAAACCCTTTTTTTCAGCCTTTTTCTTAGCAAGTTCTATCATCCCATCAGATATGTCCAATCCGACTACTTCATGACCCAATTCCGCTAAAATCAAAGCCAAAAATCCAGTACCCGTTCCAACGTCTAAAATTCTCATATTTGAATTGAAAGTTTCTCTTAAAACTGAGCTCCAAACTTCTGGCAAGCAAACATGTCCCGGACTTCTGTCGTACGTTGATTTTCTGGAGTTCCAGTAGTTTCTAATTTCAAGTTTTGGATTCATATTTTTTGAATTTTAAGTATTACTATTTAAGGATATATGCGCTTAGATTATTAAATTTCTAAATTTCTAGTGGGGTATTAATATTTTAGAAAATATAACGCCAGTATTGCTAATATTTTAGAAAAGTTAATATACTGACAACATAACGCTCAGCATTAATCGTGTTAAAAGGTGGTACAAATGTTACTGCACCTTGTAAACCACGAGGCTTGGATTGAAGTTAACAGCAGAGCTTACCTTAAGTGGGGGCATTATCCAGAAATAGATGGCAAATTGGATCCTCTCAGCATAGTCAGAGCTTTTGCCATCGCCAATGGAACTGTCAAGCCAGTAGCGATTGGACTTGATAAGGAATCCTCAGCAAAAGGTGGTTTATTCTTGGAATTTGATGAAGCTGAGGCGTTGGCTGTAGAATACGATAGAGGTATATACACACTTACCGAAGACAACAAATGGATTTTTGGAAGACACGTTCCTTCTAAGTACAAAGTGAGGGAGAAAAGGCATATTTTGGGCTTTGCAAAGATCTACTTGGACAAAAATATCGAACCTTTGGGCTTAGAACTTGAGCTAATGCCGGATAAAATCGATGATGAGGTTAGAGTTCAAATATTATTTAGAGGAGAGCCAATTGCAGGAAAGATAAAGCTCAGAAATGCCAGCGGTATTATTGAAACCGATGCTAATGAGGAAGGAGCGATTTTGAAGCTTAATAATGGTGTTAACGTTATTTCCACAAGATACGTCGATGAAGGTATCGATGTCCATAGGAGTTTGGTAACAACTCTAACAATTTTGAGGTGATAGTATGCTTACTAGGAGAGAGTTCGTAAAGCTTGTTGCCTTAGGCTCGGCAAGTCTTCTGTTGGGCTGCGTTAAAAGACAGAGTCCAGTAATACCAACTCCAACGGCAAAAGAAACAGTTGCTCCATCAGAGTATAAAGCGGAGTTCTTGCTTGGATATGGAAAAGATCACAAACTTAAGGGAGGAAAATGGGGAATCGGGTTCTTTCCAAAGATACACGTTCTTGAAAGGCTTGTAGAATACGACCTAAAAGAGGATAAGCTCATTCCCAGTCTTGCCAAGAAATGGGAGGTTGAAAAGAACGGCAAAACTATAACCTTTGAACTGAACAGAGGTATAAAGTTCTCAGACGGCTCGGAACTTAAGGCGAGTGCTGTGAAGTTTACTGTGGAGTGGCTCGCAAACAACCACCCCCTTGGTCAAGAAACGTTTGAAGGAGCTGACGCAATAGACGATTATACTGTATCCATATATTATAAAGAAGAGGGATTCTTCAACTTGGCAAAGATGGCGGAATTTCACATGAGTATAATGTCGCCAAAATCAGTTAAACCCGAGAATAGTCCGAAGGGAGAGTTTGTCTGGCCAATAGGAACGGGATGTTTCAAAGCCGTCGATTACAAGGAAGAGCAGTACGCAATATACGAACCAAATCCGTACTGGTACGAGCGGTTTGAGTTAAAGCCGAAGTTTAAGAAGTTCGTTGTTAAGTTCATAAAGGATGAGGATACAAGAGTTATGGCTTTGAAAAGCGGTCAGGTGGATGCAATATCAGATTTCGTTCACGGAGGTAGTGCATATACTCCAAGAAATCAGCTTGGAATTCTTAGCAGTATGGGATACAAAGTTTTCAAGAGAAACATACCTCTAACTTGGATAATAGCATTTAACTACAAGAAAGAGCCGTTTAACGATGTCAATCTGAGAAAAGCTGTTGATTTAGCTATTAACAGAGATGATATAGTTAAGATATTCGACAATCAGGTTCTTCCAGCAAAAACGTTATTCATAGAAGTTGCTCCGGGGATTAAGGAGGCTAAAGCTCAAGGAGTTGTGTACGAGTTTAAGCCGGACGTAGCCAAACAAATAATCGAAAACGGTTACAAGGGTACAAGAGTTGATATGATAGTTGATAAGTCGCAGAGTGATCAGATATTAGTTGCACAGCTGATTCAGCAACAGCTGAAAAACGTCGGATTGAACGTCAAGCTGGAAGTTTTAGAGAGCGGAGCTTACAGAGAGAGGAGAGATGCGGGTGAATACGATCTCAGGCTTTACTACGTTGGAGGGACAGATAGAAGGTTTTATATGAGAATGTTCTGGAGATTTTATCCGGGCCAGAAGTGGAGCGCATATGTTAGCGAGAGGACTGGAGAACTCTGCAAGAAGGTTTTAGGAGAGTTCGATGAGAACAAGAGAAAGCAGTATCTCGTCGAATTCTACAAGGCTATATACGATGAACACGGAGTGGTTCCGCTCTACTTCGACATAATGACAGCTGTTACAGCAAAAGATGTGGTGGCTGACTACTACCACATGTTCCACTATCCCAACGGAACTCCGTTTGGGGAGCCGTTGTTCTACTACGTAGGAGTGAAGGCATGAAGAGGTACATTGCAAAGAGGTTGCTACAGACAATTCCAACGCTTTTTGGTGTATCCCTTCTTTCCTTTTCCCTTCTATACTTATTCCCCGGAGATCCAGCAGAGTTCGTAGCACAGATAAGATACGGCATAGAGCCTTCGCCCCAAGTAGTTGAGGAAGTAAGAAGGGAATTAGGACTAAACGAACCCTTTCTAATCCGATACGTTCACTGGCTTTCGCACGTTATAAGGGGTAACTTTGGTATATCTTGGACTGAAGGAGAGCCAGTTATTAAGCTAATAATGCAGAGGTTTCCAGCTTCAGCTGAACTTTTCTTCGCTACATTTGCAATATCCATAGCTTTTGCCGTATTTCTCGGAATTCTGTCAGCTATTTACAAAGATAAAGCAATAGACCACTTCTGTAGAATATTTTCGTTACTCGGAATAAGCATTCCAAGTTTTTGGCTCGGTTTGATGCTTATATGGATATTCTCCGTCCAATTGCACCTCTTACCAGCTTTCGGCTATGGCGGTTTGAGACACCTCATACTCCCAGTATTAACGTGGAGCTTTTCATTCATGGCGATAAAAACGAGGTTCGTTAGAAGTTGCCTTATAGAGGAACTTTCAAAAGAGTACGTAGTTGTTGCGAGGGCGAAAGGTTTGAAAGATAGAGTTGTCGTTTTGAGACATGCTTTCAGGAATGCATTAATCCCAATCATAACGTACTTCTCCCTTTCCATCCACCACCTCATAATAGGTTCGATAATGGTAGAAGTAGTTTTTTCTTGGCCCGGTTTGGGATCTCTGCTTGTGGAATCCGTTTTTAAAAGAGATTTTCCGGTAGTTCAGGCATTGGTGTTGATATCAGGAGTTATGTTCGTCTTCGTAAACATAGCTGTGGATCTGCTCTACGCAGTTATAGATCCGAGAATAAGATACGGTGAGTGAAATGGAGTTTGCTCAAGGCACAATTTTCAGAAGTAAACTCCTCAACAATAACCTGTGTTTAATAGGTTTCGGAATATTAGCTTTCATAACTCTGATGGGAGTTCTTGCACCAGTTATAGCTAAAAATCCGTACAAGACTAACATCGCTGAGAGGTTAGAACCTCCAAACTTAAAGCATCCATTCGGCACTGATCAGCTCGGCAGGGACGTTTATTCGAGAGTAGTTTGGGGTGTGAGGACTACGCTACTTGTAGCTCTTACGATATCTTTAATGTCGATGTCCATTGGTTGCTTTTTGGGAGCAATAGCTGGGTACTTTGGAGGAATTGTTGACGATATCATAGGAAGGGTCATCGATGTTTTCTTGGCAATACCAGAGTTAGTTTTTAACATAGCTTTGGTTGGCGTATTCTGTCTCGCTTACGGAGAATCGATCTGGAACGTCATTTTAGCAGTTGTCATCACAAACTGGGTAAGCTACGCGAGAATTATGAGAGGAATAGTCCTATCTTTGAAGGAGAGAGAGTTCGTGTTATGCGAGAAAGCTTTGGGGGCTGGAGATTTGTACATTTTGATTAGACACGTTATGCCCAACGCTATAGGCCCTATGATCGTCTTAGCAACTCTAAACATGGGAAATGTGATAATGACCATAGCGAGCTTAGGATTTCTTGGCTTGGGTATTCAACCTCCAACTCCAGAGTGGGGACAGATGATTAATGCTGGAAAAAACTACATAACAACAGCACCATGGCTCACGTTCTTTCCGGGCTTATTCATAGCCGTGTCTATATTAGGATTTAATCTTTTGGGAGAGGGTTTGCAGGAAGTCATGGACAGAGAAAGAATTGTTGAAACTTAACAGGTGATTCGGTGTTAAGAGTTGAAAATTTAAAAGTCCACTTCAAAACAGAGCTTGGGATTGTTAAGGCTGTAGATCGTGTTAGCTTTGATTTAAGGGAGGGTGAAAAATTCACATTAATAGGGGAGAGTGGTAGCGGTAAATCTGTTCTCGCCCAAGCAATTTTAAGATTGTTGCCAGAAAATGCAATTGTTGCTGGAAAAATAATTTTTAAAAATAGAAATATTTTAGAGTTAAGTGAAAGGGAAATGAGAAAACTTAGGGGAAAAGAGATAGCTTGGATTCCTCAAAGCCAGAATTCCCTGAATCCCGTTCTCAGCGTTGGATTTCAGTGTGCGGAACCCCTAATTGAACACTTTAAAGTCAGCAAAAGGAGAGCATTTTCGAGAGTTTTTAAAATTTTTAAATTCCTTGGAATAGAGAGTAAAAAAGCTAAAAATTATCCACATCAGTTCAGCGGTGGGATGAAGCAGAGAGTCCTTGTAGCTATGGGTCTATCAGCAGAACCAGAGCTTTTAATAGCAGACGAGCCAACTAAGGGTCTCGACGCAAACAAAATAGGCCAGATAATTAAAATATTCAAAAAAATAAATAAAACAATGTTAATAATAACCCACGACTTAAGATTTGCCGACAAGTTGTCAGATAGAGTAGCAGTGATGTACTGCGGAGAGGTAGTAGAGATCTCTCCAGCAAAAGATTTTTTCTCATCACCCCTTCATCCATACTCCAAAGGTTTGCTCGATTCTCTACCTTCGAGGGGATTAAAGCCAATAAAAGGATTTCAACCGAGCATGATAGATTCTCCAAAAGGATGTAAGTTTAGAGAAAGGTGTGAACATTCCATAGAAGCTTGCAAAAAAACTCCTCCAGTAATTACATTAAACGATAGACTCGTGAGGTGCTGGTTGTATGCTAAAAGGAGAGAAATTGAAAAAAACGTTTAAGACTGGAATTCTTAGAAGTAAAACTATTTCAGTCCTAAATGACGTTGACATAGAAATACGCGAAGGGGAAACAGTTGCACTAATAGGAGAGAGTGGAAGTGGAAAAACGACGCTGGGCAGAGTGCTTTTAATGTTAATAAAACCGGATAGCGGTAGAGTTATATTCGAAGGAACGGATCTGACAAAGTTAAAAAGAAAAGAACTGAAAAAGCTTAGGCTTAAAATGCAGCTAATTCCCCAGAATCCAGAAGATGCTTTAAATCCGAGGTGGAAAGTGTACGACAGCATAGCCGAACCTTTGAAAATTCATGGAATGTACGAGCATGAAAGAGTTGTAGAAATAGCAAAAAAAGTTGGATTAAAAAGAGAACAGTTAAGCAGGTATCCTTGGCAGTTAAGCGGTGGAGAATTGCAAAGAGTGGTAATAGCGAGAGCTTTAATAGTAAAACCAAAATTCGTAGTTTGCGATGAGCCAACATCAATGCTCGACCTGTCAACGCAAGCGACGATAATAAGACTATTAATGAAACTCCAAAAAGAGATGAATACGTCATACCTCTTTATAACCCACGATTTTGAGCTTGCTGAACTAATAGCGGATAGAATACTCGAAATTAACTCTGGAAAAGTTAAAAGTAAGAATTAAAAGTTATGTTAAAAGTTATGTCAATCGAAAGACATATTTAATCTAAAAACTAAAGCTGTCAGGCGGGAGGGCTAAACGTGAAAGATGATGATGTTCTCGAAATTCCAGAAGAAAGACTTTCAGAGGAGCTGAAAAAAATGAGTGAGGAGGATTTGAAGAGAGAAATTCTTGCGGAGCTAAAATTAGAACTTGAGAAAATGAAGGACAAGATAGTAGAAGAGCTGGCAGTACAGCTAAAAGATGAGATACTAAGTCTCAAAAGACAATCTGAAGAGGAAAAGCTACTTTCAGATAGAATTGCTTCTTTGGAATCAAAAGTTCTTGAAATTTCAAAAGCTATAGATGGTTTGACAAAAGATGTGTTATTCCTAAAATCGGGCAAATTAGAGAAAAAAGAGAACTTAAGCGTAAAGGTCAAACAGCAATTGAAAAGTAGCACGAAGTTAGACAGTGAGGACGACATAATTATCTGCGACTGATATGTACATAAAAAAGATAATTCTCAAAAACTTCAAATCTTTTGGAAGCAAAGTGGAAATACCATTCTTTAAGGGATTTACTGTAATTAGTGGTCCGAATGGAAGTGGAAAGTCGAACATAATAGATTCAATAGTTTTTTGTCTTGGTCTTTCTTCGAGTAGAGCCCTCAGGGCTGAGAAGCTTACCGACCTCATACACACAGGTAAAAGTGAAGCTGAAGTTTCTATAACGTTTAGTGAAAACATTACTGTTACGAGGAGGATAAAGGTTACAGAAAAGGGCTACTACAGCTACTACTATTTAAATGGAAAACAATGCTCTCTAACAGACATCCAAGAATATCTCTCTAAGACGGGAATTCACGAAAACGCTTACAACGTAATAATGCAAGGCGATGTTACAAGGTTAGCGGAGATGACCCCTTATCAGAGAAGAAAGATTATAGACGACATAGCGGGAATCTCTGAATTTGACGAAAAAAAAGAGAGGGCGATGGAAGAGTTGGAGAAGGTAAGAGAAAACATAGAAAAAATAGAAGCTGTTTTAAGAGAAGTATCCTCAAGACTAAAACAACTTGAAAAAGATAGGGAAGAAGCTATAAAATATAAAAATCTTTTAGATGAAAAAAATTATTTTTCAAAAGTTATAGAGACGCACCATTATAGAATACTGCTGAGTAAGAAAGAAAAATTAAAAAAAGAAGTTGAAAAACTTGAATCTGATAGGGATCGGTTAATTGAAAAAGTAGCATCCTTTGGAGAGGAAATAGAAAAGTTAAGTAGAGAAGTCAAAGAGATATCTTCTGAGATAGCAAGAATAACTGGGAGTGCGTACGATTCAATAACTCAGAGGATAACTGAAATCGAATCAGAAATAAAAGGAATTGAGAAGCTTGAAGAAGAGTACAAACATAGAATAGAAAAACTTAGAGAAGAAATAACGGAAAAAAACTTGAAAATCGCCGAGTTAGAGAGAGAAAAAAGTGAGCTTTTAAAGAGTGTCGAACAGGCAGAAGTTGAAAGGGCGAGTTTGCAGAACTTAGCGGACGAACTATCAGTTAAGCTTGAAATTTTAAGGAGCAAAATGGAAGAATTAGACCTCAGAGAAAAAGAGATTAAAAATAGACTTTTTACTGAAAAAGATAAACTTGACAAATTAAAAGAAAAGAGAAGTGAACTTTTGAGAGAAAAAGACAGGTTGGTTAACAGGGCGAGGATGCTCGAACTCAATGCAGAAAGTCTAAGAGAAAAGATAAAATCAACGGAAATCAAAGAGATAGATGAAAAAATAGAAAAAATTTCTGAAGAAATAAATAGAGCGGAGATAGAAGCGGGAAGAATAGTAAAGAGGAAAAACGAATTAGATAAAGAGTATTTCTCGCTTAGAGACACTCTTTCTGACATCGAAGACAGAATAAAACACATAGAAGTCGAAATAGCAAAGGTAAGAGCCGAAATGAGTGTGATGGAATCCGGACTTTCGAGGGGAGTAGAGTTGGTTCTCGAAGCAAAGGAGAGAAGGGCTTTACCCGGAATATTTGGTACGGTAGCACAGCTGTGCGAAGTAGAGGAAAGATTTGCGTTAGCTCTCGAAACTGCTGCGGGAAATGCACTTCAGTACATAGTTGTGGAAAATGAGGACGATGCGGTCAGAGCGATAAATTACCTAAAGCAGATAAAAGGAGGTAGGGCAACTTTTCTACCTCTAAGCAGAATAAAGAAAAATTTTGGCAAGATCGAACTCGATAGTAGCATTCTTTCTTTTCCGGGAGTAGTTGACTACGCCGTAAACTTAGTAAAGTGCGATAGGAAATTTAAACCCGTTTTCAACTACGTTTTTAGAGAGACTCTCGTAGTTGACAGAATAGAAACTGCAAGAAGACTTATGGATAAATTCAAAGGAAGAATGGTAACTCTAGACGGAGATTTGGTTGAGAGAAGTGGAGTTATGAGCGGTGGTTACGCAGAAAAGAAAAGGATGTTTTTAATTTCAAAAGACTTAATTAAAAAAGAAAAAGAACTTTTAGAAGAGATTACCGTTCTAAAAAGTGAGAAGTCCAGAATTTCAGCTGAAGTAAAAAGAGTTGAAGACGAAATAAAGAAAGTTAGAAGAGAATTAGAAGAGATCTCTGGAAAAATAAAAGAAAGGAAGGAAGAACTTGACTCTTTAAAAAGCAGGAAAGCAAAAGAGCTGAAGGCTATTGAAACGCTAAAAGAAGAGATAGAAAAGATAGAAAAGGAAAAATTAGAAATTTCCAATAAAATAAAGGAGAAAGAATTAGAAATTTCTAAGATTGAAAAACTCGTAAAGGAAAAGGAAGACGAAGTAGAAACGTTGAGAAAGAAACTAAAAGGAAGTGAACTTGAAAGGCTTGAAGAGATGTACGAGAAGTTGAGAGAGGAGTTTTCTTCAGTTAAAGACAGGCTAAACAACGCTGAAAGTAGAGTTAAAAGCTTAGAAATGAGAATAAAACAAATTCAAGAGAGCGAGGAGGAGAAGAAGGGAGAAGTCGAAAAAATAGAAGAAGAAGTAAAAGAGCTAATGGAAAAAATAGAGGCTGGTAAAAATAGAATTTCACAGCTAAAAGAAGAAGAAGAGAAATTAAAAAGGAAAGAAGAAAGAATAGGAAAGCAAGTAACAGAGTTAAGAAGGAAAAGGGACGAAATGTTCGAAAAGCTGAAGATGTTAGAAAGCGGTAGAGATAGATGCAAGTATTCGCTAACTGCAATAGAAGAAAGAATAAGGGCTAGGAAAGACGCAATATCGAACGTAAATGTGGAAATAGATAGAGTTGACACTTCAAGAATATTGGAAGGAGAAATACCGCCAATGGAAGAAGCCATAAAAAAAGTAGAGGAGATAGAAAAAATTTTGAAAGAGTTTGGAGAAGTCAACATGAAAGCAATACAGGAATACGAGGAAGTAAAACGCAGGAGAGACGAATTGCTTGGAAAGAAGTTAAGCTTAGAGGAAGAGAGAACAGAGATAATGAAAAGAATAGAGAAATACGAAAAAATGAAAAAAGAAGCTTTTTTCGAGACTTTCAACGCTATAAGAGAAAATTTCTCGAAAGTTATAGAAATATTAACTGACGGAAAAGGAGAATTGTACTTAGAAGGAGAAGATCCGTTCAGTAGTGGGTTAAACATAAAAGTAAAACCTTACGGTAAACCTGTTCAGAGAATAGAGTCGCTTAGTGGTGGTGAAAAAAGTTTAATTGCTTTAGCTTTAATATTTGCCATTCAAATGTACAGACCGGCTCCTTTCTACGCCTTTGACGAAATAGACATGTTTCTCGACGGAGCTAACGTGAGCAGAGTTGCCAAGCTAATAAAAGAGAGGTCGAAAGATGCACAATTCATAGTCGTTTCTCTCAGAAAGCCAACTCTCGAAATGGCGGATGCCATAGTTGGGGTTACTATGGGTAAGAACGGTTCCAAGGTAACTGGAATAAGGCTCAAAAAAGAAGTCGTGGAAGTTGAACAACCATGATGGAATTACAAGATCCAGTAAAGATGTTAGTGGACATGGCGAGGAGAGGAGAAATAGACCCGTGGAACGTTGACGTAGTAGAAGTTGCCGACAAATTTTTGCAAGAACTCGAAAGGGCTAAAAAGTTAGACCTCAGAGTTTCCGGCAGAGTTTTGCTTTACGCTGCAATACTCGTGAGAATGAAAGCAGATATATTAGCTGAGGAAGCTGTTTTAGAAAATGACGAAAATGAGAATGAAGATAACTGTGAAAATTATGAAAATTACATAATAGAAGATTACCCGCCTGAGATAGACTTTTTTGATGGCGTGTGCAATAATTGCGAAAGTACGTGTGAAATTTACGATATCGATATAGATTTAGATATAGATTTACAGGAATTCAAAAGTGACGAAGTAATATCTTATCTATTGAGCCCACGTAGAAAAGTCAGGAGGTTTACGACTCTAAAAGACTTGTTAGCTGAATTAAAGAAAGCTGAAAAAGGAAAGAAGAAAAAAGAAAAGGTGAGGAAAGGAGATGAAGTTAAAAGAGTGATCGAAATACCCCACGAAGAGGATATGGAAGACACGATAGAAAGAGTCGAAAGAGAACTAATTAAGCTTTTTGAAGTTAAAGGAATCGTAATGTTTTCAGAGCTCGTGATGAACAAAAGGAAAAGCGAAATGCTTTCTTACTTCGTGTCTCTGCTATACTTATCTTTTAGAAAAAAGATAGAAATAGAACAGGAAAGAATTTACGAGGACGATATAGTAATTCTCCCTGTGGAGGGGAGCAATGGAAGAAAAGAAGTTAGTTAGAATTGTAGAAGCAATACTTTTCACGTCACCAGAACCTATTTCCATAGCAAAAATAGCCAGAACTGCGGGAGCAGGAATTAAAGAGGTTAGAGAAGCTTTAAAAGAGTTGCAAAAGGAGTACGTAGGGAAAGAGACTTCCTTAGAAGTGATAGAAATCGGGGAAAAATACTCTATGAGAGTTAAGCCCGAATACCACGAGTATGTGGAGAAATTCAGGGAATTAGACATGGAGAGAGGAGTGTTAAGAACCTTAGCAGTAATAGCAGTAAAACAACCTATAAGACTTTCAACTCTTGCAAAGATTAGAGGAAACAGGTGTTACGAGCACGTGAAAAAGCTGGAAAGTTTGGGATTCATAAAAACAGAAAAAGTCGGGAAAACAAGAGTTATAACTACGACTAAGAAGTTTGCAGAGTACTTTGGATTGAAAGTAGTTAGCCCGGAATCTGTAAAAGAGTTACTGAGTAGAGCGGGAGAATCACTGGAAAAGTATATACGTGATAAAACGTGATAATTCACGATGTCCGACTTAGACGTTATTGCGGAATGCATTAAGTGGATATGCAGTAGAGTTGAAAACTATACGAGCGAAGAAGAAGTAGAGAGATTAGTTGAAAGATTTGCTTTAAGAAGAAAAATAAATATAAAAAATTTTAAGACCACTATAAAAAAAGCTATTTTCGAAGAACCGATAACTCTTTCATGCTTTTTTCCGGAAAAATTAGAAAAAATGGGAATTACTCTTTACAGCTCTCATGGAGTAAGAGACAATAAAAGTATGAAGATTGCGTTAAACAGAGCTAATAGAGCTAGGAGAATTTTAGACAGCTATTCTATCGCAAAGAAAATTCTATCCAAATTCTTCGAAGTTGAATGCATAGAGGACGAACCATACTTCTTGTTCAATAGGAAGTATAGGTATAAAGTATTTATTTCAACCGTAGATGAACTGGAAGAGGATTTAGAATATCACCTGATAAACTCTAAGAAAGACTTCTACGTCGTTATTTTGTTAACCGAAAGCACACCCCTCCCATTCATAAAATTCTTCAAAAATTACTCCGAAAAAGTTAGGGGAAATTTCATGGTGTGGGTAATGGACGTTGATAGAGAAGTTGTAGATCCCTTCATAGGATACCCTCCAGAAGAGGAGTTAATAAAGAAATTTAGAAATCCAAAGTTAGCGACGAGAATAGCTTCTCTCTGGAGAGTTAAAGTTAAAGAGCTTGACTAAGGAGTTTGACTAATCTACTATGCTTTCTAATTCTTTCGGTGCAGAAGCGAACTCTCTCAAATACTCGTACTCAACTACGTGCAGAGTTTTAGCTATAACAACTAAGGAGTGTAAGCCGGGGAAGTTGAAGTCTCTTAACCTATCAAGCTTATCACACTTCATGTAATTCTTCCCTCCAGCATCAGCTAAGGCTACTGCAAACCAATTTTCCATTCCAGCCTTAAAAAGACAGTCTATAGCCTTAGGCACTCTCATCGGTTCAGGATGTAGGTCGAGCAAGAGAAGTGTATGGGCGTTAATTTTCCAATTCTGCTCTACGACGTCAACTGGATACCTCGAAATCATATAGCTAACGGTAGCAGTTCTACCAAACCTGTAAAACTGCAATCCAGTAATGCATACAGCAGATGCTATGCTCGAAGCGTGAATAATCCTTACATTTACTCCAGCTTTTTTTGCTTCCAAGATTAA
>Ga0256833_1000423_pt1 | contig 33216 bp, 31 predicted proteins | sample 356284metaG_FD_190535 | JGI IMG/M metagenome (GOLD analysis project Ga0256833, IMG submission 190535) | Hydrothermal vent microbial communities from Mid Atlantic Ridge, Atlantic Ocean - 356-284 | ecosystem: Environmental > Aquatic > Marine > Hydrothermal vents | place: Atlantic Ocean: Mid... | reverse complement strand
ACCACGACGCGGGCCTCCAGGGTGAATACTGAGCCGCCAACCCTGTCCCGGAGCCTGGCCACCAGGCTCCCGCCGCGCCTCTCGAACCCAACCGCCTCGACGCCAGCCGCCACCGCGGCCCCGGCCTCGAGCCACGCGGTAGCCGCGACGCTGGAGAGGCTCTCGAGCGCGTAGACGACGCCGTCAGGCACCTCGACGACGAGCCTGGCCCTGGGGTTCAGGGCGGGCTCCTCCCGCAGCGCCTCCCCTACCGGCACCTCGCGGAAGGGCACCCCCGCGGCGCGGGCCGCCTCCGCCCAGGTGTCGTAGAACCTCTCCTCGGCCCCGCTGAGGGCGACGAAGAAGCCCCCGGTGGCCGCCACCGCGTGGGGCATGACGCGGCGGAGGACGCGGTTCTCCTCTACGCACTCCCTTGCCGAGACCGGGTCCCTGACGACGTAGCGGCCGCCGCTGTGAAGGAGGCCGTGGAACTTCCCGCTCGTGCCCGCGCCGGGCCAGGCCCGTTCAACCAGCGCAACGCGGGCCCCGCGGAGGCCGAGGTCGAGCGCTGCCCATAGGCCCACGATGCCGCCTCCGACCACTATGGCGTCGAAGGGGTCGCTGGCTGCCACGGCGGCATCAGCCCCGGGCCCCCTGCCGGGTGAGGGGCTAAAGGGGCTCCTCGCCGCGGCTGGCCTCGAGTAGGCGGCGGAGACGCCTCACCGTCTCCTCCAGGGAGGCGAGCTTGGACGCTATCTCGCGGAGCCTGGCCTCCATAGCGGGGCTCCTGGGGGCCTGGTCTAGGAGGCGGCGCGCCGCCTCCACGTGGAGCTGGAAGCTGGCCTCCACTATGTCGAGGCCCCTCTGCACCATGTCGAGAAGCCTCTCCACCCCGAGGCCCGTGAGGCTGTAGACCTTCCTCATCCTCTGCCCGCGGGGCTCCTCCCTGGCCTCCACCAGGCCCTCCTTCTCCAGGACGCGGAGGAGGGGGTACAGGGTGCCGGGGCTTATCCCCGTGGGGGCGTCCGAGACGAGCCCCCTTATCCTCTTTATGAGCTCGTAGCCTGTCTTAGGCCCCTCCGCTAGCAGGAGGAGCACCAGGTAGCGCGCCCGGAGCTCCATGCTGCTGGTCCGCTTAGCCTGGGCCATGATGCACGCCCCGCGCCGGTTCCCAATGCGGAAACACGGGGGCCCGAGATATAGATGTGTCGGGTGCGACGCATCTATCCACGATAGCTCGGCGCTAGAGCGTGTACCACTTCTTCTCCCCGCCCTGCCCCGCCACGCTGTCCACCAGGCCGGACTCGCGGAGGAACCGGAGCGCGTCGTAGACAGTCCTCGCCGGCAGCCCGGTTATCGAGGATATAGCCCTCGTGGAGAGCATCCCATACCTCTCGAGCACGAAGTACACGAACTTGGCGCTGGGCGGGCCGTCTATCCACAGCGAGAGAGCACCCGTAGCGAAGGTGTCGCCCCGAAGCCCCCTCCGCAGCGTCTCCAGGCTAGGGACGTCGTAGAGGCCGATGTTGCCCAGGTTAACCTCCGGGCCAAGCTTCTTGAGCAGCACCGCCTGCTGGTGCGGAAGAGGCGCCTCGAACACGAGCCTCGAGGCGTCGAACCTGGAGACCACCGCCTCGAACACGTCCCTCCGCAGCTCGCCCCGGCCGTCGAAGAGGCAGCTGTTCCTCCCATGCTCCCTCGACTCTATGACCACCTTCCACGCCTCGCTCCCCTCCAGGAGCGCCCCTATCTCGGCGACAAGCTCGCCCCGGTCCATGCGTAGGCTGGGCTTCTTCCTGCCCACCTCGGCGAAGACGCGGAACCCCATCCGGGCGGCCTCCTCTATCATCCGTATCCTGCGCCTAAGAGGTATCATCTTGGCGCCGGAGCTGACCTCGACCGCGTCGAAGCCAGCCTCCCAGAGTATGCCTAGGAGCCTGCTGTAGATGCCGCGGTGCTCCGCCAGCTCTAGCAGCGTCCCCCCGGGCATGACGTGGACGGAGCGGCTCTTGTAGAGGCTCAGCCTCTCTCCCAGCATGTCGGGCTTGGCTACGAGGCTTAGCCCCCACCCTATCTTCGCGTAGTCGACGCAGTCGGCGATGCATGCAAGGTACGCCTCGTTCACTGGCTGCAGCTTGTCTAGCACCACTGTGAGGCCGGTTGTGCGCGGCTTGGCGCTCCTCTTGATGCTGGAGAGCGCGTCGAGCATCGCGTGGAGCTTCTCGAGCGCGTCGTGTTGAGGCAAGCTGCCACCCTCGCGGGGCAACGGCCCCAGGGGATGGGGGCGCCGCGGCGGGTATTGTAGGGTGCTGCGGTTACCGCGGCGCCCGGCGTATCCCCCTGCAGAGTTTGTAACGATTCTCTAATATCAATAACTCTGGTACACTTTAACGCTTGGAGAAGCCAGGGTGCGGGAGCAATGGTGGAGGCCGTAACCGCTAGGGCCATGGAGGCGGCGGCTGCGAGGCCCCGCGGCCTCCTGGAGAGGCAGTGGCCCTGGTGGACCGCGGGACTGCTGACCGGCATAGCCGAGGCGATAAACTTCGCATACAAGCACAAGTTCATAGGAGTAACCAGCGGTATGGCGAGGATGCTGGCAGCCGTGGAGTCCACCGTAACCGGCAACAGCCTGATAGCCACGAAGCCCGACTACCAGCCCGACATACAGTGGATAATCATAGGCGCGCTGCTCTCGGCCTACGTGCTCGCCTGGCTGGAGAGGGACTTCAGGAGCTGGGTGCGCTACCCCAAGCCTATGCTGGTCACGACAGCTATCGGCGCCTTCCTCTTCGCGTGGGGCACCAGGATAGCCGGCGGCTGTACACTACACCACCTCCTAGGCGGCTGGCCCGCATTCAACCTGAAAAGCATAGTCGTAATGGGTGCAGCCACGGGGGGAACCCTGCTAGGCTTCGCGATACTAGCCAGGCTGCGGCTCACACCCTACTTCAAGAGCCAGGACACGCGCTGGTACGTTGAGTACGCCAGACGCGTCGGGACCAGCGACGGGCTCACCCTCGACCCCAGCTACAACCCTAGGAGGGACGTGCTGCGGCTGGCCCTCTACGCGTTCTGGGTCTTCTTCGCGGCCGTGATACTCTACAACGCCGTGGCCGGCAACACCTACGCCCTACAGATGGGGTGGGCCAAGAGCATAGAGCAGACGAAGATATACCACCACATGCTTACGGCCGAGAACCTGCCTTCTATACTCGTGCTGCTGGCTGTCGGCGCGCTGCTGGGCGCGGCCGTTGCGAAGACCGGCATAGGCACCGAGTGCGCCCTCATAAACCCCGAGCTCAGCCAGATGCTATGCAAGGACGAGAAGACGGCGGCGAAGAGGTGGAAGATACCTTTCCACCTACGCACCACCTTCATGAGCATGGGGCCGTTCATGGCGCTCGCGCTGCACATAACCATTGCTGGGCTGGTGTTCTGGGCGGGCTACACGTTCTTCAACATACTGGACCACCACCACTGGTTCGCCGAGATGGGGTTCACCGCTAAGACCATGAGGACCATACCCAACCTGCCGCTCGACCTACTTGGCGGCTTCCTGCTGGGCCTCGGGACGATATTCATGCTGGGCTGCGAGTTCAGGAACTACGGCCGAACCGGGCTCCTGTACATAACGGGGCTGCTGATATGGCCGTTCTTCTACCTGGGCTACCTGCCGTACACGCTGGCCAGGGACTTCTGGGACGGCATCTGGCTGAACCCGAGCTACGCGTACAGCAGCACAACCTTCGTGCCAGCCCTCATAACTAGCGACAAGACGCTACAGAGCCTAATATGGCTGGGCTGGATACTGTTCTGGGCCTACATGGTCGTCTGGGCTGCCCGGCGCGGCTCCAGGGTGCTCGGGATACCCATACGAGACCTCCTGGTTAAGAACAGCGACGAGATAGCCTACGAGAGGCTCGAAAGGCTGCGCAGGGAGGACCCGGAGAAGTACCGCGAGGTAATGAAGCTGGAGAAGGAGCTAGTGGAGGAAGCCTACCCGCTGGACTAGCCCCGCTCCAGGAGCCGCCGCGTCTCCACCCCGTCCCCCCCGTCTTTTCCCCGCCGGGCCACGCGGCCCGCCATGTAGCCGTGTCCACGCCGGTGAGGTGATCCGCGTCTTGCCAGGCAGGAGCGCCGCTAGGCTATCCATACCCAAGAGGGGCGCCGCCCGTGCGCTTGACAGGCTAGCCCTGGGGCTCGGCCTTGTCGGTCTCTACGTGCTGGGCGTGCTCGCCGCCGCCCTGTCGGCTCCGGGGCTTCTGGGCCCGCTGGGCCTCTACGGCTCTATTGCCGGCCTCGTGCTGAGCTACGGTATCTACAGCTTCTCCCGCCGCGTGGGGTCGAGGAGGGGCATTGCTGCGGCTCTTGTGCTCCTCGTCGCCGTGGCGGCGAAGCCTCTGGCTGTCGTGGCCCCGTTCTACGCTGTCGTGGTGGACATGTTGCTCCTGGTTGCTGCGGGCGCGGCGCTGCATGAGGCTTCGAGGCTTGAGGGGCTTCACCCCCGCGTGGCTGCCCGGCTAGACCGGGTGGGGGGTCTTGTCGTCCTGTCGTCGTTCCTACTGGTGGCCAGGCTGCCGGGGGTCACGGCGCTGGCTATGCTGGTCGCGGGGGGCGTGCTGCTCTACGCCTATGTGCTCCTGGAGGCTTCTGTGCGGCGGCCGCGCGGCTAGCTCGGTGTCTACGGCCTCTTTTCCGCCGCATAGGCTGTCCTGGCTGTTTTTGACGCCTCTTTGTCGTCTCTTCTCTCCTGTTTTCTTCTTTCTCGTTGCTGGTGTTTCTTGTGTGGCTGTTGTCTAGGTTGTTGGCCCTGCGCTGCGGCGGGATATGTGTCGGCAGCCGATGCCTCGGAGCCTGTTTTATGTGTACCGGGTTTCCGGGGCGAGGGAAACCGACTTATCGCGGCTAGACGTGTCGGCTGCCGAGTGGTGTTGTGGTGTGGTAGGCGAGTGGATAACACGCCACCCGAAAACAGTGGTAGCAGCATGGATCGTGATAGCGCTGCTGGCCGCACCCCTCTTCGCCTCGCTCAGCAAGGTGGTGAAGACGCAGCAGTACAGCCTCCCGCCGAGCGCGGAGGCAAGCAAAGCCGACAAGCTCATCGAGAAGGTGAAGGGCGGCAGCCCCGGCTTCGGGCTAGTACTGGTACAGGGAGTAGACCTCCACGACAACGACACGCTGCTCCGGCTCGCCAGGTGGGGTAGCCGCTACAACCAGAGCCTGACAGCAAAGGGGCTGGCGAAGAACCCCGTCGGAGTCCCCATAATGCTCGCGAAGATAAACAAGACCCTCTACGAGACGCTCCTAGAGAATATAACCGCGGCTGCTAAGCAGATGAGGCAGCTCTACAGCTCCCTCGACAAGATAGAGAACGCCTACAAGGCCGCCCTCGAGAACACGACCAGGATGCTCAAGAGGCTAAACGAGACCGCGGCAGCCGTGGCAGCTGCTGATAGGGGCTACGCCCAGGCGTACCGTGGCCTCCTGGAGGCCGCGAACGCCACCCTACAGGTGGCCAAAGGCCTCGAGCAGCTAGACAAGGCGTATGTCAACGCCACAGACAGGCTCCTGGAGGCCGCCAGGAGGCTCAACGAGACCGCCGCGCTGCTCTCGCGCCTAGACGCCGCCTACGCCGGCCTCGCAAGGAACGTGACCGCCGCGTACCAGCGCCTCCTGGCCGCCTACGGTAACCGGACGCTGCTCGAGAGGATAGCCGGCGGCCTCGCCTTCGCCTGGTGGCAGGACGCAAGAACCTACGTCATAATGAGGGCTGTTGGCGGCAACTACAGCCTCTACGCCAAGATAGCTAACCTGACGGGCGTGGACCCGAGGCTGGCCCCGCTGCCGCCGCGGGAGGCCGAGGCAGTGTACGCCGCCGTCTCCCGCAGCCTCAACAAGACCGGGGACCTAGACCGCGCCGCGCTGCTGGTAGCGGAGAAGCAGGTGGGAGAGAAGCTCCCGGCAAACGCCAAGCCCCTGGTGGCTGCAATCGCGGAGGCCTGGCTTGCAGAGGCCAAGAAGGAGGCCGCATCCTACAACTCGACGAGCCTTGCAGCCCTGATACGGGTGGACCCGAGAAACCCCAAGGCCACGGCGGAGGCCCAGCTGCTGGTGCTGCGGCTCGCCCGCGCAGCCTCCGAGAAAGCCGTGGGAGACGTCGCCGGCAACGCGGCGAGGCTTGCAGCACAGGCGCTGGCGGAGATCCTGGAGAACAAGGGGATACCCGCGGCCTACGCCGAGAAGCTGGCCGAGAGCCTGGCCAGCGGCAAGGGCGTCAACACCACACTGCTCGCAAGGCTAGTCGTAGAGGAGGCGGCGGAGAAGCACCCCGAGCTGGCCAAGCTCGCGCCGCTCATAGCCAAGACGCTGGTCTCCGCCGACCCCGAGGCCCGGGGGACGCTTGCAGAGAGCCACGAGGCGGCCCTAGGCGCCGCGGAGAAGCTCCTAGAGGCTATGGGCGTGCCCAGGGAGGCCGCCGAGGCGGCGGCCAGGCTCCTCCAGGCCGGCGCGTCTAGGAGAGAAGCCGCCCGCGAGGCGTTGAAGCTGCTCCAGGCGCGCCTCGAGGCCGAGAAGCCCGAGGCAGCCAGGCTCCTCCCCGTCCTCGCCCGCTACGACCCCGAGGCCCGGGGGCTGCTGGCGAGGGACAGGGAGCTGCTGGCAAAGGCAGCCGCAGAGGTAGTAGCCAGGGAGGCTGCCGCCCGCGGCGCCAGGCTGGAGCCGGAGGCGCTGGAGCAGCTGGCACGCATGGTGCTGGTGGAGGGCGTCAAGCCCAGGGAGGCCGCGAGGAGGCTCGCGCTACAGCTGGTAGCCAGGGAGGCAGCCGAGAAGGCTGGCAAGAAGCAGGCCGAGATGCTCGTCAAGATACTGGAGGCCTACGATCCCGAGGCCCGGGGGCTGCTGGCGGAGAACCACACGCTCGCCCTCGGGGCGGTGATAGGCTACGCCAAGAAGGAGGGCATGGTGCCTGCCAACGTGTCGCTGGCGCCGGGGCTGGTGGAGAAGCTGCTGGGCAACGAGACGTTCCTCCGCCGCTACGTCGGCGAGGAGCTGCTGAGGCACGTGCTCCCCAGGGTGCCGGAGGAGGCTAGGCCGGTGGTGGAGAGGTTTGTGGCGCTGCTCGAGGAGCGCGGCCCGGGGCTGGGCGCCGAGGAGAAGTGGCGCTTCGTAACAGGGGCGGCGGCCGAGATGATTGCCGCCAAGGCCGGCCTGCCGAGGGGGGAGGCTGAGAGGTTCTCCGGCGTCGCCGCCAGGGTGGCTAGGGGCGAGGAGGGCCCCGAGGCCGCGGCTAGGAGGCTTGCGGAGAAGTTGCTGGTGGAGAGGGTTGCGCCGAGGCTCCTGAACGAGACCAGGGCGTTGCTTGTCTCCCGCCGCCTCGACGGCTTCGTGGTCATGTTTACGCCGCTGGGCGCGGGCAGGGACGAGAGGGCCGGCAACACGGCGAGGGCCGCGTCTCTGGCGGAGAAGCTGCTCCGGGAGCAGGGCGTCGCCTACAGCAGGGTCCTGGCCAGCGGCAGCGACCTGCTCATGAAGGAGGTGCACGAGTATGCTCTCCGGGACGCGGAGAAGACGAGCAAGATAAGCGAGACCGCCACCTTCATAGTGCTGCTGCTGATACTGGAAAGCGTGTTCGCCGTCCTAATGCCCTACGTGGGGATAGTGCTCGGCCTGATGGTTGGCGGCGCGCTGGTCTACCTTGCCGCGAGGGCGGGCATAGTCACGGTCGACTCGACCGCCCACTCACTGATGATAACCACCGCGCTGGGCCTCGGCGCGGACTACGCCGCATACCTGGTTCACCGGTTCCGCGAAGAAGTGGCTAAGGGCAGGGAGCAGAGGGAGGCCGCCGCCCACGCACTCGCCACCGCAGGGCCCGCGATACTGGCGAGCGCCCTGACAGTCATCATAGGCTTCGGGAGCCTGCTGCTGGGCTGGGATATCTCCTTCCTACGGGGCCTCGGAGAGACCATACCCATCACGGTCGCCGCCACCGCGGCCGCGAGCCTCACCCTGGTGCCGGCGCTGCTATCCCTAATAGGCGGCAGAAGGTGGTTCTGGTGGCCGAGGAGGCCAAGCAGGGAGAGGCACGCGGAGCGCGAGAGCAGGCTCATGAGGAGGCTGCACCGCCACCACCGCGTAGTCCTGGCGGCGCTGCTGGCGGCGATGCTTGCAGGCGGCTACTTCTACGCCACCTTCAAGGGCAGCCATGACATGAAGCTGCTGCTGCCGGAGAACGCGGAAGCCATGCAGGCGTTCAGGGTGCTGCAGAAGGACTACATGCCGGGCCTCACCGACCCCGTCTATGTGGCTGCGGTGCTGCCCCAGAGCTACTGGAACAGCAGCCAGGCGCAGAGAGCAGTAGCCGAGCTGGCCGACAGCGTCAGGTCGCTGCCCGGCGTCGGCAAGGTGCTCGCCCCCAACGCCACCGCCGGGAGACTGATGGGCGGCGAGGGCATGGTCAGCAGGGATGGGCGGGTAGCGCTCCTGCAGGTAATCCTTGCGGTCGACCCCTACAGCGACAACGGCACGAGGATAGTGGAGGAGATACATGACCGCGTGCACAGTGTGGCCGAGAAGCTGGGGGTGGAGGTCTACGTCGGGGGCGCGCCGTACGCGACGCTCGAGATGGACCACTTGCTGCACCAGCGCTACTACTACCGTATCCTGCCGGCGGCGTCGACGCTGATGGTGCTGGTGTTCACCCTGATATTCGGCAGCCTGCCCGCCAGCATAGCTGCGCTGCTGGTTATAATCGGCTCGGCTATGATGGGTATAGCTGCCAGCGTCGTGCTGTTCCAGGGCGTGCTGGGCAAGGGCGTGCCGTGGTTCCTGCACATAGTATCCATGATGGCCGTCATGGGTGTCGGCATGGACTATAACAGCTTCTTCCTGGCAAGGGCGCTCGAGGAGTGCCAGAGGCTGCGCTGCAGCGACACCGAGGAGGCGCTGGCCAAGGCCACGGGCGCTGTAGGCCTGTTCGTGATAGGGCTGGCGTTCGTAGTGTCGTCAGCCTACCTATCAATGCTATCAGCAAGCAATATCGGAATGCAGGCAATGGGGTTCACGCTAGGCGTAACAATACTGCTGGCGGGCGTCATGGCCGGCTACCTCTTCACGCCGCTAGTGATAGCGATGCTCGGCGAGAAGGCGTGGTGGCCCTGGGGCATGAAGAAGAAGGTAAAGCACTAGGCAGCGGAGCCCTCCACAGGTTTTACCCCGCACACCCCATGGGCGGCGCGGGAGCCGCCAGAGGGGAGAATCTTTATCCCATACCTCTCCCGGGGTACACCGCTACCCCACCCGGGGCCCACATCGACGGCCCTTCCCGGGGCGACCATGTCGGGGATGACATGCCTGGATAGTAAGGGGTGATCACGATAACCCTAATGCACACGTTCTCAGAGCGGATACCCGTGCAGGACTGCAAGAAGCTGATACACGAAGTGGATCCCCTCGACCTGGTCGAGTACCTCCGCTTCTTCCTCATAGAGAAAGTCAACAGCAAGAAGGGCACTATAGAGATAATCTACGTCCACAACCCTAGGGCCAGGTTCGGCGGCAAGGCGAAGACCAGGGTCACCGTCACAGCCGGCGAGAACAGTCTCCGGCTCCACGGACTGGGCCCCGTCTCGTTCGAACTCCGGCTCAGCTGCATCACGCCCCGCACACTCGTAGTCTACATGACCGTCACGGGCAAGCTGATAGACAGGATACCGAAGCAGAGGGCGAGGGAGCTCTTCGAGGCCCTCGTGGCGGAGCTCCGCTCCCGGGGCGGGGCGGAGGAGGCCCTGCCGCCGGCCCCGGAGGCCGCCGCCCCGGCCGCGGGGGCGGCGCTGGCCGCGCCCGTCGCCGCCGGCACAGTGGCCGCGTCCCCGGCGGGCGCCCCTGCTGCCGCCAGCCAGGTGCCCGTGGCGGCGCCTCAGCCTTCCCCGCCGGCTGCCGTCGCCGCCCCGCAGGCCGCTGCACAGCCCCCGGCGGGCGGGGAGGTGGACCTGGCTGCGTGCATAGTGAGGCTTATCACTGCGGGGTTCCCTGTGGACGACGAGTTGTCGAGGAGGGTTCCCTCGGAGTTCTCTCCGAGGCTCCGTAGCCTGCCCGTCGCGGCCCACGGCTACGAGCCGTCTGAGAGGGTTAACCTGATAATGTTCGACGACGCCGACTACCTTATCCGGCTGGTGAGCGGGGACGTGAGGGTTGACGTGGTGAGGCTGGGCGGCAGGGTGGGCGTCTACTACCGGGGCCCTGAGGGCGAGGCCTACGGGGACGAGGCGGCGAGGCTGGCGGCCGAGAAGCTCTGCGTGCCGGGCAGGAGGATAGCCTACACGGTTGCCCGGCTCGGCTAGCCTCCCAGCATTCTCTCGGCGAGCGCCGCGTAGACCCTGGCGGCGTTTACCAGCTCGCTTATTGGCACGTACTCGTCGGGCATGTGTGCGACCGCTATCCCGCCGGGGCCGTATGTTGCGGCGGCTACCCCGCGTTCCTGGAAGTACCTCGTGTCGAGGCCGCCTATGCATATCGTCCTCATGGGCTCTACTCCTAGGGTCTCCCTGACGGTCTCGGCGAGCAGCCCTATGAAGGGGTGGCTGGGCGGCAGGTAGGCTGCGGCGGCCTTGCCGTCCACTACGAGTTCTAGCCGGTAGCCGGCCGCCGCTACGCCGGTCTCTCTCGCGGCCCTCTCTATGGCGGCGCGTAGCTCCTCGGCCACGGCGTCGGGGTCCTCTCCGGGTATGAGGCGGCGGTCTAGGCTGAACTCGTAGAAGCCGGGCACCACGTTGGTCTTCGCGCCGCCGCGCACCTCGCCCCCCATTGTGAGGGTGGGGTGGGCTGCCCTCGGGTCGTCCATGGGTAGGCTTGTTTTTCTCGAAGAGAGTGTGGGGATGTAGCGGCGGCGGAGCCAGACGGCTATCTCGGCCATCGCCTCGAAGGCGTTGAGGCCGAGCCAGGGGGCTGAGCCGTGGGCCTGGCGGCCGTGGATCCTCACCCTCGCCCAGACGGCGCCGCGGTTGCCTATCCATATCCTGGAGGTTGTGCTGGGCTCTGCCACTACGGCGTGGCTGGGCCTTGCGAGGCCCTTTTCGAGCATGTACTTGACGCCGGTTTCGCCGCCGGTCTCCTCGTCGGGGGTGAAGCTCAGCTCCACCGCTCCCCGGCGCGGCTCCCAGCCGGAGTCGAGCAGCGCCCTGACGGCGGCCACTATGGAGGCTATCCCGCCCTTCATGTCGCTGGCTCCGCGGCCGTAGACTCTTCCGTCGCGGACCACGGGGTTGAAGGGGTCTAGGCTCCAGCCCTGGCCCGGGGGGACAACGTCGTAGTGGCCGTTGAAGTGGAGGACGGGGCCGGGGCGCTGCGAGCCGAGCCGGGCGACGACTATGTAGCGGGGGTGGCCGCGGGCCCAGGGGTAGTAGGCCTCGACCACCTCGTCGGGCACGCGGTGCACGTCAACCCTTAGGCCCAGCTTCTCCAGCTCGCCCCGCAGCAGCTCCGCGATCTCCCCGTAGCCCTGGCCAGGGGGGTTCACGGTGGGGACGCGGATGAGCCTGGAGAGCAGGCCCACCGTGTAGTCCACGTCTATCTCGGGGGGCAAGGCGGGGCCCTCTCTCGCCAGGGCCGCCAGCGTAGTAGCCTCTAACCTTAAGGCTTATGTCTAGCCGTCCGCGTCCCCTTCTCCCCGTGGGTGCCCGCCGCCAATGGCCAGGACTATAACGGTCTCAGAGGAGGCGTTCGAGGCCCTCCGCAGGCTGAAGAGGGAGGGGGAGAGCTACTCGCAGCTCATCCTGCGGCTGGCGGGCCGCGAGGAGGAGAGGAGGAGGCGCCTCCTAAGCCTCGCGGGGGCCTGGCGCGACCTGGACGAGGAGGAGGCCAAGAGGCTCCTCCGCGAGGCGAGGCTGAGCTGGCCCAGCGAGGCCTAGGCCGCCTTGAAGTGCCTCGTGCTCGACACCGACCTCCTGGTGGGGTTCCTTAGGGGCGAGGAGAGGGCGGTAAGGTTTCTGGACTCCCTCTGGGGCCGCGGCGAGGAGCCCGCGCTCTCCTCTATAGTCGTCTACGAGCTCTACCGGGGAGCCGTTAGGCGGGGCAGGCGGCACGTGGAGGCGGTGAGGGAGCTGGAGAGGCTGCTGCCGGTGCTGCCTCTGGACGGGCGCGCAGCCAGGCTCGCCGCGGAGATGGAGGAGGACCTGAGGCGGCGCGGGCTACGCGTGGATGTGAGAGACCTGCTAATAGCCGCGACAGCCATGGCCAACGGCTGCGGGGTGGCGACCTGCAACGTGCGGCACTTCGGCCGCGTGGAGGCCCTCCGGGTTGAGAAGTGGTGCTAGAGGCGCTACTGCGGCTCCTGGCGCCCCTCGCTGAGGAGGCGGCTCTCCTCCCGGGCCATGTGGTCGACCTCTGCGAGCACCTCGTAGCCCGCCCCGGCCGCCTCTGCGAGCCTCTCCACTATCATCCTGGCGTAGCTGCCCGAGGCGCCGAAGTCTAGGAGGTCGAGTATGCCGCTGCGTGCGCCCGTCGCAACCACCTTGACCGCCGTGTAGCTGCCCCGGTCGACGAGGACCGTTGTGGCGGCCAGCGAGTTCCCGGCCCGGAGGAAGTACTTCTCACCGACGGCGACCGCGGTTCTCGGCTCCGTAGGCAGCTCCTCGAAGTACACGTTTGAAGCCATGTCTAGGCTGGAGAGGGCCCGGGCGACCGTGTCGAAGCCCGCCTCGATGCGGGCGAGGACGCCGTGGGCCAGCCTGGGCAAGCCGCGCCACCAGGACGCCTCTAGTAGAGCCAGGGGTCTAGACTATAATAGAGCCCCCGAGGTGTAGGTGCCGGGGGCCGTGCCGCCGCCTTGCCCGAATGGCTTGACTACGATGTCCTGGTTCTGGGCTCCGGGCTGGCGGGGCTCAGGGCTGCGGTAGAGGTGCTCCGGAGGAGCCCCGGCCTGAGCGTCGCGGTGCTCAGCAAGGTACAGCTCATGAGGAGCCATAGCGTGGCCGCCGAGGGCGGTACCGCCGCCGTGCTCTACCCCGAGGAGGGGGACAGTGTCGGGCTCCACGCCTGGGACACGGTGAAGGGTAGCGACTTCCTCGCCGACCAGGACGCCGTCTGGCTCATGGCTAAGCTCGCCGCGGGGGAGGTGCGGCTTCTCGAGCACTGGGGGATGCCGTGGAGCAGGAGGAGCGACGGCAGGATAGCGCAGCGCCCCTTCGGGGGCCACAGTTTCCCGAGGGCGTGCTATGCTGGCGACAAGACGGGGCACTTCGAGATGCAGACCCTCTACGGCCGCCTGGCCGGCATGGATGGCTGGGAGCGGTTCGACGAGGTCTACGTGACCTCCCTGCTGGTGGAGGAGGGGGTGTTCCGCGGCGCCGTCGCGTACGATCTCCGCCGCGGCGAGATGCTGGCCTTCAGGGCGCGGGCTGGGATAGTCGCGACGGGCGGCGCCGGGAGGCTGTACAGGTTCACGACCTACAGCTACAGCAGCACCGGCGACGGGCTGGCGATGGCCCTCAGGGCGGGTATACCGCTCAAAGACATGGAGTTCATACAGTTCCACCCGACTGGGCTGGTGCCGAGCGGGATACTCATCACCGAGGGGGCCCGCGGCGAGGGAGGCTACCTCCTCAACGCCAAGGGAGAGAGGTTCATGAAACGCTACGCGCCCGAGAAGATGGAGCTCGCGCCCCGGGACGTCGTCTCACGGGCAATAATGACCGAGATACAGGAGGGGAGGGGGCTGCACGACCCCGCCAGCGGCCTCGACTACGTGCTCCTCGACCTCCGCCACCTAGGCGAGGAACGGTTAAACGAGCGCCTACCCGCGGTCCGCGAGATAGCGATAAGGCACGCCGGCATAGACCCCGCCGAGGAGCCCATACCCGTACGCCCCGCAGCCCACTACACGATGGGCGGCATACACGTTGACCGCTACTACCGCGTCCTCGACGCCGAGGGGAGGTGGATACGCGGCCTCTGGGCCGCAGGCGAGGCCGCAGCCGCGAGCGTCCACGGCGCCAACCGGCTCGGGGCAAACAGTACAATAGAGTGCCTCGTAAGCGGCAGCCTGGCCGGCCGCCAGGCGGCCCTCTACGCCACCCGCCACCGCGGGGACGCGCTGCACGCCCCCCGCGGCGAGGTGGAGGCCGAGGAGAAGCGCGTCTTCGACCGCCTGCTAGGCTCCGAGACCGGGCCCAGCAGCTACGAGGTGAGGGAAGAGATGCAGGAGATCATGGACAGGTACGTGTACGTGTTCCGGAGCAGGAGGGGCCTGGAGGCGGCGGCTGCGAGGCTGCGGCGCCTGAAGAGACTGGCCGGCGCGCTGGGGGCGAGAGACCGCGCCAGGATATACAACACGGACCTAGTGGCGGCCCTGGAGACCGCGAACATGCTCGAAGTAGCCTACACCGTAGCCGTCTCGGCGCTCGCCCGCACCGAGAGCAGGGGCGCCCACTTCCGGGTAGACCACCCGGCGAGGGACGACCAGAACTGGCTCCGCCACACCCTGGCCGTGAGGGGGCCGGGCGGGGAGGTAGAGCTGGGCTACACGCCGGTGAGGATAACCACGTGGAGGCCGGTGGAGAGACGGTACTAGCAGCCTCCTCCACCGGGGCCCGGCGTGTGATAAAAAGCCGGGGGTCGACGCCCTTTCGGCCTCCCTGTTGTTCTCTTTGTTAGCCCCTGGTGCCTGCGGTGGCGCCGCGCGCGACGGGCTCGCCGGTGGGCTCTGCGCGTATGATCATCTTGCCTGACACGTCGGCGATCTCTATGACTAGCTTCTTCGCGCCCTTTACCTCGCCTAGTGCCTGTGCGAACTGGGCAAGCACCTCGTCCGCCATCTCCACGTTCATGTTCATGTTCATCTTGGCCATGGGGGTTCACCTCTCGCCCGGGCTCCGGGTCCGGTTCTCGCGTCCTAGGGGGAGGGCACCCCACATAAAAACATACATATTTTGGTACAAGAAACGTATCCTATATATTTTTCATCATAACGGTCTGAGCCGTCGGTAGCATCGGAGCAGTTTAATCCATCCACTCGGCGCAGACCGGTAGAGCGGTGCCGGCGGTGCCGAATCTAGAGGAGGCAGAGCTCTACATCCAGAGACTCCTGGAGAGCTTCGGCCTCCCCTTCTCCGCCGCCGTGGTCTATGCCAAGCTGGTGCTCAGCGGAAGAGCCATGACAATAAACGAGCTCGCGGAGGCCACCGGGCTCGGCCGCTCAACAGTCTCAACCGCGCTACGGATACTCGAACAGAACAACCTGGTGTACTACCGGAAACGCGGCAAAACAAAACTCTACATCGCCCAGAGGGGGCTCCACCAGCTCCTCCTATTCCCCACCCGCGTGCTCCACGAGTACCTCCTCCCTCTCCACGCGACCCTCGAGGAGGCAGCCAGGGAGGAGCCCAGGCTACGCGGACTCATAGACGACCTAGTGTTCTTCGAGAACCTGGCGAGGGAGGTGGAGGAGCTCATAACGAGGCGCACAAGGGAGCTACGCGGCACCGCCAGGGAATAATCCCTCCGGGTGCTCTACCCTCCTGGGTGCACGCCGCTGTGCCGCCACTCCTCCACGCGGCGAGGCCTCGGGACAACCCGGAGCGTATAGCCCACCTCCTCCACCGGGCCACCGGGCTCCTACTGGCAGCCTACTTCGCCGCCCACGCGGCCGCCACCGGCCTCCTGTTCGCCGGCAGCGCCTGGGCCGCAGGGGCAGCGGCCTTTCTCGCGACCAGCAAGCCGCTCCTCTTCCTCGTCGCGTCCTCCGCCGCCTTCCACGGGCTCAACGGGCTCCGCCTCCTCGCCGCGGAGGCGCTGGCCCTCGGGGTAGGGAAGCCTGGAATCCCCCGCCCGCCCTACGTGTCGCAGACGCTGCGGGCCGGGCAGCGCCGCCTGCTCGACGCCGCTGTCGTCGGCTTCGCGGCCGCGGCGGCGGTGGCCGCCTACACGCTCCTCACGACGCCCTAAAGGGTGGGGCAGGATGGGGTGGAGGCTTGAGGCCCTGCGGCAGCTGGCAAGCTACGCGGCCGCGGCGCTGCTGGCGTTCGCTCTGCCGCTGCACCTGCTGGAGCACGCTCCCCCACCCCTCAGGCAGCCGCCGAGGCCCTGGCTCCTCTGGCTCATCCTGGTAGCCGCCGCCATCCATGGAAGCCAGGGTGTCCGCCAGGTGCTCTACGACTACCTCCACGGCGACACGGGGAGGAGGCTCGCGGAGGCCGCCTCGCTCCTCTTCTTTGCAGCCGTAGCCGCTGTCGGAGCCTACGGGCTCGCCAAGACATTGCCCTAGGAGGGCTGAGGCGCGATGCACGCGGCCCGCAGAGGGGAGCCCACAAAGGTGGCCATCGTCGTTAGGAGGCACAGCCCCGAGACGGGGAGGAGCTGGCTGCAGGAGTACCACGTCCCCCTCCGGCGGGGCATGACCCTGCTGGACGCGCTGCTCTACATCAAGTCCAGGCTTGACCCGACACTGGCCTTCAGGTACAGCTGCAGGATGGGCGCCTGCGGCAGCTGCGGCGTACTGGTCAACGGCGAGCCACGGCTGGCCTGCCAGACACAGGTCTCCGACGTGGAGAGGAACGGCAGGCTCCTGGTCGAGCCGCTGCCCGGCCACCCGGTCATACGCGACCTGGTAGTAGACAATACCAGGCTCGTCGAGAACCACCGGCGTGTGAAGCCCTACGTGGTGCGCCGCGACCCCGCCGACTACGAGGCTCCCCGGGAGTTCCTCGTGTCGCCCGAGGAGCACCTAGGCTACTACCAGTACAGCCTATGCATCCTCTGCGGGCTCTGCAACGCCGCCTGCCCCGTCTACCAGAGGAACCCGCGCTTCCTCGGCCCCCAGGCGCTCGCCACCCTCTACCGCTTCCTAGCCGACCCCCGGGACGAGGCCACGGGGGAGCGGATAGCCCTGGCCGCGAGCCCCGACGCCTGCTACGCCTGCCGCCTCGCAGCCTCCTGCAGCGCCGCCTGCCCCAAAGCCGTCGACCCCGCCGGGGCGATACAGAGGCTACGCGCAGCGACCCTGAAGGCAGCCCTGGGCCTCTACCGGAAGAAGACAGCAGAGCCGGCGCCGCCCCTGGAGAAGCCCCTGCGCAGAGTAGAGGCCAGCTACCCGACGGGGAACCTCGTGCCAGGCGCCGACCCGGAGAGGGAGGAGAAAACGCCGCCGCCGGAGGACATAGACCCCGAGAGCCCGCCGCCCTAGGCGGAGATGGCCGCCCGGACCGCCGCGGCCCTGGCCACGCGGATAGGGGCGACCTCTACCAGGCAGTAGGGCTCCGGCTCCACGCCGTGGCCCACCTCGCGGGCCATGTGGGGCGCCCCGGTCATGGCGTCGAGCACCGCGGCGAGCATACCTCTCTCCAGGTGGCAGACGCCGCTGCTGCCGTTGCCGCCTATGCTGCGGGCCACGCCGCCCACCATGCTGGGCGGGTTGACTAGGCGGAGCTTCGCGTAGTCGCCGCGCAGCTCCAGCACCTCTACCCGGCCGAACCCCAGCTGGCCGAGGTACCTGGCGTACTCGCGGATCACGTCCTCCAGGCTGCTGCGGCCCGCGAGGAGCCTCTCCATCTCCTCCACGAGGCCGCGGCCTATCTTCTTGCCCAAGTAGTAGAGGGGCCCGGCGGCCATGTCGCCTACCAGGCTCCTCATAGCGTCTATTATCGCCGCGTAGGCCCTGGCGGGGATTAGTATGTAGCGCTCCTCCCCGCCCGCTACGGTGAGCTGGCCGCCGTGGGCGACCAGGCGGTCCGCCACGCTCCACACCTCCATGCTGTCTACATGTGCACGCGTGCTGCCCCGAGGCGCCTCTCGACGCTCGACGATACATTTGAAAATAAACACATTGTTTTTTTGAGAAAAACATCTAGGATGTGGAAATACGCTCCACATCCAGCACCTGGAAGCGCAATACTATACCGGCACTACGCCCTCCTTTAAACCTTCCCACACATAGTTCCATGGGGGGAAACAAGTGGGCACACAACCCTCTCCCTAGATTTATGCCTAGCCCCGGTGCACACCCCCTAGTGGTGTACGCCGGGCGTGAAGGCGCTGGAGGAAGCCTACCGCCGCGCAGGAGAGGCCATACGGCGCTCCAGGAGGCTAGCCATAGTCCACCACGTCGACCTCGACGGCGCCGCAGCGGCGGCCGTGCTCGCCAGGAGCAGCCCCGGGGCCGCGGTGTTCCGCGCCACGGGCGTCCGGGGGGTCAGGAGGGCTGTGCTCCGGGAGCTGAGGGCCGCCGCCGGCAGCGGCGCCACCGTGGCAGTAGCCGACCTGGGCCCCGGGGGGCTCGGCGACGCGGAGGCCATAGCCTCGGGGCTCCGGTTCGGGCAGAGGCTCGTCTGGCTCGACCACCACGAGTGGCCGCGGGGGGCGCTGGAGGCGCTGGCGGGGGCCGGCGCGGTGGTCGTGGTCGACCGCTCCAGGGTCACCGCGGAGGTGGCGTGCAGGGCGGTCGACTGCTGGGACGACGAGGTCTCAAAGAGCATCGTGGAGATAGCCAGGGCTGACGATAGCTGCGGGGAGGACCCCCTAGGGCTGGCGGAGAAGTGGAGGCTGGTGCTCCGCGTCTCGGGGCCGAGGGCGGCGGAGAGGGCCGCGGCCAGCCTGGCGGGCGGCGACCTATGGCCCGGCTGGGCGAGGGAGGTGTACGAGCGCTACGCGGAGCCCTACCGCCGGGAGCTGCGGGAGCAGACCAGGCTCTACCGGTACCAGTTCGAGGGGCTCCGGGTCGCTGTGGCGGTGCCGCCGGCCAGGGTGAGCGGCTGCGACCTGGAGCGCGCCGGGCTCCTGCCGGGAGGCGGGGAGGCCGACGTGGTGGTGGTGCTCTACCCTAGGGGCATCAGTATTAGGACGTGGGGCGGGCTGCGGGCCGACTGCATCGCCTCAAGGCTCGGAGGCGGGGGCCACCACAACGCCGCGGGGGCGCCGAGGCCCAGCACCAGCATGGGGCCGGCCCAGGTGGCGAGGATGGTTGCCCGCGCAGCGGCCGCCTGCAGGGAGGCCTCCACCGGGTAGTGGTTACTGTCCGAGAAGGTTTAAGGGGCTGATAGGGCTAGGACTAACCCGGGCTACGTATAGATTAGCTTATCGCCCTTATTGCATGGCGGCCTTGCGGCAGGGGCCGCGCGGCTTCCATGAGAGGTCGTCCGGGATGGCGGAGACGGGTCGGAGGCTGAGCCTCGAGGCGCTTGTCCTCTCGTTTCTCCTCCTCCGCGGGGCCAGGGGGGCAAGGCTCGGGGAGCTGGAGGCGCTCGTGGAGAGCGCGGCTGCGGCGGGCATACTTGCAGGACCCGCCGCGGGGGACCCGAAGCGTGGCCTGCTCAGCTACCTTGCCTACCTGAAGCGGAACCGGGTAGTGGAGGTTGAGGGTGACCACGTCTACCTGGCCGAGGAGAGGGTGTCGCCTCCCCTCCGCCGCGTCCTGCTGCGGCTAGGCGAGGAGGCGTTGAAGCCCCTCATCTCCTCGTCCCATGCCCCCGGCGCCGAGGGGCTTGAGGCGGCGAGGCGGCTCCTGCACCGGGGCCACGGGGTGGAGGGCGGGCGTCACCTAGGGGGAACTAGATAAGTAGGCCCCCGTGTTACCCAGCATATACTAACAAGTGGCGCCTTGCCCTTAGAACCGGGGTAGCCCCGTGTGCGGGGCGCGGCCCCGGCGGGGACTGCGTGCCTGGCAGGACTGGCCCTCTAGCTAGACTGTCCCGGTGCGGGGTGTCTGTCTGCCTTGCCTCCGGCCGTGCCTGTCCCGCAGCGCGGCTACGGCGGCTCCGCGCAGAGCGGGCCCGTGGCGGCGCTCCGGCAGGTTCTCCGCGTGCTCCAGGAGGAAGCCGAAGCTGCCTATGAGAGGCTCCGGGGTTCGAGCACGTGCGGCCCCGACTTCATGCGCTGGCTCGACGTGCTCGAGGAGAAGGCTAGGAGGGAGATGGCCTACCGGGGCTTCGAGCCGCTCGGCGACCGCGTCTACGTGGCGCAGAGGAGCAGGGAGGACCTCGTGATAGGCTACTTCCGGTACGGGAACGTGGTTATCGAGCTCGGGCTGCGCGGCCTCAACCGCTGCGGCCGCCTCGAGGAGGTGACGGGAGGGGAGCCCCCCAGGGTCTACGCTAGGATATACATGGGCGGCAGGGCCTCCATGGTGCTCGAGGCGGATGAGCCGTACCGGCAGCTGCCGCGGGAGAAGGGCCTCTACATAATGTGACAGTGGCGGAGCCTCCCGCGGCTAGCGTATTAGCAGGTGGAGCGCCTTCAGGTAGTCTAGGTGGGGGGAGGAGGGCCTCACCGGGTGGTCGGGCGGCATGCCCTCTACGCCCCCTATTGGGGTGTAGTTCTTCCTGGCGCTGGCGGCCGCCGAGGCCACAGTGTCTCGGAACTCGTCCCGGGCGAGGTGGGTGCTGCAGCTGCTTAGCACCAGGCTGGCGCCGGGGGCGGCTAGGCGGAGGCTGTCGCGGTAGAGGCGGCGGTAGGCCCTGGCCCCTCTCTCCTTGGCCGCCGGGTGGGGTATGAAGGCAGGCGGGTCCACGGCTATGGCGTCGTAGCGCTGCCTCCTAGCGAGGGCGCGGCGGAGGAAGGCCCAGACGTTGTCCGCCACTATCCTGGCGCGGTCCTCTACCCGGTTTAGGCGGAGGTTCTCGCGCAGCAGCTCTACAGCGTGCTCGTCCTCCTCGACGAATACCGCCTCCTCGGCCTCCCCGTTTACGAGGGCGTGTATGCCGAAGCCGCCCGTGTAGGCGAAGAGGTCGAGCACCTTGCCGCCGGCGAGGCGGCCGAAGCGTCTACGGTTGAGCCTCTGGTCGAGGAAGAAGCCGGTCTTCTGCCCCCTGCGGGGGTCTACGAGGAAGCGGGCGCCGTCCTCCTCTATGACTGCCCGGGGCTCGCCCCTGCCGTACCTGACGGCCTCGACGGGTTCGAGGCCTATGTCCCGCCTAGACCTCTGGGTGCTCTTCTCGTAGACCAGGCGGGGCTGGAGGGCCTCCACGAGGGCCTCGACGAGGACGGGGCGGAGCCTGTCCCAGACTACGCTGCTGGACTGGTAGACGACGAGGCCGGCGTAGTAGTCCACCACCAGGCCGGGCAGCTGGTCTCCCTCGCTGTGGACGAGGCGGAACCCGGGGGCCTCGCCGTCTGCCAGGCCGAGCCTCCTGCGGGCCTCTAGGGCCTCGGCTAGCCGGGCGCGCACCGCCTCCCCGGCTGTGCCGTAGCTGCACCGGTAGAGCTCTACGAGGCGGAGCGCGACGGGGCCAACCGTGTCGTAGAGGCCGCAGCCGAGGAGGCCGCCCTCCTCGTCCTCCACTACGACCAGCTGGCCTGGCTCCGGCTTCGCCGCGAGGGGGCGGACCCACTTGTTGTAGACCAGCAGTACCCCCTTCTCCCTGACCAGGCGCGCCCCCTCGCCGTGGACGACCACGCTTGGCAGCGGCTCCTGGGGCATGCTTCTCCCTGCTCCTCCCTACTTGGCTGGGCCCTGCCGCGGGTCTCGATATTTACCCTTGGCCGCTGTCCCGGCTGGCCCGGCGGCTGGGTTATGGCTGAGGGCGGCGGCGTGCCCTGTGTCGTCGAGGACGCTCATGCGCGGAGCGTGGAGGAGGTTGCGCGTCTCCTCGGCGTCGACCCTTCACGGGGCCTGAGCGTGGAGGAGGCGGGGAGGAGGCTCGAGGCCTGTGGCCCGAACCGGCTCGAGGCGGGGAGGCGGAGGGGCTTCCTGGCTATCTTCCTGGAGCAGTTCCGTAACCTCTTCGTGGCTATGCTGCTCGCCGCCACCCTGTTTAGCTTCTACGTCGGCGAGACCGTGGACGCGGTCCTCATACTGGCCATTGTGCTGTTTATGGCCGTGCTGGGGGCTGTGCAGGAGAGCCGGGCGGAGAACATCCTCGAGGCGTTGAAGAGGCTCTCGTCCCCCAAGGCGAGGGTGCTGCGCGGCGGCAAGGTGGTGCTCGTCGACTCATCGGAGGTGGTGCCGGGGGATGTTGTCCTCCTCGTGGAGGGGGACCGTGTGCCGGCCGACGCTAGGCTCGTGGAGGCGCGTGACCTCTACGTGGACGAGTCCATGCTTACCGGCGAGAGCGTCCCGGTGCGCAAGGATGCGGGCGCCGTGCTGCCGAGGGACACGGTGGAGCCGGACCGTGTCAACATGGTGTATGCTGGGACCTTCGTGGTCAGGGGCAGCGGCAGGGCCATAGTGACGGCTACGGGTATGAACACCTATATGGGCAGAATAGCCCGCCTGGTTAGCGAGGCGGAGGAGGTTAGGACGCCTTTCCAGGTCGAGCTGGACCGCCTGGCGAAGAGGATAGCCGTACTCGTCGCCGGGATAGCGGCGGCTAGCTTCGCGGTAGGCTACCTGCTCCACGAGGCCAGCGTCGTCGACCTACTGCTGACCAGCATAGCCCTCGCGGTGGCGGCCGTACCGGAGGGGCTCCCCGCGGTCACAGTCATAGCGCTCTCAATAGCCGCGTGGAACATGGCCAGGAGGAACGCCCTGGTGAGAAGGCTCGCTGCCGTAGAGGCGCTGGGCAGCGCGAGCCTCGTGGCAACCGACAAGACCGGGACGCTGACCGTCAACGAGATGACGGTGAAGCGGCTCCTCCCGCCGAGGGGGGAGCCTGTGCTCGTCACGGGCGAGGGCTACCGGCCCGAGGGCGAGGCGAGGCTGGGAGACAGGAGGGTGACCGTCCGGGACGGCGACTGGTTCCGCCTTGTCGCCCTGGTGGCTGCTCTCAACAACAACGCGGAGCTGGAGGACGGGCGCGTCCACGGCGACCCCCTGGAGGCCGCCCTGCTCGTGCTCGCCGCCAAGCTGGGCCTCGACCCCCTAGAGGCTAGGAGAAGGTACCGCCGTGTAAGGGAGATAGCGTTCAGCAGCGCCAGGAAGAGGATGACCGTCGTGGTCGAGGAGCCCGGGGGCGGCCTCCTGGTCCTCACCAAGGGCGCCCCGGAGGTGGTGGTCTCAGCCGCCTCCGCCATGATGCTTGTCGACGGCTCCCTGGTGGAGATGGGGGAGGGGGAGAGGAGGCGGCTGCTCGACCTCGTGGAGGAGGAGGCCGGCAAGGGGTTCAGGGTAATAGCGCTCGCGTATCGGCCGGGGACGCGGCGCGACCTGGAGGCGCCGGAGGAGGAGGTTGAGCGCGGGCTTGTCCTGCTGGGCTTCGCCTCCATCATCGACCCGCCTAGGCCGGAGGTCCCCGCCGCCGTAAGGGAGGCCATGAGTGCGGGGGTCCGCGTGGTGATGGTGACCGGCGACCACCCGGCAACCGCAGCCGCGATAGCGGAGATGATAGGGCTCCCCCGTGGGAGGGTGGTCACCGGCTGGGAGCTCGACAGGATGAGCGACGAGGAGCTGGCCCGGATAGCGGGCGAGGTGACGGTGTACGCGAGGGTGACGCCGGAGCACAAGGCCCGGATAGTTAGGGTCTACCGCCGGCTGGGCCACATAGTGGCTGTGACCGGCGACGGTGTCAACGACGCCCCGGCCCTGAAGCTCGCCGACATAGGCGTCGCCATGGGGCAGCGGGGGACCGAGGTGGCCAAGGAGGCCGCCGACATCATACTTCTCGACGACAACTTCGCCACCATAGTTGCGGCGATAAGGGAGGGGAGGAGAGCCTTTGACAACGTGAAACGCACAGTGCTCTACCTGCTGTCGGCCAACATGGCCGAGGTGGCGACCGTGTTCTACGCGAGCCTGCGCGGCCTGGGGGTGATATTCAACGCCGCCATGCTGCTCTGGCTCAACATAGTCACGGACGGGTTCCCGGCGGCCGGGCTCGCCTTCGAGGAGCCGGAGCCGGACGCGATGAGGAGGCCCCCGAGGAGGAGAGACGAGCCCATCCTCGGGAGGCCGCAGCTCAAGTACCTGGCCGGCCTCAGCACCGTCGAGACCCTGCTCACCCTGGGCTTCTACTACTCCTACGCACCCCTGGGCGTCGAGGCGGGGAGGGCTGCGGCGTTCCTAGCCCTCATGAGCGCGGAGCTGGCGCAGAGCATGGAGCTGCGGAGGCTGAACACCCCCCTGAGCCTCGACATCATCCCGCGTAACCGGCAGTGGCTCCTAGGCTACCTCGCCGGGGCGGCGTTGGCGCTCGCCTCCACCGCCACCGGGATGGCCAGCCTCTTCCACCTGGCGCCGCTGCAGCCCATGGACGCGGCGCTCGTCTACCTCGGGGGCCACGCGGCGGTCATCGCCTACGAGGAGGCCCGGAAGAGGCTCGGCCTCCACGTCTAGAGGGGCGGTGCTGCAGCCCGAGCCCCCGAGGGGCCGCGGGGAAAGTTTTCGCCCCACAGGGGGGCTTCTCCCTTCTCCTCACGGAGGGCTTCGGAGGGCGGCCGGTGCTGCCTGAGGCCAGGCTCGTGGCGGTCTACGAGGAGGAGCTGCCGGCCACGGGGGGCTGGCGGCTGGGCGACGTGGGCACCGTCTACAGCTTCGGCTGGGAGTACCGGCCCGGCGTGCTACGCGTCCAGCTCTGCGAGGGCTCGGTCGCCGAGCTGAGCGAGGCGGCGGGTGGCCGGCTGGGGCTGCGCGTCTACGCGGAGCCCGGCTCCGGGTGCTGGGAGGAGGCGCTCGGCGCCCTTGCGTGGAGGCTGGGGCTGGGCGAGGACCTGGGCTGGTTTCACCGGCTCGCCGCGGGCGACCCGCTGGCGGCCTGCCTTGTCGACGCGTTGCCGGGGTGGAGGCTGCGCAGCCCCAGCCCGTGGGCCGCGGTGCTCGTCGCCGTGGCGCAGCAGAACACGGGGTTCAGGCAGGGCTGGGGGATGCTCTACCGGCTCCACCTGGCGGCTGCGAGGCGCCTCCGCGGCCCCGGCTGGGTGTTCCTGGAGACCCCTCTCCCCGGGCCCGGGCTCGCCGAGGCCGCGAGGGCGGCCGGGTGGGGGTACAGGGCGGAGACCCTCCGCCGCCTATCGCTGGCCGCCGCCGGGGGCGAGGAGCTGAGGGCCGCCGGGCCGGGCTCCTGCGGCGCTGTGGAGAAGCTGTGGAGGGTTAGGGGCGTGGGCCCCTACAGCAGGGCCCTGGTGGAGCTGTTGGCGTGCCGGAGGTACGGGAGCCTGCCCCTGGACCGGTGGCTGAGGAGGCTGGCTGCCGAGGCCTACGGCGTGGACGAGGCGGCTGCGGCTGACGAGCTTGGCCGGCGCTTCCCGGGCGCGGCGGGGCTGGCAGCCCTGGCCGCCACGGTGTGCTGTGACGCCCTCCCGGCGAGGAGGGCCCTGGAGAGGCTTAGGCGGGGCGCCTGCAGGCCGGGCCTGGCGGAGCCTAGCCCCGTGTCGCTCTGGAGGCACACCCCGCCGCCAGGCAGCAGTCTTTAGAGTCTCAGACTCTAGAGTCTATACTCCGGGGTATGCTTGCAGAGGTTTGTGGATCGGCGAGAAGAGCTGGCCTGGCTGAGCAGCCGGTGGGGCAGCGGCAGGGCGGAGCTGCTCCTAGTCTACGGCCGCCGCCGGGTGGGGAAGACTAGGCTGCTGCGTGAGTGGGTCACCCGCAGCGGCCTCAGGGACCGCGTACTCTACTTCGTCGCGGAGGAGGAGCCCGAGGAGGCGCTCCTGGAGAGGCTTAGCCGCGCCCTAGCCGAGTTCGCCGGCGACGAGCTGCTGGCCGAGAGGCCGTTCACGTCCTGGAGGCAGGTCTTCATCTACCTCTCCAGGCTCGCGTCCAGCAGCAGGCTGGGCCTCGTCATCGACGAGTTCCAGTACGCGGCCGAGGCGTCGCCCGGGCTGCCCTCCACGCTGCAGGCCATGTGGGACACGAGGCTTGCCGATAGCAAGGTCTTCCTGGTCCTAATGGGGAGCCTGGTCTCGTTCAGCGAGGGCATGCTGGGCTCGAGGAGCCCCCTCTACGGCCGCTTCACGGGCGTCGCGAGGCTGCAGCCCCTCACCCCGCTGGCCGCCGGCTGCTTTGCGCCGGCCTGGAGCCCCGGGGACCGGGTGAGGCTCTACGGCGTCTTCGGCGGCGTCCCCGGCTACCTGGCGGAGATAGACCCCGCGCAGAGCCTGTGGGGCAACGTCGAGAGGCTCCTGCTGAGGCCCAACGCGAGGTTCCTCGACGAGGCCAAGTACCTCCTGAGGGAGGAGCTGCGGGAGGTACACCGCTACTTCGCCGTGCTCGAAGCCGTGGCGGCCGGCGCCACCGCCTACGGGGAGATAGCGCAGCGGAGCCGCATACCCGGCGAGAGCCTCTCCAAGTACCTAAGGGTGCTTGAGGACATGGGGCTCCTGGAGAGGCTGAGGCCCGTCGTAGGCCGCGGCAGGGCAAGGTACCGCGTAGCAGACCCCTTCCTGCGGTTCTGGTTCCGCTACATACCCCGCCACCGCGCCGCGATAGAACTAGGCCTCACCGAGAGAGTCGTCGAGGCGGTGAGGCGGGACTTCGAGCAGAGCCTGGCGCCACTCGCCTGGGAGGAGACACTGGCCGCCATGGTGGCGGAGGCGGCGCGGCGCGGCGAGCTAGGCCTAACACCCACACGGATGGGGCCGTGGTGGCACCGGGGAGAGGAGATAGACCTAGTGGCGCTGGACGAGACCAGCGACGCGCCCAGGGTGCTCGTCGCCGAGGCCAAGTGGAGCCGCCTAGGCTGCGCCGAGGCCAGGAGGGTGCTCGACCGGCTACGGGCAAAGGCGCAGGCGCTGCCGCTCCCGCGGGGGGCCAGGCTCTCCTACCTCCTCGCGGCGAGAGAGCTGGACTGCGAGACGCCCCGGCTCCTCGGCGACGAGGAGGCGTGGAGCCTGAGAGACTACGACCGCCTCTCCCGCGGCGCCTGCTAGTGCTAGTCCCGGCGCGGCAGGAACCTGGCCAGCAGCTCGGCGAAGGGCGGCAGTATCCTCGTCTGGACGAGGACCCTCGCGGGGCCGCGTATCTCCACCACGAAGCCCTCGCCGCCGAACAGGAAGGTCTTCAAGCCGCCAACCTTGCTGATAGTGTAGTCCGTGTCGTAGGGCATCGCGACGAGGTGGTAGTTGTCGACGATGAGCGTCTCGCCGGGCGGGACCTCCACCTCCTCTATTGCGCCGTAGCTCGACACCCAGAGGACTCCTCTCCCCTCCGCCTTCAGCCAGAAGAGCTCGCCCTCGGCCAGGAGGCCGCGGAACCCCTGGTACTTCGTGTCTATCTCGATGTTGCCGGCGTGGGCCAGGTAGCTGGTGTCCTGCACGAGCCAGCGGTCGCTACGCAGCTCCACTCCGTAGATGTCGCCCGGGACGCCGGGAACAAGCCAAACCTCGGCAGGCCTAGCGCCCGAGGCGGTGTAGCGGTTGAGGAAGAAGCTCTCACCCCCCAGCAGCGCCCGCTTAAGACCGCTGAAGATGCCGCCGCTGCTCGTCTCGACGTCGACGCTGCCCCGTATCAGCATCATGGCGCCTGGCTCCGCCCAGACGCTCTCACCGGGCTCAAGCCTCACCTTCAGCACCGAGTAGACGGGGCCGTGGTCTATGCGCCACTCCAACCCCTACCAGTCCCCCACTCTCCGTCAAGCCGGGCCAGCAGTCCCGGGGGGCGGCAGGCGCAGGTAAAAACCGGAGAAGGAGCGCGGCCTAGGCCTCCAGGGCCCGCACCTCCCGGAGGGTACGGTATATCGGCCCGCTCCTCGTGAGGATGCTCTGCTTTATCCTGATAGACTCGACGACCAGCTCGCCTACCTCCACGTCGGCCATCTCCCTCAACAGGCGCACCACGCGGTCAAGGTTCCTCCGGCCCTTCAGCCTCGCAAGGGTGACGTGGGGGACGAACTCCTCCCTCTCAGGGCGCCAGCCGAGCCTCCTCACGCCGCGCTCTATGACCCGGTAGACCCGGGCCAGCTCCTCCACGCCGGGGCCGGGCTCCGCCCCCACCCATATCACTCGGGGCCTCTCCACGCTGGGGAACGCGCCCACGCCGCGGAGGCGGAGCACAACCCGGCGGGGCGCCGCCTCCCTAACCACGGCCTCCAGGTCGTCAAGCAGGCTGAGCGGCGTATCGCCGAGGAAGCGGAGCGTAATATGCATGTTATGGGTCTCCACGGGCTTCATAGGCGCACCGGTGGCGACAAAGGAGTCCCTTATCCCGGCCAGCCTCGAGAGCAGCCCCTGATCCTCAATATCGACCGCTATGAACAGCCTCGCCCTCTCCACGCGGCTCAAGCCAGGACACCCACAGCCAGCCTAGGCTACACAGGGCTGGGCCAGATAAAGCACCACCAAGCACCCACAGCCCCCAGGGAGGCGTGGACGCTGTGCACCACACGCCCGAGGAGGAGGCAGCCATAGCGGTCTCAGCGGCCAAGGCGGCGGCGGAGAGGCTGCGCGCCGCGCCGCCGATAATCCGCAGGACGCCCAGAGGCTACGCGGTCGACGTGCCGCTGCTCTACAACGGGGTAGCCGTGGACCGGATGCACCTCGACCCCCAGAGCCTGGAGCCCCTCCCGAAGGGCATGCCGGAGCCCCCGAGCCCGGCCCCCAGCCCCCCGGAGCCCCTCGCCGCCCAGAGCGCCGCCGAGAAGGCTGCGAGGGAGCTACGCGCGCTAGACGCGGCCGAGTACCGGGGCCCCGAGGCGGCCTGGGCGGTGCCCCTGGCGTGGCGCAGCCTCGTGGTGGCGCACATCCGTATCCGAGTCGCCGGCGGCCAGGGAGAGGTGGTGCCAGACGAGCCGCTCACCCTCGAAGTCCAGAGGCTTCTCGGCCGCCTCTAGGCTGGCGGCCGCTGCGGGGCAGTACCGCCTCCCCATAGGCCTCGGCGTGCTGGCAGCCCTCCTCGCCGCGGCGTGCCCCGGGTTCCGGACGCAGCTACCCGGCCTCATAAGGCCCCGCGTCGCGGCGACGCTAGCCGCCCTGATGGCGGCCACGGGCCTCCTCTCAGCCAGCGGCGCCCTGGCGCGGCTCGCAGACACGGCGGCCAGGAGGTGGAGCGACCCCAGGCTGGGGCTGCTCGTGGCCCTCACCGGGCTCGGCCTCGCCTCCAGCATCGCCACCAACGACGCGGCGGTGCTCGTCGCCGTCCCCGTGGCGCTGGAGGCGGCGGAGCGGGGAGGCCTGCCGCGCTGGGCGGCGCTCGGCGCAGCCACGGTGGCCGTGAACATCGGCTCCTCGCTGCTACCCCTAGGGAACCCCCAGAACCTGCTCATATGGCACGACTACGGCGTCGGCTTCGCAGGCTTCGCGGAAACAATGGCACCCATGGTGCTACTCGGCTTCGCCCTGCTCGCAGCCGAGCTACTGCTCTCCACGAGGAGCGCAAGCCACCACCGGCCACGGCAGAGGCTCTCCGGCCCCCCGCCCGCCGTCGACATGGGTAAGGCCGCCGCGGGCGCCGCCGCCCTGGCAGCGATAGCCGCCTCCTCGGCCGCCGGGCGCCCCCTTCTAGGCGACGCCCTCGCCGCCACACTGGCGGCAGCGGCGTGGCCCAGGAGCCTGCTAGCCATAGACCCCTGGGTGCTCGCCACCCTCTCCCTAATGTTCGCCGACTTCAGCTACCTGGGCGCAGTACTCGCAGCCCACATGCCGGCCTGGCTGCTGGGAAGCCGCCTCGGGGTCTACGCCGCCGCCCTCCTCCTCAGCCAGGCGGTAAGCAACGTGCCGGCAGCCGCAGCCCTCTCCCTCCACACCCCCCACTGGGAGGCACTCGCCTACGGCGTAGACGTGGGCGGCGTCATGCTCGCCACCGGCTCCCTCGCGAACCTCATAGCCCTCCGCCTCGCCGAGGCGAAGCCCGGAGAGCTTCACCGCTTCCAGCTACGGGTCGCCGCCCCCCTCGCGGCAGCCTGCGCAGCCCTCCTCGCCGCCGGCCTCACCCCCTAGACCTAGACCGGCCAGGCCCGCCGCCACGCGGGCCTCAAGGCGCAACCCCCTCCGAGGAGCAGGGACATAGCGTCTACACCGTGCAGCCGGCCCGGGCTACGTGGACGCACCTTCCCTGGCCCGTGGCTGCTTGTTCGATGCACGACTCATACCCCGGGCTTCTAGCAGCGGAGGCAGCATCCCGCATAGAGCCGAGGAGAACTATTAGACTCTACACGTAGAGCACTGAGAACGGCTGAGCGGCGGCTACACGGTAAACGCCTCAAAAAGGCTACGTAGAGGCCCAGGTCTGGAAAAGGGGGACATGTCGGAAGCCTGGAAGCGGCCCCTGGGCACCGGTGCCCCGGCCGCCTTCTCCTTCAAGTACAGCTGGTGCACGCTGGCAGCGCCACAGCAGGCCGCCGGCAACCACTAACGATATGCGTCTAACGCCCATGTTCCCACCGGTAGGGGGCTGAAGCGTGCGCGAGGACGCCGGCAGCCTAGTGGACGCGCTCGGTCTCCACGTGGACGACCTGGGGGCCGTGGAGAACTTCATGGATGCTTGCAGCGGCGACGATGCTTGCGAGCGGGCCGACCCCATGGTTGTCGCCGAGGCTGTGTGCCGTACACTCCCCGCCGGAGAGCCACTACACGGGTCCCGGCTCTATGTTAGGGCCGCGCCGGCCTTGAACGGCCAAGACCTTGTCAGCCTGATACGCCTTGTAGAGGAGAAGCTCGGCAACGTGGCCGGAGCATCGGGCAGGGGGTCGGAGCTGCAGCTAGACCTAGACTGCGAGGCCTCGGGCGGGGAGCGTCTCTGCAGGGCTACGAGCCGCCTAGCCTGCACGGCGGCTAAGAGGCTTGGCTGGGGCACGGTAGTCGCCGCCGTGGAGGCAGTGCTGGGCGACAAGGGCACAATATGGGGGCTGCGGCTTGGCTCCTGCAAGCCCCTGAGCTGTCTTCACGATACCGGTGGGCTGGAGCCCCTGCTACGGGGCCTCATATTGACCATGAAGGAGCTGGGCCTGGCCCCCTCCAGCCTCGGCAAGAGCTACGACGTGTGGGCCGCGTGGAGAACCGGGTCCCAGCCCTGGAGCCGGCACCGCCGCATGCTCTGCTACGGGTTCAAGTTCCCGCTCCTCGACCTGCTCGAGGGGAGGCTCCACGTGAGCCTACCCAGAGAGAGCCGAGGCGGGGAGGAGGACGCGGGGCTGCTAGAGCTTCTCGAAGAGATAGAGGGCCGGGCCGTGGGCCTGTACTGGGAAAACGGCTTCAGGGTTAGCGCTGTCGACCCCTTCGCGTTGCTGCGCAGCCTCTGCCCACGCGAGGCTGCGGATATACTCGAGAAGACAGGGGAGAGCGTGGAGAAGATTCTGGAATCGAGCGGGGTGGCGAGGGAGGAGCACGGAGTAGTCCTGCTTAGCGACGGGACACTCGTAGAGGCCAACTGTAGCAGCTACCTAGACGCCGACAACTGGGTAAAGATACACAGCAGGAACCCCGAGAGAGCCGTAGAGGTGGCTAAGCGGCTGCTCCGCGGCTACTACGAGGAGAGGCTCCGCGAGGCCCAGAACGACAACATGAAGAGATCATACAAGGCGCTCCTAGAGGCGCTAGAAACAGCCCGCAGCATTAGAGACATAGTAGAGGCCGCAGCCAGGGTGCGGGAAGCCGCCGAGAACATCTAGGAGCCCCCTACTGGGGACCAGGGCACCGGCTTGATGGAGCCACGTAGGGGCGTGACGGGCAAGCCGCGTCCCGCAGCCATCTCCCACTACGCCACAGCTACAGCCTACATGCAGCACCTAGGCGTCGACCACGGCATCAGCCCCACCCCCTATCCCGGCCAGCGATGCATAAGCCCCGCCGGGGAGCCGACGCGTAGCCACGTGGCGCCCCTTAGAGCCCGGCACCTACACCGCTGAAGCGGTAGACGTGCTCAACGAAGAGAGGCGGCACGCTGGCGCGGACAACAGGCTCCCCGGGCCAGCGGCGAAGCACGTGCCGCCCATGCACTCGGCCGCGCCGGCATCCTTCACGGCTTGGCATGCATGCTGGCTGGCGGCAGTACTGCCGCCAGCACGGCTAAACGGTACTACTAGGAATAGTACGCGGGAACCCTTAGGGACCGATTGCACTACCTAGCCTAACCCCGTTTAAAAGCCACCTTGGTTTTAACAAGGCCGGATATGGGTGCACCGTGACGCTTGAAGAACGCCAAGGCAGGTGGAGGGTTACCGTCCTGCCTTCCGTTGAGAAGGTGTCCCGGAAGAAGAGGCTCCTGGAGGAGTTCAGGCAGAGACCCCTCTTCGCGGTTGACGCGTCTAGGTGCGAGGTGGCCTTCATAGCCGTGGATAGGCGGGACGAGGAGACCTATCGGAGGCTCCGACGGCGGCTCAGGTGAACCCGTGGCCCCGGCGCCCCCGGGAGAAACGAGGTGACCTCCACAGCCGCCTCCCGGCTGAGAGGCCCGTGGACCTCCAGCTCCTCGCCCTCCACCAGGTAGCGGCCCGGCTCGAGGACCTCGGGGAGCCCCTCCACGCTGCGGTATACGGCTACGGTGCTGAACCCGTCTACTCGGGGGGCCTCGCCGCCCACAGCCTCGCGGCTGTGGATGACCGCACGGCCCTTAGCCAGGGCTGGGCCATGCGCCCCCTGGCGTGTCGGGCGCGCTCGTCTCCTGCCACGGCACGACCCCTGGGCTCATCGGCCCCGGCACTGCCTGGCCACCTGTTTCAATATATGGGTGGCGAGGTCCCTGGCGCTCTTCCTCTCGACGTAGCTCTGCGGTATCTTGGCCCAGCATGCCTGCATCGTGGCCCGGACTATGTGTTCATCGCTGGTCGCCACTGTGCAGCCGGCCTGGGCAGCCATCTGATCTATCGCCCCGTCGGGCAGGCTGCTACGGCATATCACCCTGACGCCGAGGGGCTCCAGCCGGGCCTTCAGCACGCGGCAGGCTTTGAGCAGGGAGCCGTCGAGCCAGACGCAGCCGGCCAAAAACAGGCACCTCCCTGGAGGGAGGACCCGGGGGGCCATGAGGGGCCGCGCGGCTATGGCGGCTGGGGTGCCGCCGCCAGAGCGTGGATGGCTAAAACGCTGGAAGGTGGCCTGGTGCTAGCCAGTGGCGCTGCGGACGCGTTCAAGGAGCTCCTTGAGGGTTATTGGCTGCCCTGGCTCCAGGCCTAGCTCTCTTAGCTCCTCCTCCGAGGCTATCACTGTTATGGTGCGGTAGTCGCGGCAGAGCTCCTCGGGGGCGCCGCCTAGGAGGCATATCTCGGCCTTTACCCAGGGCTTCTTTATCTGCTTGAACCGGCTGCGGAAGGGCTCCTCCTTGTAGTTTATGAGGTGGTACCACCGGGGCCTGGCCACCTGGAGGAGTATCGTGGCCTCCCCCTGTAGGCCCAGCTTCTCCACCACCTCCTTGGGTATCCTTACCCGGTAGCCCTCGTAGACCCGCTCCTCGCCGCTGCGCAGCCTGACGCGCTTCCTCTCCACCCCCAGGCTAGCGACCACCGGGATCCACTCTAG
>Ga0256833_1000422_pt1 | contig 33266 bp, 43 predicted proteins | sample 356284metaG_FD_190535 | JGI IMG/M metagenome (GOLD analysis project Ga0256833, IMG submission 190535) | Hydrothermal vent microbial communities from Mid Atlantic Ridge, Atlantic Ocean - 356-284 | ecosystem: Environmental > Aquatic > Marine > Hydrothermal vents | place: Atlantic Ocean: Mid... | reverse complement strand
AACTAATTTTAAAATTTCCTGCTGGAATCTGGGAGATTGGATATTTTTTACTTTAATGTTAAAAATGTCTCTTCCAGGGTTATCAAGATGAATGGTACCTATGATGAGGATTTTGGGCATAAAAAATTATGGAGGGGGTGCGAAGGCTTAGCCTTCGCACCCCCTCCATTCATTAAATTAATTTCTTTCCAATACTATTGACACTCGTCTGACTCTTCGATAATGATTGCTCCACTTGGACATTGATCAGCTGCATCCTGTACGTCCTCTCTGTCTCCTGTACACTGCATTCCCTCTTTCACATATGCAAGTCCGTCATCACCCATTTCAAATACGTCTGGTACAAGGTCCACACAGATGGAATCTCCTACACAAAGATCTGGATCAATTGTTACTTTGAGTCCCATTTCTATCCTCCTTTTTAAAAATTTGTGTATGAAGTATAAATTTTTTCTTATGTAATATCAACCTTAAATTCCCGTGGTCTGTGGGTAAAAAGTGATTTGCCGTCCCATTTATTTTTACTATCCGTTGATTGTCGGCTTTAGAAAATTTTAATAAGATCTCCCTTTTTTAAATTCCTTCAATGAAAATCTTTAGCAAGAGAACTAAACCATTGCTGTAACAAAGCCTAAACGGCGTTCTGAATAATTTTGCCGCCTTTGAAATTTGGCTTGTGGGAAGCTGAGAAATAAAAACTTCAATTTTTTGACATTAAAATTTAAACTCCCCTCTAGGAACAAGGGGTGGAAAAATTTATCACAGTTTATTAAAATTAGTACTGTCGTTAGAACCTCACAGGATTGACATTAAGGGGGGTTAACTATATATTAAATAGCCAGACATAGGCCTGTAGCTCAATTTGGGAGAGCGTCGGATTCCAAATCCGATGGTTGGGGGTTCAAATCCCTCCAGGCCTGCTTGAAATTATTATTGGAGGATCAAAATGCGGATTAAAGTTACCTTAATGTGTACAGAATGCAAGAGAAGGAATTATACAACTTATAAAAATAAGGATAAGAAAAATATCAAGCTTGAATTGAGAAAATATTGTCCGCATTGTAGGCGCCATACAATCCACAGGGAGACAAAATAATGTTTGAAAAGCTCATTAATTTTATCAGGGATTCAATTAATGAGGTAAAAAGGGTTACCTGGCCTACCAGGGAACAGGTGATCGGGGGTACACTTGCGGTCATCCTTGTATCCTTTGTCCTTGTGGTTTATATGTGGATTGCCGACATGATTATTACCCGGCTTCTCAGTTTGGTTATGAGGTGATCATTTATGAAAGAAACTCCTAATGATCAAAAGGAAAGTAAAAAGAAGTGGTTTGTCTTCTGGACATTCTCAGGTAAAGAAAAGAAGGTAAAGCGACTCGTTGAAGAGATAATCAAACAGGAAAATTTAAAGGATAAAGTGGGTAGAATTCTCATCCCCACTCGTACTGTTCCCAAACTCAGGGGTGGAAAGAGGAGAATTGAAGAGAAGCCTCTTTTCAGAGGTTATATCCTCATAGAAATGGAGCCTGATCCGGAGTTGATCAATAAATTAACGTCTTTCAGGACTTTGAGGGCTTTGATTGCCCACGATACCCTTATAACACTTTCACAAGAAGAGGTTGATAGAATTCTTGAGACTGTTGAGAAAGAGAAGGAAAAGAAAGCTAAAGAGATTCCATTTTTGAAGGGTGAAACGGTAAGGGTTATTGATGGTCCTTTTGCTGATTTCACTGGTAAGGTGGAAGAAATTTACCCTGAGAGGGGAAAGTTGAAAGTCCTTGTTAATATATTTGGAAGGACTACCCCTGTAGTTTTAGACTTTTTACAGGTTGAGAGAGTTTAATTAGAAAGGAGGAGAGATTTATGCCCCCTGTTAAAAAGAAGAAGGATGTAGTGGCACAAATAAAATTGCAGATACCGGCTGGACAGGCGAATCCGGCCCCGCCAGTAGGACCTGCTCTTGGACAGCATGGCTTGAATATAATGGAGTTTTGTAAGCAGTTTAACGACAAGACTAAGGATAAGGCAGGTCTGATAATCCCGGTTGTTATTACAGTTTACAAGGACAGAACGTTTGATTTCATATTGAAATCTCCGCCCGCATCGGTGCTGCTTAAAAAAGCTGCTGGAATTGCAAAAGGTTCTGGTGAGCCCAACAAAGTTAAGGTTGGAAAAGTTACAAAATCTCAGGTGAAAGAGATTGCTGAAATGAAGATGGCTGATCTGAACGCAAATGACATTGAAGCTGCCATGAGAATCATTGAGGGTACAGCAAGAAGTATGGGAATTGAGGTTGTGGAGGGATAAGAAGATGCCAAAGCATTCAAAGAGATATTTAGCGCTTCTTGAAAAGGTTGACCTTGATAAAGCTTATCCGGTTGATGAAGCCATCAGGCTTGTTAAAGAGCTTGCTTCGGCAAAATTTGATGAGACAGTTGAAGCCGCTGTTAAACTTGGTGTAGATCCGAGAAAGGCAGATCAGATGGTGAGGGGTTCAGTTATTTTGCCACACGGTACCGGTAAGCAGGTGAAAGTTCTTGTGTTTACAAGGGGAGATGAGGAAAAAGAGGCTCTTGAAGCAGGAGCTGATTACGTCGGATTTCAGGATCTAATCGAGAAGATTCAGAAAGGTTGGCTTGATTTTGACTACGTGGTGGCGACTCCTGATACCATGAGAGATGTTGCGAAGTTGGGAAGAATTTTGGGGCCAAGAGGTTTGATGCCTTCTCCCAAGTCTGGAACGGTTACAAAGGATGTTGGTAGAGTTGTGAGAGAATTGAAGAAGGGAAGAATAGAATTCCGTGTGGATAAGACCGGTAATGTTCATGTGCCTATTGGTAAGGTTTCCTTTGATGATGAGAAGCTCAAAGATAACTTCTTGACTTTTATGGAGGAATTGATTAACCTAAGACCCCAATCATTTCGTGGAACTTACATAAGATCAGTCCACCTATCTCCCACTATGGGGCCCAGTGTGGAAGTGGATGTAAATAACATCTACGAAGAAATTAAAAAGAGGGATTAAAAATGGTTAAACCAGAAAGGGTAAAGAAGGTCGAAGAGATAAAAGAGCTATTAAAGGATGCTAAGGGGTTTTACTTTGCAGATTTCACAGGATTAACTGTAGCTGAGATTACGGATCTTAGAAGGCGCCTACGCGAGAAGAATGCCAGGATGAAGGTTGTTAAAAATACGATGACACGGAGAGCTCTTGAGGAGCTTGGTTACGAGGGATTTTCTGAAATACTTGTCGGTCCAAACGCTCTGATTGTTGCTTATGAGGATGTGGTTGAACCCCTGAAATCCATTTTTGAGTTTAAGAAAGAAGTAAACAAGACACAGTTGAAGGTTGGATATGTGGACGGCGAGCTTTACGACGAGAAGGGACTTGGAAAGCTTTCCAAGCTTCCGTCCAAGGATAAATTAAGGGCACAGGTAGTTGGGACCTTGCAGGCGCCCATCTATGGTTTGGTTTGGAGGTTGAAGGGTATGTTAACTTCATTTGTAGTAGTTTTAAATGAAATTAAAAAGAAGAAAGAGGAGGTCGAATAATCATGGCCGAAAAGTTAAGCGTTGCCGATATAGTATCTGCCATTGAATCACTAACTGTGGTAGAGTTGAGTGAGCTTATCAAAGAGCTTGAGGATAAGTTTGGTGTGAGTGCAGCTATGCCGGTTGCTGCTGCACCGGTTGCTGGCGCTGCGCCTGCAGCTGGCGGTGCCGAAGAGGCACAGGAGAAAACAGAATTTGACGTTGTCCTTGTAGAGGCTGGCCCGCAGAAGATACAGGTCTTGAAAGAAGTCCGTGCAATTACCCAGCTTGGCTTGAAAGAAGCAAAAGCCCTCATCGATAATCTTCCAAAGCCTGTAAAGGAAGGCGTTTCAAAGGAAGAGGCAGAAAAGATAAAAGAAGCATTGGAGAAGCTGGGAGCAAAAGTAGAAATAAAGTGAACATAAATATATTCCCGGTCAAAGTATTCCCCTCGTTCCAGAAATGGAATTGTAGGGGAATACTGGATTATTATAAATTTGTCGGGAGGTGAAGTTTTAAATTTATGGAATCAACAAAAAGGATCGGTTATAAAGAAGAAAGGTTCCCCATGCCCGACCTTCTTGTTGTTCAGGTGGAGTCTTTTAAAAAATTTCTCCAGAAAGATATTCCACCCAACAAGAGGTCAAAAGAGGGGCTTCAAGGTGTATTTCTTGAAACTTTCCCGATTGAAGATATCCATGGACGCTACGTCATTGAATTTGTTAGTTATAGGGTCGGTGATCCCAAATACTCTCCTGATGATTCAAAGGCAAAAAAATTAACTTACGCAGTTCCAGTCTGGGTGACTTTAAGACTGCTGACAAAGGATGAAGAGTCGGGTCAGTTAAAAGAGGCCACTCAACAGGAGGTCTATCTCTGTGATCTTCCGTATATGACTGATAGGGGGACTTTTATAGTTAATGGTGTTGAAAGGGTAATTGTCAATCAGTTGCACAGGTCACCAGGGGTGTATTTTGAGGCAGAATACAAGGGAACAGCTGCACATAGAGCTTTACTGGTTCCCTATCGTGGCCCATGGATTGAATTCACCATTGATGGTACCAAAGTTTTTGGTATCACGATTTCAAAGAGAAGAAGGATACCAATTACAAGATTTTTACGGGCGTTCGGATATAATACTGTTGAAAAGATGATCGAGGTCCTTTTCGGGGACCTGATAGAAAAGAAAAGGGTTGTTGACCTTGACCCCGAGGCCTATGTTTTAGCAAAGGATATAATTGATAAGGAAACTGACGAAGTTCTTTTCGAGGCGGGAACAGTAGTTGATGAGGATGTGAAGAATAAAATAATCTCGAGACTCCTTGATGAGGTTTACGTTTTAAATGTTAATGAAACTGGTGCTGACGTGTTTCTTGCAACACTGAGGCAGGATAGAATAAAGGATGAGCTCAATGCACTGGGTAATATTTACAGGACTTTAAGATACACACCGCCAAAAGACGAAGAGGAGGCGAGACAATACATCCACGATTTCTTTTTCTCTCCGCAGAGATTTTTCCTTGGCAAAGTTGGAAGATTTAAGCTGAATACGAGACTTGAGCTCAACGTTGATCCTGATAAAGATGTACTGACAATGGACGATATCATAGCAATAATGAGGAGATTAATCAAGCTGTATCTGGGAGAAGAGCACAGTGATGATGTTGACGATCTTGCCAATAGAAGAGTGAGAAGGGTAGGAGAATTGCTCTATGAGCAATTCAGGATCTCTATGCTCAGGCTCGCAAGGGTTATTAAAGAGAGGATGTTGTTGGGCAAAGAGGAGGATATGACTCCGAAGAAGCTTGTAAATCCGAGACTTGTTAGTTCCAGTATTCTCTCATTCTTTACTACTGATAGATTGTCACAATTCCTTGACCAGACGAACCCTCTCTCTGAGTTGACTCACAAAAGGAGGCTTTCGGCTCTTGGTAAGGGTGGGTTGACCCGTGAGACTGCAGGATTTGAGGTTCGTGACGTTCACCCGTCTCATTATGGAAGATTGTGTCCAATTGAAACCCCTGAGGGTCAGAATATTGGACTTATCACCTCATTAACAACTTACGCAAAGATTAACGAGATGGGGTTTATTGAAACCCCATTAATTAAAGTTAAGAATGGTTATCTCACTGACGAGATAATCGAACTTGCTCCGTACGAGGAGAGAAACTACAAAATTGCTCCTGCGGATACACCGGTTGATCCGGAAACTGGACAGATTATTCCCGAGAAAGTGTGGGTTAGGCATGCAGGGGCATATCCAGTGGTTAATCGTGACGAGGTTGACTTTATAGATGTCTCGCCGAGACAGCTTGTTTCTGCTTCTGCATCGTTGATTCCATTCCTCGAGCACGACGATGCAAACCGTGCTTTGATGGGATGTAATATGCAGCGTCAGGCAGTTCCTCTTCTTGAAACAGAACCACCTATTGTGGGTACAGGAATGGAGAGAAAGATTGCTTACGATTCTGGTGCAGTTATAAAAGCTAATCGCGATGGTACAGTTATTAAAGTTGATGCTAATGAAATCGTTATACGTCCGAGAAGGAGAGGAAGAAGGAAGAGTTTGTTTGAAGAAAACATAGATGTTTACAAACTCGCCAAATTCCAGAGATCGAACCAGAATACGATTCTGAACCAGAGGCCGCTTGTTAAGGTTGGTGACAGGGTTAAAAAAGGCCAGGTGATTGCTGATGCATCATCAACGAAAAATGGTGAGCTTGCACTTGGAAAGAACCTGCTTGTTGCTTTTGTTCCATGGTTTGGCTACAACTTCGAAGACGCAATAATAATTTCTGAAAGAGTGGCAAGAGATGATGTTTTTACCTCCATTCACATTCTGGAATTTGAGGTTGAAGTGAGAGAGACAAAGCTTGGGCCTGAAGAAGTCACACGTGATTTACCAAACGTACCTGAAGAGATGCTTAAAAATCTTGACGAGAACGGAATTGTTCGAATCGGAGCAGAAGTAAAGCCTGACGATATCCTTGTCGGAAAGATTTCACCAAAGGGTGAGAGAGAACTGTCTCCAGAGGAAAAGTTGATTTACGCCATATTCTCTGAGAAGGCAAAGGATGTCAGGGATACATCCAAGAGAGTACCGCCTGGTGTTACAGGAGTTGTTGTGGATGTGGTGGTGCTTTCAAGAAAGAAGGATGACCCACTTTCAATTAAAATTGCAAGAGAGAAGAAACAGGAAGCTGAAAAACGTGCCCTTGAGAGAGAAAGGGTTCTGAAAGAAAGATTTGTTGAAATAGCAAAAGATATACTCCTTGGCGAAAAAGCTGCAAAAGATATCTATTCAAAGGGTGGGAAACTCGTTATACAGGAAGGTGAGGTTTTTGATGAGAAGTTCTTTGAAGAGGTTGATCTTCTTGATCTTGATTTCCCTGAGCATTTTATTGAGGACGCTGAAAAAGAAGACCAGTTCACCGACGTTCTCTACCAGATAAAAACATCGCTTCAGAACCTCATGGATCAGCTTGAAAACGAGCTCGAGCAGATCGAGAGAGGAGACGAGCTGCCTCCAGGTGTTCTTCAGTTGATTAGGGTTTATGTTGCCCAGAAACGTAAGATTCAAGTTGGCGATAAGCTTTCAGGAAGACACGGAAATAAGGGAGTTGTTTCAAAAATTGCTTCCATGGAAGACATGCCATTCCTCGATGACGGTACTCCCGTTGATATTGTACTTAACCCGCTTGGTGTTCCATCTCGTATGAATGTTGGACAGATTCTTGAGACTATTCTTGGCTGGGCGGGAAAGAAAAAGGGAGTTTATTATGCAGCCCCTGTTTTCCAGTCTATGACTATAGAAGATATTAGAAAAGAGCTCGAATCAGCTGGACTTCCCGGTGACGGAAAAGTAAAAGTCCGTGATGGTAGAACCGGTGAGTATTTTGATTTCCCTGTAACTGTCGGGTACATCTACATGATGAAGCTTATTCACATGGTTGAAGATAAGGTGCATGCCCGCGCAACAGGTCCATATTCACTGATCACCCAGCAGCCAGTTGGTGGAAAATCGCATTTCGGTGGTCAGAGGTTTGGTGAAATGGAAGTTTGGGCGCTTGAGGCCTACGGAGCCGCCTACACACTCCAGGAAATGCTTACTGTGAAATCCGACGATATCAAGGGAAGAAATCAGCTTTATCAGGCGATCATTAAGGGCGAAGAATCACCAGAGCCCGGATTACCAGCATCATTCGATGTATTGCTCAAAGAACTTAGAGGTCTTGCACTTGATGTCGAGATCATCGTTGAAGAATAAAACAAAAGGGGGTAATAAAAGTGGCTGATATAAACCCCAAAGATTTAGTCGCTATTAGATTAAAACTGGCTTCTCCAGAGGCTATCAGAAGCTGGTCCTATGGAGAAGTCAAACGTGCTGAGACAATTAACTATAGGACTCAGAAACCTGAAAGAGACGGATTGTTCTGCGAAAGAATTTTTGGTCCTGTAAAGGATTACGAGTGTGCTTGTGGAAAGTACAAGGGCAAAAGATACAAAGGCATAATTTGTGATCGTTGTGGTGTAGAAGTCACAACATCTGCTGTTAGAAGAGAGAGGATGGGGCATATTGAGCTTGCAGTACCAGTCGCACACATCTGGTACTACAAGGTACCCCCATCCATGATTGGTCTCCTGCTTGATCTTACTATCAGACAGCTCGAAGACATTCTTTACTATGACTCATACATTGTTACAGATCCAGGTGATACACCACTCGTCAAAGGCCAGGTATTAACTGAGGCTGAATTTAGACAGGCACTGGATGAGTACGGTGAAGGTGAGTTTGAAGCCTCTATGGGAGCCGAGCCACTAAAAAAACTGCTTTCAGAGCTTGATCTCGAGGAAATGGCAATTACTCTGAGAACCCAGATGAAGCTTGAACGCTCTCCACTCAGAATGAGCAAAATCCTTAAAAAACTGAGGATTGTTGAATCTTTCCTGAATTCGGGATCACGTCCTGAATGGATGATCCTGGAAGTCCTTCCTGTTATCCCTCCAGATCTAAGGCCTCTTGTGCCACTTGATGGTGGTAGATATGCGACAAGTGACCTGAACGACCTTTATAGGCGTGTGATTACGAGGAATAACCGTCTTAAAAATATGATCGAGCTCAATGCCCCTGAAATTATTCTGAGAAACGAGAAAAGAATGCTTCAGGAGGCTGTTGACGCACTCCTTGACAACTCCAGAAGACGCAGGCCTGTTGTTGGTCGTGGTGGAAGGAAGCTAAAGTCACTTTCCGATATCTTGAGGGGTAAGAAGGGGCTCCTGAGAAGAAACTTGCTTGGAAAACGTGTTGATTACTCTGGAAGATCGGTAATTGTTGTTGGACCTGAGCTGAAGCTCCATCAGGTGGGATTGCCAAAAGAGATGGCAATCGAGCTGTTCAAGCCTTTTGTTGAGCATAAGCTTGAGGAGTCAGGACTTGCTCAGTCTATTAGGTCCGCGAGAAGACTGCTCCAGCAGAGACACGAAGGAGTATGGGAACTCCTTGAAGAGGTTGTAAAAGACCATCCTGTGCTCCTCAACCGTGCACCTACACTTCACAGAGTATCTATTCAGGCTTTTGAACCCGTTCTCGTGGAGGGTAAGGCGATAAAACTCCATCCACTTGTTTGTAACGCATACAATGCGGACTTCGACGGTGACCAGATGGCCGTCTTTGTTCCCATTTCACTGGAGGCTCAGCTTGAAAGCTCCACGCTACTGCTTTCTGTAAACAACATTCTCTCGCCTGCGCACGGGAAGCCTCTCGCGTCCGCTTCCCAGGATATGGTTATTGGAATTTACTACATTACGAGGATGAAAAAGGGAGCAAAAGGTGAAGGGACCAAATTCTCCTCTGTTGATGAGGCAAGAATTGCATACAACAACGGACTTATTGATCTCCACGGAGAGATTGAAGTCCCAATCAACGGTAAATACGTAAAGACCACGATGGGTCGGATTATCTTTAATGATATCATTCCAGAGGGGATGGAATACATCAACTCGAACCTCGGTAAGAAAGAAATCCAGAATCTCGTGTGGACAATTCATAAGCGATTTGGGAACAAAGTCACGGCAAAGTTCCTGGACGACATGAAGAACCTCGGATTCTCCTATGCAACCAAATCCGGTCTCACATTTGGAATTGATGACATGATCGTGCCTGAGGAGAAGGAGGAAATTATCCGCGAGGCGATGGAAGAGAGAGAAAAGGTTGAACTTGGCGCTCAGAGAGGATTGATTTCAAGAATTGAAAGGTATCAGAAGATTCTGGACATCTGGACACGTGCCACCGAAGAAGTCAAAGAGGCTATGTTTGAGAAGATTGAAAAAGATAAAGATGGATTTAACCCTATCTACATGATGGTGACTTCTGGTGCGAGAGGTAACATTGACCAGGTGAGACAGCTTGCTGGAATGAGAGGGTTGATGGCAAGACCCAGAAAGGGCCGTGAAAGTGTCGGTGAATTTATTGAAACACCAATTATTTCAAACTTTAAAGAAGGACTCCGGGTGCTGGAATACTTCATTTCTACACACGGTGCACGTAAGGGACTGTCTGATACAGCGTTGAAGACAGCGGATGCAGGACACCTGACGAGAAGATTGGTTGACGTTGCCCAGGAAGTTGTGATTACGGAAGAAGACTGTGGCACCATCATGGGTAGAAGGATCTCTGCTCTGAAAGATGGAGAGACCGTTATCGAACCTCTTTCTGAAAGAATCGTTGGACGTGTCTCTGTAGATAGAGTTGTACACCCGATCACCGGCGAGGTTATTGTTGATTACAACGAAGAGATAACTGAAGAAGCAGCAAAGAAGATTGAAGAAGCTGGAATTGAGTCCATCGAAGTTAGAACTGTTTTGAGATGTGAGGCCAAGCATGGTGTTTGTGCAAAGTGTTACGGTAGAAACCTCGCGACAGGTCGCATGGTGGAAATCGGAGAGGCAGTTGGTGTGATGGCTGCTCAGTCCATCGGTGAGCCGGGAACACAGTTAACACTTCGAACCTTCCACACGGGTGGAGCTGCCGAGCGTATTGCCGAAGAAGTTAGACACGTAGCACCATTTGATGGCGTGGTTGAATTTGTAAATCTTCAGACAGTCAAGAGGTCAAACGGCGCCGTGGTTTCCCTTTCTAAGAAGGGTAAGATTATCGTCAAACACGACGATGTTGTAAGAGAATTCGGTGTACCTTACGGGGCAAACATCCTGGTTGAGGATGGAGAGAAGGTTAAAAAAGGCCAGCCACTTGTCGAGTGGGAGCCATATTCATTGCCGATCCTTGCAACAAGGTCTGGGAAGGTCAAGTTCAGAGACCTTGTAGAGGGAATTACGCTCCGTGAGACTTACGAAGAAGGAAAGATCGAGAGAGTAATCGAAATTGATAAACATAAGAGGTATTTCCCCACAGTTTTGATTGTTAATCCCCAGACCGATGAAGTTGTTGAGGAAATTCCTCTCGTTCACGAAGCTCGTCTTGCTGTGAAAGAAGGGGAAGAGGTTTATCCCGGTGAGATCGTGGCAAGGGTGCCTCGTGAAGCTGGTAAGACTAAGGACATTACAGGTGGTCTTCCAAGAGTTGAGGAGCTCTTTGAGGCACGTTCACCCAAAGATAAGGCAATCGTTGCGGAGATCGATGGAACTGTGGAAATCAATCCTCCAGAGAAGGGTTACTTCAGAATTCGCATTGTGCCGGATGCCGGTGAACCAAGGGAATATCTAGTTCCTTTCGGTAAATATCTGCTCGTTGGAAATGGTGAAAGAATTCAGGCAGGCGAGCCACTTACAACCGGGCCAATCGATCCTCATGACATCTTGAGAATTAAGGGTAAAGATTATGTTCAGGAGTTCCTGCTTGACCAGATTCAGGAAGTTTACAGACTTTCGGGTGTTAAAATTGATGACAAACACATTGAGATTATTGTTCGTCAGATGATGAGAAAAGTAAAGATCGAGAATCCGGGTGACACGAAATTCATACAGGGCGACATTGTGGACTTTATAAAGGTTATCGAGGAGAACGAGGAAGTGAGGAAGAGAGGTGGAAAACCTGCGCAGTACGAGCCGATTCTGCTTGGAATTACAAGAGCGTCACTGGCAACTGAAAGCTTTATCTCCGCTGCATCATTCCAGGAGACCACAAAGGTTCTTGCAAACGCAGCAGTTGCCGGGAAAGTGGACGAGTTAAGAGGATTGAAAGAGAATGTAATCATCGGAAATCTTATACCTGCAGGAACTGGTTTAAGAGAGTACAGAGATATAGTTGTTGGTGAGGAAGAAGTGCCTGAAGAGAAAGAAGAAGGAGAGGAGTTTCAGGCAGCAGGATAGAGAAAAGGATTAGGGAGGGGCATTTTGCGGAGCAAAATGCCCCTCCCTTTTTAAATTTTACTTGACAGATACTGTTAAATCGGTTAATTAATTAACCTTACTCGATGACAAAGGAGGAATTGTATGCCAACAATTAATCAATTGATAAGACATCCGCGGAAGCCGAAAACGAAGAAGTCGAAGTCTCCGGCTCTTGAGGGTAATCCTCAGAAACGCGGGGTGTGTATCAGAGTTTATACAACCACCCCGAAAAAGCCTAATTCCGCTTTGAGGAAGGTGGCTAAGGTGAGATTGACAAATGGAAAGGAAGTCGTGGCTTATATCCCGGGTGAAGGTCATAATCTTCAGGAGCACTCTGTCGTGCTTGTGAGAGGTGGACGTGTAAAAGACTTGCCAGGTGTTAAGTACCATATCGTTAGAGGTAAGTACGACGCAGCTGGTGTCGAAGGAAGAAGAAATTCAAGGTCTCTATACGGAACAAAAAGACCTCGTTCATAATCCCCAGGAGTTGAAATCATGAGAAGAAGAAGAGCACCAGAGAGACATATAGCACCTGACCCGAAATATGGGTCAGTAATAGCAGCCAAGTTTATCAACAACTTGATGTGGGATGGAAAGAAGGCCCTTGCACAAAAAATTTTCTACAGGGCCCTTGAGTATATTGAGGAAAAAACAGGTCAGAACGGCTACGAGGTTTTTGAAAAGGCTATTGAAAATGTGAAGCCAAAATTAGAGGTAAGACCTCGAAGAGTTGGTGGCGCAACCTACCAGGTACCTGTGGAGGTTAGGCCAAAGAGGCAGCTTTCCCTTGCAATTAAATGGGTTATTAAAGCTGCAAGGGGAAGAGGTGAGAGAAGAATGTTTGAAAGACTCGCAAATGAGCTTATCGATGCCTCCAAAGGTACAGGCGCCGCTATGAAGATTAGAGAAAATACCCATAAGATGGCTGAGGCCAATAAGGTATTTGCTCACTTCAAGTGGTGATAATGTATGAGTGGTGACACTAAACCGCATAATAAGTATGAACTCGATAAAATTAGAAATATTGGTTTTGCCGCTCACATCGACGCTGGCAAAACCACAACCACAGAACGTATTCTTTACTATACAAAGAGAGTTCATAGAATAGGGGAGGTAGATGAGGGTAGTGCCACCACCGACTGGATGATTCAGGAAAAGGAGAGGGGGATAACTATCGTTAGTGCTGCGACAACAGTTTACTGGAAGGGGTTTAGAATTAACATTATCGATACTCCCGGACATGTAGATTTCACAGCTGAAGTTGAGCGATCCCTCAGAATTCTTGATGGACTTATTGTTATTTTTGATGGTGTGGCAGGAGTGGAGCCTCAGTCAGAAACCGTATGGCATCAAGCTGATAAGTATAATGTCAGAAGGATTGCATACATCAACAAACTTGATCGGCTTGGTGCTAACCCAAAGAAAGTGATTGGAATGATCGAGGAGAGATTCAAAGTGAAGACTCTCCCCCTCCAGTTACCAGTTGGGATTGAGAGTTCGTTCACCGGAGTGATTGACCTTGTGGAATTGAAGAAGTATATCTGGAGTGATGAAATTGACCATACCGGTGAAAAATACAAAGTGGAAAAAGTAGAGCTTGAAGATGGGATCGCTGAGACCTACGAAAGTTTGATTTTTGAGCTTTCTGAATTCGACGAGAAGATACTCGATGAATTTGAAGAGAAGGGAAAAGTAAGTCCCGAAAGGCTTAGAAAGGCTATAAGACAGGGTACGCTGGAACAGAAATTTGTTCCCGTGTTGATGGGGTCTTCACTCAAAAATAAGGGCATCCAACCCTTGCTTGATGCCATAGTTTATTATCTCCCTTCACCACTTGATATGCCTCCTGTTGTTGGAATCAATCCTAACACAGGAGAAAAACTTGAAAGAAGACCTGACCCAGATGAGCCTTTTACGGCTGTCGTTTTTAAGATTCAGCTTGACAAACATGCGAACAAATTGTTTTTGACAAGGGTTTACGCAGGGAGTCTCAGGGTAAACAAAAAGGTCCTCGTCAATAATAGTGGCGAGGTTGGAAGGGTTACAAGAATCTATCTCATGCATGCCAACAAGAAAGAGCCTGTGAACTTTGCAAGAGCCGGTGAAATTGTTGCACTTGTGGGACTTAAAACAGCGAAAACCGGAGATACGCTCTCTGACCCTGACCACCCGATTTTGCTTGAAGGTATGAGTTTCCCTGAGCCTGTAATCTCACTTTCTATTGAGCCCAGATCGGCTAAGGATGAGGAGAAGTTAGAGACTACATTAAAAGAGATGTCTATAGAGGACCCAACTTTCAGGATTGAGAGGGATAGGGAAACTGGTCAATTGCTGGTTTCCGGTATGGGAGAGCTTCACCTTGATATTATCGTTGATAGATTGAAACGCGAATTTGGACTTGAGGTTAGGACGGGCAAACCTCAGGTTGCTTATCGTGAGACAATAACCCAGCCTGTAAGAATTGAGAGAACCGTTGATAAGGAGATTGGAGGTGTAAGACACAAAGGTGGAGTGGAGCTTGAGATTACACCAAGGAATAAGGGAGAAGGGAACTATGTTGAAATAGAAGTCGATGGTTTAAGTGGGGAAATTCAGGAAGTTTTAAATTCTGCAATTGAGGAAGCACTTTATTATGGTCCATTAATGGGCTACAAAGTTGTCGACGTAGGCATTAAAATATTAAAGGTATTATTGGGAGAGGAGTATACTCCCCTTGGCACGAGGCTTGCTGTCCTGCGTGCAATGCAGGATGGCCTGAAAGAGGGAAAACCTGTTTTACTTGAACCAGTAGTGGATCTGGAGATAGTACTCCCCCAGGAATTTGTGGGGAATGTAGTTGCAGATTTAGGTGCCAGGGGCGGTGAGCTCGTGAGAATTGAAGCTCTGGGTGAGGTCTTGCAAAAAGTTGTTGCAAGAGTTGCCCTGAGGAAAATTTTTGGCTATTCAACAACGCTGCGTTCCCTGACACAGGGGCGAGGAAACTTTTGGATGAAGCTGTCTCATTTCGCACCTGTGCCAGAGGACGAGCTGGAGAAAATTTTAGTATTACAATAAGCAACGGAGGTGTAAGATATGTCTAAGCCAAAGTTTGAAAGGAAGAAGCCACATATAAACGTTGGAACAATTGGTCATGTTGACCACGGAAAGTCTACACTGACCAGTGCTATAACAAAGTACCTGTCCTTCAAGGGACTTGCAGAGTACGTCCCCTTTGACGCGATCGATAAGGCTCCTGAGGAAAAGGCTCGCGGAATCACAATTAATCTTGCTCACATTGAGTACGAAACAGAGAAAAGGCACTATGCTCACATCGACTGCCCGGGTCATGCTGACTACATTAAGAACATGATCACTGGTGCTGCCCAGATGGACGGTGCTATCCTTGTTGTTGCCGCAACTGACGGACCTATGCCTCAGACAAGAGAGCACATCCTTTTGGCAAGACAGGTTAACGTTCCATACATCGTTGTCTACATGAACAAGGTTGATATGGTTGATGACCCTGAGATTCTTGATCTCGTGGAGCTTGAGATCAGAGACCTTCTTAACAACTACGAATTCCCTGGTGACGAGGTTCCTATTATCAGGGGGTCAGCTCTCAAAGCGCTCGAGTGTGAAAGTGAAGATTGTGAGTGGTTCAAATCCATCAAGGAACTCCTTGATGCAATGGATGAGTACATTCCTGAGCCTAAGAGAGAGATTGACAAGCCATTCCTCATGGCAATTGAGGACATCTTCTCCATCACGGGTCGTGGTACTGTAGTGACAGGAAGGGTTGAGCGTGGTATTCTTAAGCCAGGTGAGGAAGTTGAGATTGTTGGCTTCAGAGACAAGCCAATCAAGACAGTTGTTACGTCTATCGAGATGTTCAGAAAGATTCTTGACGAAGCAAGAGCTGGTGATAACGTTGGACTTCTTTTGAGAGGAATCAAGAAGGACGACGTTGAGAGAGGAATGGTTGTTGCGAAACCTGGTTCTATCACGCCTCACAAGAAATTTAAGGCTCAGGTTTACGTCTTGAAGAAAGAAGAGGGTGGAAGACACACACCATTCTTCACTGGCTACAGGCCTCAGTTCTATTTCAGAACAACAGATGTAACCGGTACAATCAAGCTTCCAGAGGGTCGCGAAATGGTCATGCCTGGTGACCACGTCAATCTTGAGGTTGAGCTTATCGAGCCAGTAGCTCTTGAGGAAGGACTCAGATTCGCAGTTAGAGAAGGTGGAAGAACTGTGGGTGCTGGAGTCGTAACCGAGATCATAGAGTAAAATGATTGAAGGAAAAATAAGGATAAAGCTAAAGTCATTTGACCCGGCCTTGATTGATAGGTCGGCGAAGAGGATAACGCTGACTGCCAAGAGGACGGGTGCTGAGGTGTCTGGTCCAATCCCTCTTCCAACGAAGAGGACGCTTTTCTCGGTTATCAGATCACCTCATGTGCACAAGCGTTCTCAAGAGCAGTTCGAGCTAAAGATTCACAAAAGACTGATAGAGATCAGGAAACCAACACAGGAAACGATTGATAAACTATCCAGACTGGATTTGCCAGCTGGTGTAGACGTTGAAATCAAGGTGGTGTAAAAAATGGAAGGAATAATTGGTAGAAAGCTGGGAATGACCCAGATCCCTACCGAAGACGGCTCAATAACGGTTGTTACCGTTATTGAAGCCGGCCCCTGTTACGTCCTTCAGGGGAAGACTGTTGAGAAGGACGGTTACAACGCAATCAAAGTGGCTTTTGGCGAAGTTCCCAAGAAGAGGCTCTCGAAGCCTCTTCTTGGTGAACTTGTTAAGGCCCTGGGTGATGGCAGGGAAACTTACCCTGCCCAGAAGATCACTGAATTCAAGGTTGAAGATCCTTCAAAATTCAAACCAGGGCAGGCAATCAAAGTCACGGACGTTTTTGAAGAAAATGAGTTCGTTGATGTAACAGGGATTTCTAAAGGTAAGGGATTCCAGGGTGTTATGAAGAGGTGGGGCTTCCACGGAGGCCCAAAATCACATGGCTCTAAGTTTCATAGAGCTCCAGGTTCCATCGGTCAGACTACGGATCCAGGTCGCGTGTGGAAAGGCAAGAAGATGGCTGGACACATGGGAAACAGAAGAGTCACGGTTCTGAATCTTCAGGTGGTAAAAATCTATCCGGATAAAAATCTGATACTTGTCAAGGGTGCAGTTCCAGGTGCCAATGGAAGCATAGTGATTCTGAGAAAGACTAAGAGGCCCAAACCCAATAAACCGGTTGTCTCGGCTCTCGGTTCCAAGAAAAAAGAGGAGAATAAGAAATGAAAGCTCCACTTTTTAACGCTAATGGAGAAAAGATAGATACGGTTGAATTACCAGAAGTGGTTTTTGGAGTGAGGCCTAAGAAGGCTGTGCTCTGGGAAGTTGTAAGAATGTATCAGGCGAATAAGAGACGCGGTACCCATAAGACAAAGGCGAGAAGCGAGCTTGCTTATTCAACAGCAAAATTGTTCCCTCAAAAGGGACTTGGTAGAGCAAGACACGGTTCGAGATCAGCCAACATATTTGTGGGTGGATATAAAGCTTTCGGTCCAAAACCACGCGACTATAGCTACAGTGTGCCAAAAAAGGTAAAAAAACTCGCTCTTAAAATGGCTCTCTCGGATAGGGCAATGGCTCGACGCGTTTTTGTTATGGAAAAGGTTGGATTTGACACTCCGAAGACAAAGAACATGGTTAACCTGGTGAACAGAATGGGGCTGGACAGCAGAAAGGTGGTATTTGTTCTCAACGAGCATAACAGAAACGTCTATCTGTCCGGAAGAAACATACCGAAAGTGGATGTGAAGTTAGCTAAGGACTTGAATGCCCTCGACGTGTTGAATTACGAGTATGTGGTTCTGGAAAAGGATAGCTTGAAAACACTTGAGGAGAGATTGGTATGAAAGACCCGAGAGATATTATCATCAGACCGATTTTGACGGAAAAGGTTACTTTTTTGAGAGAGAAGCTCGGAAATTACTACGCGTTCGAGGTGGCTAAGGATGCCAACAAGCCCCAGATCAAGAAGGCTATCGAAGAGCTTTTTAAGGTGAAAGTTGAGGATGTGAAGATTGTGAATATGAAAGGAAAACCGAGAAGAGTGAGAAGAGCACCTGGATACACGAGATCGTACAAAAAGGCTTACGTTAAATTAAGAAAAGGTGAAAGAATCGAAGGATTGGAAGGAGTGTGATTTAAATGGGAATTAAAAAGTACAAACCATACACGCCGTCGAGACGCTTTATGAGCACAGTCGACTACAGTGAATTGACGAGAAAGGAACCTGAAAAATCTCTCACGGTAACTCTTCCGAAGACCGGTGGAAGGAATAACCTGGGGCGAATAACAGTTAGATTTAGAGGTGGCGGAAATAAAAGGAAGTACAGGATTATTGATTTTAGAAGAGAGAAATTTGGAATCCCTGCGAAAGTAAAGTCAATTGAATATGATCCATTCAGGACAGCATGGATTGCTCTCCTGCAGTATGTTGACGGTGAAAAGAGATATATTATAGCGCCCGACGGCTTAAAAGTTGGTGATGAGGTAATGTCGGGTCCAGGGGCAGAGTTAAAAGTTGGGAACGCCCTTCCACTCTCTGAGATTCCGGAGGGTTGGGAGATTCACAATATCGAGCTTGTCCCTGGAAAGGGTGGACAGCTTGTCCGCTCAGCCGGCACGGCGGCAGTTATTCTTTCAAAAGAAGGGAAATACGCTCACGTTCAACTGCCATCCGGTGAGGTAAGATTGATTAACCAGAAGTGCCTTGCAACTATTGGACGTGTTTCGAACGTGGACCACGAGAATGTTGATATCGGTAAGGCTGGAAGAAAGAGATGGATGGGCAGACGTCCTCACGTCAGAGGTATCGTGATGAACCCGGTGGATCACCCACTTGGTGGTGGAGAAGGTCGCTCAAAGAGTGGTCGTCCACCTTGCAGTCCGTGGGGTCTTGTTGATGGGAAGAAAACGAGAAAGAAGAGAAAACCTTCTGACAGATTTATTGTTAAAAGACGTACTGCTAAGAAGCGGAGGAAATAATAATGGGCAGATCCGTTAAGAAAGGACCGTATGTCGATCCTAAATTGCTGAAGAAAATCCAAGAGCTTAACGAAAAGGGCGAGAAGAAGGTTATTAAAACCTGGTCAAGACGTTCCACTATTCTGCCTGAGTTTGTTGGACACACTATTGCGGTTCATAACGGTCGGAAATTTATACCGGTTTACATTCATCAGGATATGGTAGGACACAAGTTAGGTGAATTCGCACCAACGAGGACCTATAGAGGACACAAGGATATGAAGAAAGCACAGAAAGGTAAAGTGAGGTAGGGAAGATGGCAGTTGGAAGAGCTATTTTGAAATATCAGAGAATTTCTCCAAAGAAAGTTAAGCCTGTTATGGATTTAATTCGTGGAAAGAGTGTACCCCAGGCAGAGGCAATTCTCGCTTTTTCGAAAAAGAAAGCAGCAAGATTGATCGAGAAGGCACTGAAAGCAGCAGTTGCTTCATATACCGAAAAACATCAGGTGGAAAAGGATCAGTTGAGGATAGTTGAGGCTAAAGTTGACAAGGGACCTACAATGAGAAGAATCAGACCTGCATGGCGCGGAAGAGCCGTGTTAATCAGGCATAGAATGTCTCACATAACAATTCAAGTCTCTGAATAGGAGGTAACATGGGTCAGAAAGTTCATCCGATCGGGTTTAGATTGGGATTTACCAAAGATTGGAAAGCTCACTGGTTTGCTGAGGGAAAAGATCTCGAAGCAAACCTTCAAGAAGACCTTAAGATTAGACAGTATTTAAGAACGAGACTGAAAGATGCACAGGTTGCCGATATTGTTATTGATAGAGCCGCAGAAAAACTGAGCATCAACATTTACACATCAAGACCGGGTGTTGTGATTGGAAGACGAGGAGCTGAGGTTGAGATCTTGAGAAGAGAGCTCATGGAGTTAACAGGTAAAAGGGACATCAACATAAATGTTCATGAGGTCAGGATACCAGAAATTCAGGCAGAGCTTGTGGCTCAGTCTATTGCTCAGAAGATTGAGCAGCGTGTTTCGCACAGAAGGGCTATGAAGAGAGCTGTTGATATGGCAATGAGGATGGGTGCAAAGGGTATAAAGGTCCAGACTAAGGGAAGGCTTGGTGGTGCAGAGATCGCGCGTAAAGAGTGGTACAGAAAAGGTCGGGTGCCTCTTCAGACACTGAGGGCAGACATTGATTACGCTGAGGCTACTGCTTACACAAAATACGGTACTATCGGGGTGAAGGTCTGGATTTACAAAGGTGAGATACTTCCAAAGAAAGGTGTGGAAGAGGAGGAGGTGTATTAGAAATGTTGATGCCTAAGAGGACAAAATATAGAAAACAGCACAGGGGTCGGAGAAAAGGAAAGGCAACTTCAGGAAACTATATTGCTTTTGGTGAATATGGATTAAAAGCGCTTGAGGCGCATTGGATCACGGGAAATCAAATAGAAGCTGCCCGTCTTGCCATCACAAGGTATCTTAAAAAGGGTGGCAAACTCTGGATCAGGATTTTCCCTGATAAGCCCGTGACCAAGAAACCTGCCGAGACACGTATGGGAAAGGGTAAGGGTAACGTCGATCGCTGGGTCGCAGTGGTGAAACCTGGCAGAATTCTCTTCGAGCTGGCCGGTGTTACAGAGGAACAGGCTCGTGAGGCATTCAGGAAGGCGTCTTTTAAACTTCCCATAAAGACAAGGTTTGTGTCTCTTAAGGAAGGAGGAATGTGATGAAGGCAAGAGAATTAAGGGAACTGACCGACGATGAACTCCGCCAAAAGTTGAGTGAGCTAAAGGAGGAGCTTTTTAATCTCCGTTTCCAGCACGCACAGAAGGCCGAGGTAAAATCACACATGTTCAAGATGCTAAAAAAAGACATCGCGAGAATCCTCACTATTCTGAGGGAAAGAGAACTCCAACAAACCGGGAGTGAAGTGAAATGATGGAAAGACGCGGGTTCAGGAAGGAAAGAGTCGGTAAGGTCGTTTCCGATAAAATGGACAAAACACGGGTCGTGGTCGTAGAGAGAATAGTCAAGCACCCTCTCTACAAGAAATATATCAAAGTCAGAAAAAAGTACTATGTCCACGACGAACGCAACGAATCGAGAGAGGGTGACATTGTGAGAATTATGGAGACCAGACCCCTTTCAAAGATCAAGAGATGGAGACTTGTTGAAATTCTTAGGAAAGCCGAACGTCCAGAGGAATTGTTGAACAAGGAGGAAGAAAAATGATACAGGATTTTACGAGATTAAAGATTGCTGATAATACTGGTGCACAGGAGGCCATGGTTATTAAAGTTTTGGGTGGCTCAAGAAGAAAGTATGCTTATGTAGGAGATGTCGTTGTTGTTACCATCAAAGAGGCTGTCCCCGGTTCATCTGTGAAAAAGGGTGATGTGATGAAGGCTGTGATTGTGAGAACGAGAAAGGAAATGAGGAGAAAGGATGGCACCTACATAAAGTTTGATGATAACGCGGCGGTTCTTATTGACCAGTACAACGATCCAAAGGGTACCCGTGTTTTTGGTCCTGTTGCAAGAGAGCTGAGAGAAAGAAAGTTCATGAAAATTGTGTCTCTCGCTCCGGAGGTGGTCTAAATGGCTGCGAAGATCAAGAAAGGTGATACAGTCCTCGTGGTTAAAGGCGACCACAACAGGACAAGAGGGAAAATTGGGAAAGTAATCAAAGTTTTTCCTGAGACAAATAGGATTATCGTTGAGGACGTTAATAAGGTTAAAAAGCATCAGAGAAGAACTTCTCCAGAAGAGCCACATGGAATAATCGAGATGGAAGCGCCTATTCATGTTTCAAATGTCAGATTGATATGCCCGAACTGCGGAAATCCTACCCGTGTCGGATTTAAGTTTTTAGAAGATGGTAGAAAAGTGAGATATTGCAAAAAATGCGGAGAGGTGATTGAGTGATGTCCAGGTATCTCCAGGAATACAAAGAGAAAATCAGGCCGAAGTTGATGAAAGAGTTGGGATACAAAAATATCCATCAGGTCCCAAGGATCGAGAAAGTCGTGGTTAATGTCGGTGTTGGTGAGGCTGTGCAGGATCCAAAGATTCTTGATGTAATTGCTGAGGATCTCGCCATGATCACCGGACAGAGGCCTGTGGTTAGAAGAGCGAGAAAGGCGGTTGCGGCTTTCCACCTGAGGAAAGGGATGCCCATCGGATTAAAGGTTACTCTTCGTGGAAGAATGGCGCATGACTTTCTTGATAGATTGATCAACTTTGCCCTACCCCGTGTGAGAGATTTTAGAGGACTTCCAAGGGACTCTTTTGATGGTAGAGGAAACTACAATTTTGGATTGAATGAACACACAGTGTTTCCAGAAATTGATATTGATAAGGTGAAGAAGGTTTTTGGAATGGATATTGCAATTGTTACCACTGCGGAAACCGATGAAGAGGCTATGCGTCTCCTTGAAGAATTTGGTTTTCCGTTTGAGAGGAGGTCATAATGGCGAGGAAAGCTAAGGTCGTAAAGACTTTTATGAAAGAGCCTAAATACAAGGTGAGGCACAGAAATAGATGTAAAAGGTGCGGAAGACCACACGGTTACATTAGAAAATTTGGTCTGTGCCGAATTTGCTTTAGAGAGCTTGCATTAAAGGGAGAAATTCCCGGCGTTAAAAAGGCAAGCTGGTGAGGAGGTTGGTAGAATGAATACAGATCCAATTGCCGATATGCTCACCAGAATCAGGAATGCCGTAAGGAATAGAAAAGAAGAGGTCGTTGTTGAGCCAAAATCTAATCTCAAATTGGAAATTTTAAAGATTTTAAAACGCGAGGGGTTCATCGAGGACTTTCAGGTGATTTCAGAAGAGAAAGGTGGAAAGATCAAGGTTGTCCTGAAATACGATGAGTACGGAGAGCCTGTGATTGAGGATTTGCAGAGGGTATCTAAACCTTCAAGAAGAATCTATGTGAGCTCTGATAAGATCCCCTGGGTGAAAAATGGAATGGGTATTGCGATAATTTCCACTTCACAGGGATTACTGACTGATCGCGAAGCCAGGATGAGAAAGGTAGGCGGCGAACTAATGCTGTACGTATGGTGAGGAGGTATTAAGATGTCAAGAATAGGAAAAATGCCAATCAAGATACCAGAGGGAGTCACAGTCGAGTATAAAGATGGATTGATTAAAGTTAAAGGCCCCAAAGGGCAGCTTGAGTTTAGACATCATCCGGATATGATCATTGAGTTTAAGGACAAGGAGATTCAAGTAAAAAGACCCACGGATAAGAAGTTTCACAGAGCGCTTCATGGAACGACAAGGCAGATAATCAACAATATGATCATTGGAGTGAAGGAAGGATTTAAAAAAGAGCTCGAGGTACAGGGCACTGGATACAGGGCCAGAATGGATGGCAAGAATCTTGTCCTTCAGGTGGGATTTTCACATGATGTGGTTATGACTCCACCTGAAGGGATCACGGTAAAGGTGGAAGGTCAGAATAAGATTATTGTTGAAGGAATTGATAAGCAGGCCGTGGGTCAGTTTGCAGCCAATATAAGAGCCGTCAGGCCGCCTGAGCCATACAAAGGTAAAGGTATCAGGTACGTTGGTGAGTATGTGAGAAGAAAAGCTGGTAAAGCCGGTGTTAAAGCATAGTTGAGGTGAGAATATGAGACCAGAGATTAAAGTTTGGAGAAGAAAGAGAAGACATTTAAGGGTAAGAAAAAAGGTTAAGGGAACGGAGGAGAGGCCCAGGCTTGTAGTGTATAAGAGTAACAAACACATCTGGGCCCAGATTGTGATCGACCCACCTATAGGGCCGTCAAGGGTTATAACCGGTGCCTCCTCCCTCTCGCCTGAGATTCGTGATGCACTTAAGGAGCTGAAGGGAAAGACTGCGAAAGCTAAAGAAGTGGGTAAGCTGATTGCGAAACGTGCAATTGAGAAAGGGATCAAGAAGGTGGCTTTTGACCGCGCAGGTTATAAGTATCACGGTAGAGTAAAGGCTTTTGCCGAAGGCGCAAGAGAAGGCGGCCTTGAATTTTAAAGGGAGTTGAATTATGGCTGAAAGAGGAATTACAGAATTAAATGAAAATGTCGTTGTTCTTAGAAGAGTTACAAAGGTAACAAAGGGTGGTAGAAATTTTAAGATTTCAGCGTGGGTAGTTGTTGGTGACGGCCAGGGTAGAGTAGGAATCGGACATGGAAAGGCCCAGGAAACTCCTGAGGCGATTCAGAAAGCAACGAGAAAAGCCAGAAAGAACCTCGTTCAGGTTCCAATTCTAAATGGTACTCTCCCTCATGAAGTTATTGGCCGTGAAGGTGCGAGTAAGATTTTGCTGAAACCAGCTGCACCTGGTACCGGTATCATCGCATCCCAGCCGGTACGTGCGATTCTTGAGGCTGCAGGTTACGAGAACGCTCTCACGAAATCCCTCGGATCCAATAATTCTATTAACATGCTTAAAGCTACATTAAATGGACTGCTAAAGTTGAAAAATCCCGAGAGAGTCGCAAAGGTTAGAGGTGTACCCTTGAAAAGAATTTTAAGGAGGTATGGCCGTGAAAGAAAAGTACTTGAAGATAACGTTGGTGAGGAGCAGAATAGACCAGAACAAGAAAGCCAAGAGAACGCTTGATGCTCTCGGTTTAAGAAAGATTAACAGTTCAACGGTGAAGAGAGATACCCCTCAGATCAGGGGGATGATTAATGTCGTTAAACATCTGGTGAAGGTTGAAGAGGTAGAAAAGGAGGAATAGGACGATGTTTGATCTTTCCAATCTGGCACCGGCAGATGGTGCGGTTAAAGAGAAGAAGAGGAAGGGTAGGGGCCCTGGCTCCGGCCTTGGTAAGACTGCTGGGTATGGGCATAAGGGCCAAAAATCCCGTTCCGGTGGTGCAAAACCGATATGGTTCGAAGGTGGCCAGATGCCACTTTATAGAAGACTGCCGAAACGCGGATTTTCTAATTATCCATTCAAGGTGGTTTATCAGGTGGTTAACCTTGATAAACTGGAGGCGAAGTTTGGGGCTGGTGAGAAAGTTACTAAGGTTGAACTTGAGAAGAGGAGATTGATAAGATCTGCTAAAAAACCGGTGAAAATTCTTGCAAGGGGTGAGATTACAAAGGCGCTTGAAGTTGAAGTTGACGCAATCAGTGAAAAAGCAAAGGAGAAAATAGAGAAGGCAGGTGGTAAGGTCATTTTGCCTGGTGCTAAAAAAGAAGAATCAAAAGAGGAATAAAGGATGCTTCAGAGCGTCGGAAATATAGTAAAAATTAGTGACCTCAGAAAGAAGATAATTTACACCCTTCTTATCATCTTCGTCTATCGAATCGGTACCCACATTCCTCTGCCAGGAGTGGATGCGCGTGCACTTGGTGAATTCTTTAACCAGCTGAGAGGCACAGTGTTTGGGTTGTACGACATCTTTGTTGGTGGTGCTCTTTCGAGGGCTGCTGTCTTTGGTGTCGGTATTATGCCCTACATCTCGGCCTCAATCGTTATCCAGCTTCTAACAACTGCCTGGCCATACCTTGAAAGACTTCAAAAAGAAGGTGAGCATGGTAGACGAAAAATTAACCAGTATACCCGTTATCTCACGATTTTAATTGCAGCTATTCAGGCGTTTGGTGTATCCATATTCCTTCAGAGACTCACAAGTCCTACAGGTGCACCGGTAGTTCCACATCCTGGACCAGCATTCATCTTTCTCACAGTTGTGTCTCTTGCTGCCGGGTCAATTTTCCTCATGTGGCTTGGTGAACAGATCACAGATTTTGGAATTGGAAATGGAATTTCAATCATAATTTATGCGGGAACTCTTGATTCTGTGCCAAACGAGTTTATGAACACTATCCGACTTCTTAAGAGTGGTGGAATTTCGCCGATAACGCTCCTCTTTGTTGCTGTGGTAATGCTTATTGTAACTGCTGCAGTCGTGGCTGTGACAGAAGCTCAGCGAAGAATCCCGATCCAGTATGCAAAGAGGGTTGTCGGAAGAAGGGTGTATGGTGGTCAGTCATCTTACTTGCCTCTTACAGTTAACACGGCGGGTGTTATCCCGATCATATTTGCTCAGGCACTCTTAATGTTTCCAAATACTATTACAACTTTTGTCTCTGCCCCATGGGCACAAAACTTTACAAATTGGTTCAAACCAGGAAATCTTGTCTATGACTTGATTTACGCGGCACTCATTATCTTTTTTGCATACTATTACACAGCTGTTGTGATGAATCCCAAAGATCTCGCGGATAACCTCCAGAGATACTCCGGGTTTATCCCCGGGGTTCGACCAGGGCCCAAGACTGCTGAGTACATAGACACAATAATGACAAGAATCCTATTGCCAGGTGCAGTTTTCTTTGCCATCATAGCAATATTGCCCTGGTATCTTATCAGGTGGACAAATATTCCATTTTACTTTGGGGGTACAAGACTTTTAATTATCGTGGGTGTTGCTCTTGAGATTATGCAGAAGATAGAGGCCCAGCTCATAATGAGACAGTATGAGGGATTGTTGAAGAAAGGGAGATTGAGAGGATGGCGATTCTGAATTTTGTATTTCTCGGTCCCCCGGGTGCGGGTAAGGGGACTCAGGCTGAAATAATAGCCAAAAAACACGGCCTTGTAAAAATTTCTACAGGTGATATTCTTCGTGAGGCCGTGAAAAATGGTACAGAGCTCGGAAAACTTGCAGATGGCTACATGAAAAGAGGAGAGCTTGTACCTGACGAGATCATGCTGGGACTGATCGAAGAGCAGCTCGCAAATATCGATAAAGGGTTCATACTTGATGGTTTTCCAAGAACAGTTAAACAGGCAGAAGGCCTGGACGAGCTTCTCCAGAAAAAACAGTTGCCTTTAAAAGCGGTAATCCTGCTCGATGTCCCTGATGAAGAAATTGTCAAAAGGTTGAGTGCGAGGAGGGTGTGCCCCAACTGTGGCGCTGTTTATAATCTGCTTTACAATCCCCCAAAGAACGATGAAATCTGTGATGTTTGTGGTACAAAGCTTGTCCAGAGGAAAGATGATAATCCTGAGACTATTAAGAGAAGACTCGATGTTTATCATAAGCAGACTGCCCCATTGATCGATTATTACAGGGCCAAGGAGTTGCTTGTTAAGATAGATGGGACCGGGAAACCTGAGGCAATAACTGAGGCGATAGAGGAAGTGATTTTTAAATGATTTTGATAAAGACCGACGAAGAAATCGAGGGTATAAGAAAGGCAGCGCAGGTTGTTGCTGAGGTGCTTGAATACTCAAGAGAGATTGTAAAACCGGGTGTTATGACAAAAGAAGTTGATGCAAAAATCAAGGAATTTATTGAAAACAGAGGAGGGTATCCGGCATTCTTGGGTTACCGTGGATATCCTGCCGCAAGTTGCATTTCTCTCAACGACGAAGTTGTTCATGGAATACCCGGAAACAGAAAGATTAAAGAGGGAGACCTTGTAAAGGTAGACGTTGGTGTTAATTTAAATGGTTACATAGGTGATGCGGCAATAACTATTATCGTTGGGGATGTTTCACCAAAAGTTAGGAAACTCGTTGAAACAACAGAAAGGGCGTTATATAACGGAATCAACCAGGCTTATCCCGGTAGCAGACTATCAGACATTTCCCATGCAATCCAGGTTACAGCAGAAAAAGAAGGTTTTTCGGTAGTGAGAGATCTTGGAGGGCATGGAGTTGGGTTGAAATTACACGAGGAACCATTTATTCCAAATTATGGCCCTCCAGGGAGAGGTCCGGTTTTAAAAATGGGTATGACGCTCGCTCTTGAACCAATGGTAAATATGGGACATCCGCATGTTAAAACAAAGAAGGATGGATGGACCGTTGTGACCAGGGATGGATCACTATCTGCCCATTTTGAGCATACAATAGCAATCCTTGATAACGGTCCGGAAATTCTTTCAAAAATTTCGTAAGGAAGACTATGGCTAAGAAAAAGAATGTAATAAGAGTGGAAGGTACGGTAAAAGAGGTATTACCAAACGCAATGTTTAGGGTAGAGTTGGAGAACGGACATGTGATACTTGCTCACGTATCAGGTAAAATGCGTATGCATTTTATCAGAATACTGCCAGGTGACCGAGTGACTGTTGAACTATCCCCCTACGACCTTACACGAGGCAGAATAGTTTACAGGTATAAATAAATTAAACTTCCCACCGGGAAGCGATTTGATATTAAAATAAAAAGCATTGACATGGGGAATTCAAGTAGGTATCATTATATACCTTTTTGAATTCCCTGAATGGAGGAGATATTTATGAAAGTAAGGTCTTCTGTCAAAAAAATGTGTCCGAAGTGTAAGATTGTGAGAAGAAGAGGGAAATTAATGGTAATTTGTGAAAATCCCAAGCATAAGCAGAGACAGGGTTAGGAGGTTTATTAATGGCAAGAATAGCTGGAGTTGATTTACCGAGAAATAAAAAGGTTTGGGTTGGTTTAACCTACATCTTTGGAATTGGACGTTCTACTGCGTGGAAAATTATCAACGATTCAGGTGTCGATCCTGATAAGCGGGTAAAAGACCTGACTGAGGAGGAGATTGCCAAGCTGAGAGCCGAAGTTGACAAGTACAAAGTTGAAGGTGCTTTGAGGGCCGAGATCCAGAGAAACATCAAGAGGCTCATTGATATTGGATGTTACAGGGGATTAAGACACAAGATGGGACTTCCAGTAAGAGGTCAGAGAACACGTTCAAACGCGCGTACGAGGAAAGGCCCTCGTGGAAACATCTTTAAGAAGAGGAAGAAATAAGGAGGATTTTTATGGCAAGAAGGAGAAGTGAGGCAACCAGGAGAAAGAAAAAAAAGGCTAAAGGTGTAGAACCTGTTGGAATTGCTCATATTCAGAGTACTTTTAATAATACAATTGTCACAATTACTGATTTAAAGGGCAATACAATAGCCTGGGCAAGTTCCGGTTCTGTAGGTTTTTCAGGAACAAGGAAGGGGACCCCGTTTGCCGCTTCAAAAGCGGCTGAAGCCGCTGCCAAAGAGGCCAAAGACCTTGGTGTCCAGAGAGTAGAAGTCTGGGTTAAGGGACCTGGTCCCGGAAGAGAAGCGGCAATCCGCGCAATTCAGGCTGCTGGCTTACAGGTTTTCGCTATCAGAGATGTAACTCCAATACCTCACAATGGTTGTAGACCACCGAAGAGAAGGAGAGTATAACAAATGGCAAGATACACTGGACCTAAATGTAGATTGTGTAGAAGGGAAGGAGAGAAACTCTTCTTAAAGGGAGAAAAGTGCTTTACCTCAAAATGTCCTTTTGAGAGAAGAAGATACCCACCTGGTGTGCACGGTCCTACAAGAAGAATAAAACACAGTATTTATAGCTTGCAGCTTCGTGAAAAGCAGAAAGTTAAGAGAATTTATGGAGTTCTTGAAAAACAATTCCGCGGTTATTATGAGAAGGCGAGAAGGATGGGAGGAAACGTTGGTGAGAATCTCCTTTCTCTCCTTGAGAGAAGACTGGATAACGTTGTCTATCATCTTGGATTTGCGAAATCGAGGGCTCAGGCAAGACAGCTTGTTTCTCATGGACATGTCATTGTAAATGGCCACAAAGTAGATATTCCTTCATACCTTGTTAGGCCTGGAGACGAAATTACATTGAAGGAAAAGTCCAAGAATATACCTTTCGTGAAAGAAGCTCTTGAAGAGACAAATCTTGATCAGATACCTGCATGGCTTAGCCTTGATAAAGAAAAATTCCTCGGTAAAGTTCTGAGATATCCAGTGAGAAGTGACATCACACATCCGATTACAGAAAGGCTCATTATCGAGCTATACTCTAAGTAGTGAGGTGATAATATATGTTTGACACACAGTTCGTTTTACCAGAAGGTATTTTTGTAGAAGAACTCAATGACAAGTATGGAAGATTTGTTTATGTTCCTCTTGAGAGAGGATATGGGATAACAGTTGGAAATGCGCTAAGAAGAGTCCTTCTATCCTCAATTCCTGGTTATTCCATAGTTGCAATGAGAATAGATGGTATAACCCACGAATTTTCCACAATCCCAGGTGTGATGGAAGAAGTTCCCCAGATCGTACTCAATCTTAAGGGTATCAGACTGAGACTCGATGAAGAGGTAAGTACAACGGCGACTCTTTACATTCGAGCTGAGGGTGCAAGAGAAGTAAAGGCGGGCGATATAGACGTTCCAGAATATGTCGAGATAGTGAATCCCGAGCATCACATTGCCACTTTAACAAGGGATGATGCAAGGTTTTACGCTGAGCTCATTGTTGCGAAGGGTAGAGGCTACATTCCAGCGAATGAGATGTCCAAAGAGGGATTCCCTGCAGGTACAATTTTTATTGATGGTGTGTTTTCTCCTATTGTCAAAGTGAATTACACGGTTGAGAATGTTAGAGTTAAAGCCAGGACAGACTACGAAAAATTGATTCTGGAAATCTGGACTGACGGTACAATTAAGCCTGATACAGCTCTTGAGATGGCTACGAAGACACTTCTAAAGTCCATTGAGCCAGTGCTCAAGAAAATTGGTGCTCCGTATGGCAAAGATGAACTGAAATTTGAGGAGAAGGAGAAAATCTATCAGATTCTGAGCAAGAGCATCGATTTCCTTGAGCCATCCAAGAGAACTGCTAACTGCTTGAAGGATGCGGGCATTGAAACCATTGCTCAGCTTGTCTCCAAGACAGAAGAAGAGATTCTCCAGGTTAAGAACTTTGGGGAAAAGTCACTTGAAGAGATCAAGGAAAAACTTGAGAGATTCGGACTTTCTTTTGGTATGGACATAAGTAAGTACCTTGGAGAAGAGGAAACCAAGGAGGTTACTAATGAGGCATAGAAACAGGGTGAAGAAGCTGGGAAGAGACAGAGCTCACAGGCAGTCTTTACTGAGAAATCAAGCAATATCCCTGTTGAAGCATGGCAGGATTAAAACAACTCTGCAGAAGGCCAAGGTGACACGTAGTTTCGTTGAAAAACTGATCACGATAGGCAAGAATGACAATTTTAATTCAAGAAGGCTTGTGAGAAGATATCTGGTTGATAGACAGATGACAAATTATCTGTTTGACGAAATTGCCCCGCTTTTCAAGGATAGAGAGGGTGGGTACACAAGAATTTACAGGCTTGGCTTCAGGAAGGGGGATGGAGCCGAGATGGCGATTCTCGAGCTTGTGAAGTTCCCCGGTAAATAGGGGATTGATAGTAGAAATTCAGCTATTTAAAATAAATATTCCAACGGAGGGTTAGCCTAACTGGTAAGGCGGCGGATTTGAAATCCGCTGGGCGTTTGCCCTTGGGGGTTCGAGTCCCTCACCCTCCGCCATTTCTGGAGAGGTGGCCGAGTGGTTGAAGGCGGCGGCTTGCTAAGCCGTTGTAGGGGTTGTCCCCCTACCGTGGGTTCGAATCCCACCCTCTCCGCTTTACTCCCATGAAAAAGTATTCCAGTTTCCTACGTATAATCCTCACCGCTCTTGCTTTTTATCTGATCTTCAAGAAAATACACATAAACAGAGTTCTATCACTGGTTAGCCATATAAACTTGACCATTTACTCAGGAGCAATAATCCTGAGCTTTGCAGCCATACTTTTTCAAACCTGGAGATGGAAGTATTTCCTTAATAATGACATGTCTTTTTTTAAGTTACTTAAGATTTATCTCGTTAGCTTTTTTATGGGAAATTTTTTGCCCTCTGGTGGACTTGATGTGGTTCGTGGCTATTATATTGGAAAGGAATTAAACAATTACGAGGGAAATTTTGCTGTGGTGGTAATGGATAGGTTAACCGGTTTTGTGGCCGTTTCCGTGCTGTCACTTATAGCAGTCTCCATCGGGTTCAATCTTCCCAAAAATTTAAGGATTATCATTTTTTCTGCCGCCATTTTTTTGATAGCACTACTTTTTATTTCGTTCAACAAGTATTTCTACAGAATCGTTCGCGAATGGATGTTGCTGGTGAAATTTTTTAATATTGGTGAAAGATTTGCAAAATTTTACGATACATATTTTGAATTCAGGTCATCTCCGGGTAGAGTAGCTGTAGGTATTCTGATTTCTTTCCTGGTTCAATTTTCTTACGCATTCTCAGCCTACGTGTCAATGAAATCCATTGGGCTTTCGTATCCACTTTATAGATTTATGTTCTTCGTCCCTTTGATTAATATGATAGCCATGATCCCTGTGACGATAAGTGGGCTCGGATTGAGAGAGGGTGGCTTTGTTGCTCTGTTTCAGGTGGGATTAACACGGGAAGGAGCCGTTTTGACATCATTGCTTTATTATTTTAGCACCCTCATTGCGAGTCTCGCTGGAGGGGTTATACTTCTTTTAGGAAAGGTGTGAAAAATGGAAATCGCAATTATTGGAACTCATGGAGTAGGGAAGACCACACTATTTGAAGTTTTGACTCGCGGAAAGTGGAGTCGCGGAAAAGGATATGTGGATCACGTTGGTCAGGTCTTTATTCCGGATGATAGGGTCAAGAAGCTGGCAGAAATCTATCATCCCCAAAAGGTAACCTATGCCAGTTTTGAGCTTTTCGATTTTAATGGCTTTGGAAAAATGTGGAAGGAGCAGAATGCGGGTGAAATTATAAACGCAATGAGTGGCTTTGATGCGTTCATCCACGTTGTCCCTGACTTTGAACCGTTCTCAGCTGTTGATGATTTTGAAGAAATCAACCTGAGGTTAATTTTGAGTGACCTCTCCCTCGTAAGTTCTCAGCTCAAAAGACTGGAGAAAGAGAGGAAGGTTAGAAAGATTTCAGACGAACTTATTGAGGTACTGAGGAAACTGGAGGATGCACTATCGAACGAGATACCACTCTGGCGTGTTGAACTGAGTCAGCATGAAGAGAATTTGATAAAGGGGTACACTTTCGCCACCAACAGGCCACGAATTGTACTTCTGAATCAGTCAGAGGAAAAATTTGAGCAAGGTGAAGTAGACACGGAGCTTGTCAAGAAGTTGGAAGAGAGCAAGATTGAATTCCTGAGGACATGTTTGCCACTCGAGAAAGAAATTGTGGATCTTGATGAGTCTGATCGAAGGGAGATGTTTAAAGCCTATGGATTTGAGAGACCAACAACTGATCTTTTGATACAGAAAATTTTCCATGTTCTTGGGTATATTGTGTTTTTAACAGCCGGTGAGAAAGAAGTCCGTGCATGGCCGATAAGAAAGGGTTCTACTGCTCGTGAAGCTGCTGGTAAAATTCATACTGACCTTGCGAAGGGGTTTATCAGGGCAGAGGTTATCAGCTTTGATGAATTTATGAAATTTGGTGGCGATATGAAAAAGGCAAAAGAGCACGGTGCAGTCCGCCTTGAGGGGAGAGATTACATCGTCAAAGACGGCGACCTCATGCTCGTAAGA
>Ga0256833_1000421_pt1 | contig 33301 bp, 33 predicted proteins | sample 356284metaG_FD_190535 | JGI IMG/M metagenome (GOLD analysis project Ga0256833, IMG submission 190535) | Hydrothermal vent microbial communities from Mid Atlantic Ridge, Atlantic Ocean - 356-284 | ecosystem: Environmental > Aquatic > Marine > Hydrothermal vents | place: Atlantic Ocean: Mid... | reverse complement strand
ATACATCAAAAACAAACCTAAGATTAGGTAAAATAAGTTTATACATTTTTTAGGACATATCATATGAGAAGATTTTTTTTATTTTTTTTGATGCTATTTTCACTTATAGCATGTGCAACAGAAGCGTTACCTCAAAGAACTATCACCATTTATCCCATACAAATAATCGACAAACCCATCAATTTTGGTGCAGAGCGCATCGCCATGACAAAGCAGTATATCAAACAGCACTATGGTATGATAGTAAAAAATATTAAAATCACTCCAAAGATTATAGTATTGCACTGGACTGCGGATATGAGCTTCGATAAGTCATTCAAACGCTTACAACCCCAAAAACTCTTTACCGATAGAAAAGATATTGCCAAAGCATCCCTACTCAATGTCTCTGCACAGTTTTTGGTAGCACGTGATGGGACTATCTACCGTTTGATGCCAGAAAATTGGATGGCACGCCATGTGATAGGGTTAAATTATTCTAGTATAGGCGTAGAAAACGTAGGAGGTGAGGGCAACAAAAAAGATGACCTCACTCATGCACAACGTGCATCAAATATCAAGCTCATCAGATACTTAAAAGCGAAATACCCAAGTATACAGTACCTCATAGGGCACCATGAATACAAACAGATGGAGAGCACTTCTTTATGGCTAGAAAAAGACAAAGGCTACAGAACGACCAAAGCTGACCCTGGAGCGAAATTTATGGCTGAGATGAGAGAGGCGACTAAAGATTTACATTTGAAGATGCCACCAAAGAAATAAGATATAAATTTATATATTTTATTTCCTTTTAATATTATTGTGATAATATTCCTTTGTAAATAAAAATTATTGTTTAAAAGGAATCAAATATGTTAGTAACTAAAAAAGCTCCAGATTTTACAGCGACAGCTGTACTTGCAGACGGTCAGATTGTTGAGGATTTTAATCTTATGGATAACCTAGGTGAAAAGGGTGCAGTGCTTTTCTTCTATCCACTTGATTTTACTTTTGTATGTCCGTCAGAAATCATCGCATTTTCTCACAGAGCAAAAGATTTTAGAGAAAGAGGTATCAATATTATTGGTGTATCGGTAGATAGCCAATTTTCACACTTCGCATGGAGAGAAACACCAGTAGAAAAAGGTGGTATCGGTAGAGTAGATATGCCTCTCGTTGCTGACCTTTCTAAGCAAATTGCTAGAGACTATGATGTGCTTCTTGATGATGCTGTAGCACTTAGAGGGTCTTTCCTTATTGATGCTGATGGGACTATCAGACATGCAGTGATTAATGACCTTCCATTAGGAAGAAACATTGACGAAATGATTAGAATGGTAGATACTATGCTATTTACGAACGAGCATGGTGAAGTATGTCCTGCCGGTTGGCAAAAAGGTGACGAAGGAATGAAAGCTGACACTGAAGGTGTTGCTGAATACCTTGGTAAACACGCCCAAGAGCTTTAATTGAAACTATTTCCAGCTTTTTGCTGGAAATATGAGATCATGCGTTAGCTCCATAAGACTTGTTTCCTCCCCCTCCCTTTAAGCAAGTCTATGGGGCTATCGCATGGTCTTTAATGACGAAAGGAATATCACAGATGAGAGATTATGCAACACTACTTAAAGCAAATGACTTAAAAGCAACATTTCAACGTATGAATATACTAGAGAGTATAGAAAACTATGGACATATGTCTATTGATGCTATTTATGAAGAAGTGCTAAAAACACATCCATCTCTTTCTCTTGCTACGGTATATAAAAATATTATTTTGATGGTTGAAAAAGGTGTGTTGGTTGAAGTGCCTATCACAGGAAAAAAGCCTAAATATGAGTTGGTGAAAGATGATCATATACATCTTGTCTGTACTGAGTGTGGGGACGTGGAAGATAAACCACGTATGCAAGAAACTGATACCTTATTGCATACGCTTACAAACAATGAGCATTTTAAGTTGGAAAAACAGCAGATTAATTTGTATGGTGTGTGTGAAAAATGTCAGATGGAAGTGGCATCGTAAGCTTCTTTGTTCATTTTTTCTCGTTCCGATGCTTAGCGTCGGAATGCATATGTAAATGAGGATTGTTTTTCATTTGGATTGAGGTGTAGTATGCATTCCCACGTACAACGTGGGAACGAGGTTGGTCTCCTTGCTCCTACTATTTAAATAATGCAGAACCTACGCGAATTAAATTCGACCCACATTTTATAGCCAATGTATAATCATTACTCATACCCATAGAGCAGTACTTTGCTCCTTCTTTTTGGAGTTTTTCATAGATGTTATGGGTAGTCTCAAAACTTTGTTGTATCAGCTTTGTATCATCTGTGTGTGCGCCTATGGTCATGACACCATTAAGTTGAATGTGAGGGCAGCTCTCTTTGATGGTCTGATACATGTCATACGCTTCTTCTACACCAAAGCCTGATTTACTCTCTTCATTTGCTGCATTAATCTGTAAAAGACAAGACATTTTTGTCTCTTTGGCTGCTAGTTTTTTGTTAAGTTCTTGGGCAAGGTCTAGGGAATCGAGCGATTGCATAAGGGTAGGGCGAAGGTCTATGAGGTTATTGATTTTGTTTTTTTGAAGTGAGCCTATCATGTGCCATTCGAGTGGTAGCTCCTCTAGTGCAGTCATACGCTCTTTGAGTTGCTGTACTTGGTTCTCTCCAAAAGCACGTTGTCCTAGCGCATACAGTGTTGAGATGTTTTCTAGCTCTGTATATTTGGAAACGGTAACAAGTTTTACAATGTGGTGTTCACTTACTGATATACGTGCCTCTTCAATGTTCCAAATGACTTCATCGAGATTTGCTCTTAGTTGTTCTTTATCTAGTATGCTCATTTATTTCTCCATTAATCTGTTAATATCATTATACAATCCTAACATCATAAGTGCAATAAGCAACGCCCATCCCACCATAGTGATGTACATCATGACCTTTTCTGAGGCACTTTTACCTGTGATCATCTCGTAGAGGTTGAACATGATATGCCCTCCATCAAGTGCTGGGATAGGCAGTAGGTTTAAGACACCTAAGTTTACAGAGATGAGTGCGGTAAATAAAAATAATATGACAATACCAGCATGACTTGCTTGTGAGGTAATATCTATAATCGTCACAACCCCTCCTACTTTATCTATTCCTACTGCACCAGTTAATAATTTTTCTATACTTGTGAAGATAAGTTTTGAGGCATAAAGAGTTTCGTTCCAAGCATAAACGATACCTTCTGAAAAAGAAAATGATAATGTTTCCTTTGGTACTTGTGGACTGATACCAATAAGCATACGTTTTACATCTTCCCCAAATTTATTTTTGATTATTTTTTCTTTTGGCTGTAAAGTATAAGTCAATATTTGTTTGTCTCTTAACACAGAAATTTGTAGCGGATAGCTTGTATGTTGTGATATTTTACTTATATCATCCCAGTTTGCAATTTTATTATTGTTGATTTTAACTATAGTATCATTGATTTCCATACCAATGTCTTTTGCTTGAGAATCTTTAGAAAAAGCACCTATGGTTGCAGGTAAATATTTGCTAAAATTAAAGAGAGGATGTGGGTATGTACCTATTTGTGAAACAGAAAAGTAAAGTAAAAACGCCATCAAAAAATTAGCAAAAGGACCAGCAAGCAGTATGATGATACGTTGCCAAGGCTTTTTAACATTGTAAGAGTCATTATCATAAGAGATTTTTGTAGGGTCAGCGTCATCCTGCCCTTTCATCTTAACATAGCCACCTAGAGGAATGGCAGAAATACTCCACTCTGTTTTTCCTATTTTTTTTGTCCAAAGACGTTTACCAAAACCGATGCTAAACACATCTACCTGTACACCAAAAAAACGTGCCGCAGTAAAATGCCCAAGTTCATGAAAAAAGATAAGTACCGATAAAACCAAAAGTGCGACTATGATGCTCATGAAAATCCTAAATAATTTTATGTGATTATAGCTAAGTGTAGTAAAGAATGAAGATAAATTAAATATTTATACAAAAATTTAGCTAGAATATAAAATATAGAATATTATTTTATGGAGTTGAAGTATGCATGAAGATAAAAATATGGAAATAGATAAAGAAATAGTAGAAGAGGAACTTGAAGAAGTAGAGGAAAACTTAGACACAGAGGAGAAAAAAGAGTCAGTTAAACCTGTAAAAAAGATGAAAAAACATAGTATCGCAAAACAATTGGTAGAAGAAGCCAAAGCACTTGTAGATGCTAGTGAGAATGAAATCCAAGATTGTAAGCTCTTGTTAGCAGATGATTTAAAAGAGTTTGATATTGCAAAACAAGCACTCAAGTCAGGTGGCTTGGATGCGGCACAAGCATTGATAGAAACACTTGGACATACGATAGAGAGCATAGATGAGGATGAGGATTTTGTGTTGTTTGATGCCAAGGACGATGTTGCACCTATTACATTAAAAGATGTACATTCTGGAAGGTTTACGGGACTTATTCTTTCTCTTCTAGGTGGTGCTGCAACACTGGGGGGATTGATCTATTTAGCTACCGAGAAATTAGGGTTAACATTAGATATGAGCAAAGTACCAAGCGCTGAAACTATAGAAAAGATACTGGGTTGGTTTGGTACACAAATAGGTCGTCCTGATGATGCTATCAATGGTGGACTTATGGTGGGAGCGGCAGTACTTGCTGTGATGGCAATCATTTATTGGATACGTGTGGGATTAAAAGGAGGCTCTAATCTTCGTTTTGCACAAAAACAGATAGAAGAGACACATGAGTATATTAGTAAAAAAGCAAGTTGTAAAGAGGAGATGGATAAAGTGGATGCACATATCTCTGATGCTATCAAAGTCTTAAAAGACTATGAGATTGTGCTCAACGAACAAGCAGGAAAACTCAAAAGAATATTGCACTTTGAAGGTCAAAAAGAGAACAGTACTGAATATCATAACCAATCTTTAGCAGAGATGAAAGATACACAAAATCTCATAGAGAATATTACACGTTTTATCTCCACACCAATGTCTGAAGAGGGCAAACTCTCTGGAAAAAGTACACTCTTTTTACATAGTGCCAAAGAGGCACTACAAAAGGTACTTGCTAAATTTTCTTAGATTCTAAAGAATGACTCTTTTTTGAGAAACGCATATATAGAATAGGTAAAATAATCAGCGTTAGGATGGTGGAACTCACCAGCCCATTGATGACGACAATCGCAAGGGGGCGTTGTATCTCTGAGCCAGGACCTGTTGCAAAGAGTAGGGGGAGTAACCCAAATGCTGCAATAATCGCTGTCATCAATACAGGTCGCAATCTTTTTACCGATCCTTCAATGACAGCATCTTTGAGCGTAGAACCATTTTGTATAAGATAATTAAAATAGTTCACGAGCACCACACCATTGAGAACTGCAATACCAAGAAGGGCGATAAACCCAACAGATGCAGGTACAGACATATACTCCCCACTAAAATAGAGCCCAATAAATCCACCTATGAGTGCCAATGGTACATTAATAAGGACCATCAATGCTTGCCGCAAGGATTTAAATGAGACAAAGAGTAAAATAAAGACTAAAAAGAGTGCCAAAGGCACAATAATAGCCAAACGTTTTGCCGCTCTTTGTTGGTTTTTAAACTCACCACCATACTCTACATAATATCCTGCAGGTAGTTTAATCTCATTTTCTATTTTTCTTTGGGCTTCTTCTACAAAGCTCACGAGGTCACGACCTTCTACGTTGGATTGTACAATGGTTTTTCTGTAACCATGTTCGTGTTCTATTTGTACGGGTCCTGCGTTGGAGACAAATTTGACAAAGTTACTTAAGGGTATAGATTTACCATCTGCTACAGGATAGTATAGTTTTTTAATCCTATCAAGAGAGTTTTGTAAGGCATCATCTCCTTTGACCACAAGAGGAATACGACGCATACCCTCTTGAATGACACCAATATCTAATCCTGTCACCATCACTTTTAAAAAGTTATTGAGCTCCTCTTGTGTAATTTCATAATATGCCATCGCTTTTTTATCAAATTCAAGCTCAAAATATTCTACCCCTTCATTGGCTTTTTTGTAAACATCTGCACTTCCGGGTATTTTTTCCAAGAGATCTTTTATCTCAACGGCGATAGATTCAAGGACAGCATTGTCGCTACCAAAAATAGCAATAGCCAAATCTCCTCGTACCCCTGTAAGCATCTCTGAGACTCTCATTTCTATAGGTTGTGTAAAGCCATATTCAATCCCTACAAATTCATCAAGGACTTTGCGTATCTCATTGATAATAAACTCTTTTGAAGGCTCTCTCCACTCCTCTTTGGGTTTGAGTACTAGAAAAGTATCGGTATCATTGAGTCCCATTGGGTCCAGTCCTAATTCATCACTTCCTGTTCTGGCAATGATATTTTCTATTTCAGGCACAGAAGCTATGAGCTTTTTTTGTATTTTCAGATTGAGTGCCAAACTCTCTTTGAGTGAGATAGAGGGTAACATCTCTACCCCGATGATAATACTGCCTTCATCCATGGTAGGCATAAAAGATTTTCCTGTTTTATCTGCAAGATAGAGTGAACCCCCAAAGAGCATGAGCACAAAGAGAATGACGATTTTGGCGTGATCGAGTGACCATACTAGAATAGGTCTATAGCCTTTGGTAAGGTAACGCACCACAAAAGACTCAGGATCGGGTCGTTTTGTTAAAATAAAAGAGCTCAACACAGGAATAAGTGTCAATGCCAAAACCAAAGAACTAAAGAGTGCAAAGATAATACTCAAAGCCACAGGTTTAAACAGTTTTCCCTCTAAGCCTTCTAGTGTCAAGATAGGTAAAAATACGATGATAATAATCAAAACACCTGTAATAATAGAAGGTGCCATTTCGACTGTGGCTTCATAAATAATATGTAGTTTACTATGACGTTGACGTTTGGGGTTACCCAATTCAGCGGTAATATGCTCTACGACAACCACCGCAGAATCCACCAGTATCCCAATAGCAATGGCAAGTCCACCTAGACTCATGAGGTTGGCTGTAAGCCCAAAGTATTGCATTGCCATAAAACTCATAAGTAATGCAAAAGGTAAAATAAGGGCTACACTCACCGCTGAAGCCAAGTTTCCAAGCATTAAAAGCAAGATAACCATAATCAATACAATGGCCTCATAAAGTGCAGATTTTACAGTGTCTGTAGCTAGGTTAACAAGTTCAGAACGGTCATAAAAAATATCTATTTTGGTACCATGAGGTAACATTTTTTCAAGAGCAGATAACTCTTTTTTGACTTTATCCAAAACGATGGCTGTATTGATGCCTTTTAGCCCGAGCACGAGACCCTGTACTGCTTCTCCTTCACCATTTTTACTTACAAATCCTGCACGTGTGAGATACCCAAAGTGCACAGTAGCGACATCACCCAAGGTAATAATATGATCACCAATCTTACGAATAGGTAGCGTTTGGATGTCATGGATATTTTTAAGTCTTCCCACACTTCTGACCAAGATACTCTCTACCCCTTGAGATACACGACCTGCACCATCATTTTTATTGTTTTTCTCGAGTGCTTCAAAGAGTTGATCGAGTGTTATACCTTTTGCACGCATTTGATTAAGGTTTGGTACGACTTCATATGTTTTTACTTTGCCACCCAAGGCATTGACTTCGGCTACACCGCTAATTGCACGTATTTTAGGAGAGATAATCCAATCCAAGAGTGTACGTTTTGCTTCAAGTGTTAAGGTGTCAGACTCTATGGTAAACATAAGAATATCACTCAGTGGTGTAGAAATAGGGGCTAATCCTCCTGTGATATTCTCAGGTAGTTCTCCTTGAATCTCAGCAAGCCTCTCACCTACTTGTTGTCTTGCCCAATAGATGTCGGTACCATCTTCAAAGTCTATGGTGATGTCTACAAGACCATATTTGGTGGTAGAACGCATCATCGTTTCATAAGGGATACCAACCATCTTTGTCTCAATAGGTACCGTGATACCAGATTCTACTTCTGCAGGGGTCATACCGTTAGATTTCATAATGATTTTCACCTGTGTGGGTGAGATATCAGGAAATGCATCTACTGGTAACTCATTGTAGGTTTTAATACCCAGCCCAAGTATCACTACAGCCAAAAGAGAAAAGAAAAGCCTTTGTGCAAGGGCAAATCCAATAATTTTATTCATCGTCGCCACCTAGTAGGTTTTTCAAGATAGCCAAAGAATTGGTTGCTATTTCATGATTAAGTCGTGGAGAGGTTTTCAAATAATAATAGACTTTATCTTCAGAAAGTATCTCAACAGGTACTGCCACAAAACCTTCATCGGTTTTGACAAAAACAATCTGCGTGCCCCCTTGTTTAATCACAGAATTCTTTTTTACTTTAAGCACATCGGTATAGCGTGTAAGTTTTGCACTTCCTATAAAACCTGAGTAAATATTTGTGGTTTTGGGTATTAAAAACCGTACTTGACGTGTTTGATTTTCTGGATTAATGACAGGAGCGATTTGTAGTATGGTTGTTTGAAATGTTTTGTCATTTAACGTTATTTCTACTTTTTCACCTTCATGGAGTTTTTGGGTACGTTGGGCTTCTATATTGGCTTCTAACCATAGTGCACCCTCTTTTTTAATGACAAACAATGCATCATCAGGATTGGTGCTTTTACCTGGTGTGGCACTGAGGGAAATGAGGTTTCCTTCGATGGGGCTAGTGATATTAATCGTGTTGCTTAGTTCAAATTTTTCAAATAGTGCTTCAATCATACGCTCGCTGGCACCATATCCTTTGAGTAGTGCTTTTGAAGCTGCTACTCTTATGGTATCAGATTTTAGTTCTGCGTTGGCAGCGACACACTCTTTTTGTGGAATAATCTCTTCTTTACACAACATATTTTTACGTTCTGTGAGATGTTTGTGGTGTTTATATTCTATGGCTTCGGCAATAGCTTGTTGCTGTACTTCTATCCATTTTGTCCCTGTGACTTTAGCCAGAAGTGCACCACGTTTTAGATGTTGATATTTTGCGACATAGAGTGCTTGTACATTGGCTTCAAAAGGCAAAGATATCGTGTGCAATAACGTTGGTGGCGTGACTACATGAGCGATAAATTCCCCAAAAGGATAGGTATTCGATGCTTTGGGTACTTCTATACTGATATTCCAGTTTTTTGCCTGTTCTTGGGTCATTTTGATTGCTTCTGCATTGAGTGACAGTGTCAGTACTATAGAGAATAATAATCTTTTTTTCATGGTTTAATCCTTTTTTTCGCTGAGTGTGTATAGGTTGAAGAGTGTGGTGTAGTAAGCTTTTTTATTGGCATATATCTCTTGGTTAAGTGTGTATAATTTTTGTCTGTTTAACAAATATTCTATCACCGAGCTTTCTCCCAAATCATAACTTTTTTTAATCAAAGGCAAAAGCTTGTTTTTATACGCTTTGTAATTTTGTGAAAGTGTTTTTATCATAGAGGCTTGGCTTTTAAGTTGTGCTTTGAGTTCAAAGAGAAGGGCTTTTCTCTCTTTCATATTTTGGGTATAAGCATACTCGATAGATGAGGCTTTATACATAGCAGCAGCACGGGCATGTTCATTTTTCGAAGAAGAAAAATTAAGAGGTATAGATACACCGATAGTATATCTATCGACATCTAGTTCTTTACCGTATTGTCCATTGATGGAGAGTGATTCCAAGGAGTGGCTATATCGTTTTATCATTTTTTGCGTACTTTGAACTCTTTTTTGTTTTGCTTTTTTAGAAAGCCCAAAGGTATTTCCCAGTCGAATATGACTACGTATAGGGTAGGTATCTCTACATGAGAGTTTTGTTTTTGTATTGCTATTGGCACCACTAAGCATGAGTACTTTTTGCTTAGAGATATTCAACAGCATTTTGTTTTGCTCCAGCTGGGCAAAGAGTTTACGTTTTTCACTGGCTAGTTGCATCAATTCAGTTTTAGATATCTCATGATATTCATAGGCTTTTTCTTTTTTCTTGTAAAGTGTGAGAAAATCACGATAACTGTGTTTGATGATGCTATATTTTTCTCTATCCAAACAGTGCTGGTGATAGAGATTTTTGAGAGTATTTCTAAAAGAGAGTACGCTTTTTTCACCTTCTATACGAGAAGCCTGAGACTGCAATTGCGCTATCTGGCGTTCTTGCGTTTGAATAGTGCCTAGTTTTATATTTTTTGAGAGACCTATACTGTATTCATAGCCACTAAGACTACTATCTGGTATTGCCCTTGTTGTATCGGCATTCAGTGTCAATGGATCGCTCGCAGTATCAGCCAAACTTTGTGCTGTTGTAGCCAAGGCACGCTGATCGAGAGATTTTGAGAGTGCATTATGTCTCTTGGCAGTCTGTAGTAATGTTTTGAGTGTTAATGTCGAAGCATCTGTCATAGTAGTAGTCAAGATGAATATAGATGCTAAGTATATTGCTAGTTGTTTCATTTATTGAGCCTTTGAAATAATCGTGCCATCTAGGGCATTAATTTTAAGTGCGCAGGTATTGGTCACAGACATATAAAAAAGGAGTTGACCTTTATGTGTAAGCCTTTGATATACCACAGGCTCTTTACATGCTTGAGCTGTGATTTCCTTTGCTTTTATCGGTGAAATACGTGCTAGACGCTTTAATTTGTACCTATGCTTTAGTATAAGCGAGGGTTTGTGGTTATAATTTTGTAGATTGATACTGCTATCTACAAGTAATGGGTTACTTTCATTTGCCACTGTAAATAGCGATAACAAAAGTATAAAGAGAGGTATTTTCATATGTAGCCTTTATTGCTTTAATTTAATGTATGGGTCGATATTAAAATAAATTAGGCTATAGGAGGTTTGATGGTACTTTGTTTAAATGGAGGAATAGGGTAGGTATAGTGTTGCTGAAGATTACTTTTGTTTTGTGGACAAAGTAGTGAGGGTGAAGCCTCTTCAAGGATTGCCATAAAATGAAAACAATGATGTAAATCACATCCATCTTCACAATGTGACGCACTACTTTGTTCTAGCACATAATGCTCTACTGATGCAGAATGTTCAACCTTGGTTGCAAGTATAGTATCATGGGCTATATTGAAAGAGAGAGAAAACAATAGTAAATATTGAATGATATACTTTTTCAATGTAGCTCCTTTGTAGATTGTGTCTAGTCTAGCCAAAAATAGTAAATATGTAAAGCTATCTTTGATACTTTACAGTTTCAACTCCAACTTATTTGTGCTATAGTTATGTACCAAAGACTGGATAATACTTTGATAAGAAATGCCTATATCTTGGGCTCTTTGTTTGATAAAGTCTAAATCTGCCCGTTTTAGGTTGATGCTAATTTGTTTTTTTTCATTGAGATACTCCAGTGTATCTTTTGCCATGACTTTTAAGGCTTCATTATCAAAATCTACACGTTCAGGTTCTTGTGTTTCGAGGGCATCTAAAAGTTCAACTTCTTCATTGCTATATTTCATAGTGTATCCTTTTTGTATCTTTTTTGTGCTTCTTGACTTATCATATCATAACGATAGCAATAATAGGCAAACCTTTCAAACCCTTTTATCCCATAAAACAGATAATCTATTTGCATCTTTTACTCCTTTACGAAGTGCCAGATGTTTTTGAACTTATGCAACATCTAAAAATTATAATTGAGAAACAACCGCAGATGCCGTGCATCATCCTCACCCACATTTTTACCCTTGATATACGAAGCGATGAGATGTGTCTCAAAGTGTTTGTTTAGGGTGTAACCTATGACTAGGTCTGTTTCCGTGGCTTTTTGTTTGGCTTGATTTTTGACAGGGTTGTTTTCCCTACGCGCCGTCGTCCATAGAGAACGGTAAACCGAGAATACTCTTTAGATACTTTTCTTCAAGGCGTTTCAACTCTTTTTGACGATTGACTAACATAAATACCCTTTATCATTTTTACATTTTTGATAATATAAAAACGATAATTATAGGTGGATGAAAAGATGATTATTTTTAGGTGACATGTATTGTTCTCAAATTTTATTGTATGTTTTAGGTTAAAGTATGACTTGCAGGAGATAAAAATTGATACTCTATATGTATGCTGAAGAACTTTCAGGTATTGATGCTAGAATTGTGGTTCAGGATATTTGTTAGGAATAGAAATTCACTACTATCTGAGTTATTAAATTTTAAATCTAGGAGAATATTATGCTTAAAAATATCACGATTGGGAAAGGTATGAAACATTTAATACCCATGAGTATCTTCGCGCTTTTTATAGTGGGGTGTGGAAGTGGAAATGAAGGGAACGATCAAACCAAGAAAGATCAAGTCAATGTGAGTGATGGACTTGTGGCTTATTACCCGTTTGAAGGTAATGCGAGAGATAGCAGTGGTCACGAGAATCATGGTATTGCTCATGGTGGCATTAAATATGAAAAAGGTGTTATAGGAAAGGCTGCTAAATTTGATGGGGTAGATGACTGGATTAGAATTCAACAATCTTCATCCTTAAATCATTTCACTACTATGACCATATCTTTTTGGACAAAATATTATAAACCAACTTCAGGTGCTAATAATGTTAGTGTTCATATCTCAAATGGATTAGATAAAGGAATAAATGGAGAATACGGATATTATAATTATTCTGAATCTTCAGAAGTAAAGTTTCTTTTAGGTTATTGGGGTGATTCTCAGTCTATATCTATACCTTTCGATGCAACAAGAGAACTTAGTGCTCAACAATTTGCTTTGATGACATTTGTGGTTGATAAAGAAGTTTTAAAAGTGTTTTTAAATGGTAATTTAGTAGATGAACAAACAAGAATTTTTGATAAGATTTCTCGACCTAGCAATGATTGGTCAATTGGGAATATGGAGGATCTATACTACTTAAATGGAATAATTGATGATTTACGTATATATAACAGGGCTTTAACGACTGAAGAGATACATAAACTTTATCAGTACGGAAAGTAAGGATTGAGAACTTAAAGGGATTTAATCTTAATGTGGTGCGATGGTAATCGCACCTTACAAAATATATAATTGATAGTGGATAGGTACTCCAAGCCTAAAAGTCATAATTCAAAAACACCCGTAGATGCCTAGCATCATCCTCACCCACATTTTTACCCTTGATATACGAAGCGATGAGATGTGTCTCCAAGTGTTTGCCTAGGGTGTAACCTATGACCAGGTCTGTCTCTGTGGCTTTTTGTTTGGCTTGGTTTTTGAGTAGGGCATGGTTGAGAGAGATGTTTAGGTTCTCTATGCGTATGGTAGTAGCATCCCACGCTATACCTATGTTACTCTGCGCTCCAGCTACCCCAGCATTGGCAGGGATGAGATACTCAGAATTGGCAAAAAATGGTCCACCACAGAAGCCCGAAAATGCAGCATTGTCCCATGCCTTGTTGTAGCTAGCAGAGAAGCTTAGACCTAGTGGTGCATACTGGGTACTCGCAGTGATACCAAATACCTTGGCATCTTTGCCCATGCTGTACCCCTGTTTGGCTACTTGTACTCCAATGCTGTAGTTTTCTATTTCATAGTTTGCTTCCATGTAGGCTATGCTATCAACCGCTGCATCTTTGATGCGGTAGTACCATGCAGAAAGTGTGAGATTTTCTACCCCTTCATAGGTAGCACCTATTACTTGCATATTGTTATCTCCATTCACAGGAGTAAAGGCATCAACTACTGCTGCATCTACCCCTGCCATTTTTTGAATCTGCCCTAAAAAAAGTGTGGTATCTGGTATGTCTCTGTTTTGTAGTATATACGCTTCAAATGTATTGGGAACCATCCCTATGTCATCTACTTGGGCAAAAGGGGTATCTATCTCTTGACGACCTATCTTGACGCGTGTATTTCCCCATGTTCCTTGAACGTAAGCTTCACCCAAAATAGTATAGGAGTTAGCAACTTCTCCTCTAAAGGGTACCAAGCCAGTATTGTCACTGGAGCCTAAAGCGTTAGAAGTATAAAAACTTGTGCCAAATTGGATTCCCAAATAGGGTGCTGTTTCTATATGTAGCTTTCCTCCTATGGCACCATCTTTAAAAGTGTCACTCTCTTTGACAGCGTGTATCTCATAAGCTGCTCTGAGATAGCCAGAGGTTTTTATCTCCTCAAAAATATTAGCATTGATTGTAAGAGTTGTTATCATTATATAAAGTGTGCCTAGTGTTATTTTGTTCATTTTGTTTTCCTGTTATTGTATATAAACCGTAGGTGCGATACAATCGCACCTACACGTCTATCTGTTCTACTTCTATCTGTTCTGCTTCATCTTTACGCAATGCAATCAGTGTAGAACCTACTTCTATTTCCATCGTTTGTTTCGCAAGAGAACAGCCTTTGATAAGCAGTTCTTCCCCACGCATGACACCAAAAGAGCTGAGTCTGTCTTTGAGTGCTTTATCGGCGTGTATTTTGACGATGGTAGCTCTGTTTCCTTTTTGTAAATCTATTAACTTCATATTAAAATCCTAATGCTAATGTGACACGGTACGCAATAAAGCTTAGTACCCATGCAGAGATGCTTGTCATGAAAAACAAGTAAACCAGATACTTCCAGCCACCAGCCTCTTTGGCAAAGACCATTGATGCAGCTAAACAAGGCAGGTAAATCATCACAAAGACAATAAAGGCAATCGCCGAAGCAAAAGGGATATTGGCTTTGATTTGCGTGATGAGACCTTGACTCTCTTGGTCTACTTCATCGCCTAGTGCATAGAGTACACCGAGCGTAGATACCACGACTTCTTTGGCAGCCAGTCCTGTCTCTAAAGCTACAGCCATACGCCAGTCCATGCCAAGAGGTGCAAAGAATGGTTCTGATGCGTGTCCTATTTTTCCTAAGTATGAATTTTCTAGTGCATAGAGTTGTGCTTGGTTTGCATCCAAGTGTGCAGGGGCATCCACTTTAGGGTAGTTAGACGCAAACCAGATGAGAATCGCCGCACCTAAAATGAATGTTCCTGCTTTTTTCAAATAACTTTTGGCCTGACCATAGACAGTGTGCCAGATGAGTTTGAGTGAAGGCATACGGTACTTTGGCATCTCCATCACAAAGGGTTCATCATCTCCTTTAAAGACAAACATTTTAAGTGCTTTTGCCATAAGCAATCCTAGTAGTGCACCAGCAATATAGATAATAAACAAGATATTCCCTGCAGACTCCTGACCAAAGAACGCCCCTGCAAAAAGTACATAAATAGGCAGTCTCGCACCACAAGACATAAAGCCTATAATAAACAGGGTGATGAGTCTGTCTTTTTCATTTTTGAGTGTACGTGCTGCCATATAGGCGGGTACTGAACAGCCAAAACCAGTGACCAGTGGGATGAAACTTTTACCATGCAGCCCAAACTTATGGAAAAATCCGTCCAATAGAAATGCCACACGGCTCATGTAGCCTGTGGTCTCCAACAGTGCGATACCCAAAAAGAGTATGACAATGTTCGGCAAGAACATCACTACTGCGCCGACCCCTGCGATGATACCATCTGAAACCAGTGAGCCTAACTCACCATCCCCCAAGACGACTTTGGCTTGTTCCCCCATCCAAGCAAAAGCTGCATCGATGTAGTCCATAGGAATGCTTCCTATCTCAAAAGTGAGTTGAAAGAGTCCCCACATAAAAAAGAGAAAGAGTGGGACACCTAAAAACTTGTTAATCAGTAGGTTGTCTATCTTTTGTGTAAGGTTTTTGGCTTTCATAGATTTGACTGCCATCACTTCCATCTTGGCACCTTTGGCAAAGGCGAAGTGCTCATCTGCAAAAATCTCATCCAAATCTTTGGTATTGGTATGCAGGTAGATATGTTGTAGGGCATCTCTTACCAAAGGTAATAGCTCTATCCAAATAGGCTCATCATGCATTTTTTTGTAGATATCTTCATCTTCTTGCAAGAGTTTGACTGCCAAATTGCGATAGGGCACAGTACTTTTATAGTGCTTCTCTTGCATAAATGTTACGATATGATCTATCTCTTCTTCTATGTGGTCAGAGTAGATCACCTTTGCTGTGGTCTCTTCTTTTTCGTATGCCTCAACAATGGCATGCTGTAAGGCTTCGATACCTTCTTTGGTGGCAGCAGAGGTTTTAATGCATGGTACACCGAGTATCGCAGAGAGTTGTTTTTCATCTATCTCGATACCTTCTTTTTTAGCTTCATCACTCATGTTAAGGGCTACCACCACTTTTTTACCTGTTTCTAGGAGTTGTATGGTAAAAAGTAAATTTCTTTGTAGATTAGTAGAGTCTACTACATTGACGATGACATCATACTCATCTGACTGCAAAAAGCTTTTGGTCACCTTCTCTTCTATGGTGTATTCCGTAAGAGAGTAGGCTCCGGGGAGGTCTATAATATGTGCTTCGTAGTTTTTGCAGGTAATATCATCACAAATGGTAAACTCCACCTCAGTTTTGTCTACGGTAACACCTGAAAAATTTCCTACTTTGAGCTTGGCATTAGAGATGGCATTAATGAGAGATGATTTCCCTACATTTGGTTGACCAGCTAGTGCAATGACTATTTTTTCCAAAACTTTTCCTTATAGTTTAAAATAATAAAATATAAATGATAATTGTTATCAGTTTATTGATATTAGAAGAAGTATAGTGCATTCAAACTTAAATTAAGTTAAAAATGAGAGTTATTATCAATTAAATGGTTTATGCAACAAAGCTATGAAGAAAAATAATATAAAATGAGCATATTCTTAGGAGATTTAGCCCAAATACTCTCCGAAGAGAGTGGGACTTAAAATATATTATTAAAATTTATAAGAGGCAATCATTTCCAGTGCATTATCTGCATCTTTTTGTTCATCTACATTTACATCATAGTCCGTTGAAGTGTAGATAGCAGCAAGATTTACACAATCTGTTACATCATAACCAAGAATAACATCAAGTTCAGAACCTTCATCACCATAAGCAGCATAAGATACTTCAGTATTCAGGCCTATAAACTCAGTAGCTACACCCACTTTCCAAGATAGGGTATCGTCATTTTCTACACCTGCATTAGATGCAAAGTAGTTCCATGAACTTGTGTATATGGAATCTCTACCAATATATCCAGCTTTGTTGTCCGTTGTATTACTTACAGCGGCTGTGAATGTAACACCAGAAAATTCTGTACTAACTTTTAAACCATATGCCAAGGCATCTTTAGCTGTGTGATAATCAGTTGAGATAATTTGACCTGAAAGATTGGCAATACCAAAGTCATATCCAGCATCTGCATAGATAGCACTATATTTATCTTCAACAGCAGAAACAACTGAACCAGCATCAATATTATAATACCAAGCACTTACATTGAGTCCTCCAATAGTATAAGCAGCACCTAAAGTATAGTTGTCTCCATTGTCAATATCTATGAGATTTACCCATGTATTTCCACTGTTGTTTTGTCTCCATTTTGTAATGTATCCACCTACGAGTGTGAGGTTATCAATAGAGTTGTTTGTGAGGGTGGCTGCCTCAAATGATCCAGGGGCAAGAAGCCAATCAAAACCACCAACAAGCGGTGTATCTAAAAGTTGTCGACCTACTACCATCGTTGTATCTGCAAAGGTTGCAGTAAGATTCGCTACATTAAAAAATGCACCATTTGGTTGTGCTTCAAAATCCATTTTTCCAATACTGTCACCAAAATTGACATATCCTATAGCGGAAAAATTCGCTGTTATATTTTCAAATAATTTGTGTGAAATATCAAATGTCACAGCACCTGCTGCAGAAGATGTTGGTTTTTTAAAGATATCACTAGCCCCTGCATCATCATGTGAGTAGTAATAGAATTGTGCTTTACTGTTAATTGTGGTTGCATTGTTGCAAGCAGTTGTATTTGCACTCACTGGTGCTTCTACTGTTGTTTCAGCTGGAGCAATATCTCCTCCTGCTATGGCACTGCTTATAGAGAGTATTGCGATAAGGCTTAATTTTGTTAGTTTCATGTCCTATTTCCTTGTTTGAAGTTTAAAGATAATAATAACGTAGAATTGAGAAAAGTTAATGCAGCGATTGGTTATTTTTTCAGCATTTATTAAAGAGGTACTTTTTGTAAAAATTCTTTTACATATTCATATCCAGAGTAGAGTGTCAAAAAAACAGCAAACCAAAGTAGCCATTCTCCTCCTGGCCACTGCATAAGTAAGAATCCAATAGCAATCATTTGAATCACTGTCTTAATTTTACCTATCCAACTTGCACTGATATCTATGCCTTCAGCCACGGCGGATACACGTAATCCCGTGATAAAAAGCTCTCTAGTGAGTATGAGAAATATTGCCCAAGGCGAAGCTGTGCCTATCATCATAAGTCCTAAGAATGCTGCCAACGTTAGCATTTTATCTGCCAGCGGGTCTAAAATTTTACCAAGTGTTGTCACCTGATTAAATGTTCGTGCAATATAGCCATCAAAAAAATCAGTAGCACTGGCAATAACAAAAATAAAGGCTGCAAAATAATTGAGCCATGTTTGATGTATATTATGAAATAGTGTTGCATCTTGATTTACCAAAAATAAAAACATCACTGGGGCGAGTAAAAGGCGAGTAAATGCAAGTAAATTTGGTATATTAAGCATCTATGTTCCTAAAGTTTTTTACTAAATACACCCATTATTTTTTTATATTTGCCTACGTGTATTTTTTTAGCGATATAAACTCTTTTATGTGATTGAGGGTCAGTAGATTCAATAATCACATAGTAACTACCTTTTGGGACACCAAAGAATTCAAAATTTCTTTCAAGATTTAGGGATGTTTGATTTAAATAGCTTACGATAGTACTTTTGCCATCGTTTTTATTTTTGAGGTAATACTTATTAAACCAATGGTTTAATTTGGCACTTACAGGCAATAGATATGCTTTAGTTTGGGAAAGTCTTGTTTCTTGTCCTGTAGGTGTCAAATAAATAACATGTCCATGTACTTCAGATGTACCAAATTTATGATAAATTTTATCTATTTGTTTAAATACAAGAGGTTTCGTGAAATCGGTCTTATTATGCTGAGGTAGAGGCGTACTGTTTTTTACTTTTTGCTCTTGTCTCTTTTTTTCTCTAGCTTCTTGCGCTTGCTTTCTTTGTGCTAAAAGTGCCGCTTCTTTCTCTTTTGCCAACTTTTCTTTTTCTCTAGCTTTTTGGGCTAAAAGCGCAGCTTCTTTCTCTTTGGCTCTCTCTCTTTCCATTTTAGCGTTTTTTTCAGTATCTATATTTGATATTTTAGGAACTTGGGTATCGCTTTTTTCTATTTGTGCAGATGGTTTATCTTTGGTGTAGGTTGGCTTTGCTAAAGTACCTTTTCTTAATTTTTTGATTTCACGTAGTCTTGCTTCTCTTCTTTCTCTAGATTTACGTGCTTCTTCTCTTAGTTTATTTTCATCATCTGAATATGTAACTGTTTTAGATATTTCACTCACTTTTGGTGTTTCTATCTCTTCCTTTGTTTCTGCTTCTGATACAAATGCAGGTATTACTCTCTTTTTTTCTGTGATTTTCTTTTTTAATTTTTTCTTTTTCTGTTTTTTGATTGTCTGTTTTTGTTTTTTGTGTGTAAGGGCAGGTGGTGTATTATCTTCTTCTTTTTGTGCTTTTTTTACGGCGGTAGTCATTTTCTCAAATAGCTCTGTTTCATCTTGTTTAGATGTTTTATCGAGTGAAGTGACGCTTTCTGCAGTAATTGTTTGTATTTTAGTATTTGTAGTTAGAACATAGCCTCTTTCAGCACAGCCACTAAAGAGCACCAAAGCAGAGAGTAGTAGAGTTTTTTTTGACATTATTTCCCCCAAGAGTAAATTAATTGTATAACTTTAACGCAATAATCATTAAAAAATGGGGTAAATAATACATTTTACAAAAAGATAAGTGCACCTATTAGTAAAATGAGACCACCAGAAATTCTATTCTCTGTCGTATCAATCTTATTTTGTTTTGCATGCACAACAAGCGTTGGTATAGTATCATCTTTCGCAATGCTTGTATTCTTCTCTAGCTTATTTTTATGAGGCACAGTTAATTGTATAGATCCACGCTCAGCTGCACATCCAGAAAAGATTAATGCTATAGTAGCAATGTAAATACTTTTTTTAATCATCTAAAACCCACTTCATTTATTTATAATTTTGTGTATTCTATCGTAGAGTTGATTAAAAATTACATGAGTAGAGCTAATTTTAAGCAAATAAAGAATACAATAAACAAAATTTTAGCAGAAAACAAGGGGATTATTAACTATGAAAATTATAACAAGTTCAGTAGCATGTTTAGCGCTTGCTACAAATATGCTTATGGCAGGGGGCAATGTACTTACACCTGAAGAACCGACAGTTACAATACCAGAAAAAGAGATTATCGTAGTGAATAGTGATGTGCGCTATGATGGTTTTTATGTGGGGGGAGCTTTGAGTTATTTACGTATGAATGAAGCGGTAGAGTTAACTGGACATTCTCTTACCCTATTAGGGGGATACTACTTTAACAAATATATAGGTATAGAAGCTAGATATACGAGTACACTTACTGACATTGATGAGGATCAAGGTAAGGTCACTGTATCATCAGATAGAGATTTGCGAAATATGGGTATTTATATTAAACCTATGTTTAATCTGACAACAGGCTTTTCCACATATGGGTTAGCAGGTTATGGTAAATCAGAAGTTGGTAATTTGGAAGAGAGCGGATTGCAGTGGGGACTTGGTGCCAAATATGAACTTGCTAATGGTGTTGGACTTTTCTTTGACTATATGAACTTTTATGATGGAGATAATTTCGATACTATTCAGGCACAAGATGCTTTCTTTAATGCAACAACTGTAGGTGCTACATATACTTTTTAAAAGTATAAGGAACCCTCTCTCATATTGGATTCCCTATATGAGAGATATACTCAAATAATATTTCTTTACATTCCTAAATTTAAAACTTTATAAACTTTTATCTAAAAGTTGTTCCGCCATCAACCACAAGTGTTTGACCTGTAATCCATGATGCTTCAGGTGTACAGAGGAAGTAGACTGACCCTGCTAAGTCTTCTGGGCTACCCATTCTGTTTACGGCTGAACGTTTGATGGTTTCTGCTTTTACTTCTTCGTAGTTGGTAAAGGCTTTGAGTGCATCTGTATCGATAGGTCCTCCAGAGACCGCGTTGACTCTAATGCCCATATCTCCCAGCTCGACAGCTGCATAACGGCTCATAGCTTCAACGGCAGCTTTGTTGGTACCATGCCCTGCATAGTTTTCGATGTAGATAAGGTTACCGGTAGATGAAAGTGTCACGATGGCACCCCCTCCTACTTTTTCCATACGTACTGCTGCTTCTTGAGAACCGCGTACAAATGCACCTACGGTTGCCGTATAGATGTTTGTCAAGCCTTTTTTAGGGCGAAGTTTCATAAATTTACCATAGCCACCTACCACAGGACGACCATATATCATCGCATTTGATACAAAGAAGTCAACTCTGTCAAAATCTTCATCTATAGCCTCAAACAATGGTTTAAACTCATCAAGTTCCAAGATGTTTAAAGGGTAGGCTTTGGCTTTGACACCATATTTATTCTCTAGGCCTGTAGCGATTTCGTCTGCTACTTCTTTGTTAGAGTTGTAAGTAAATGCGATATTTACACCATTTTGTGCAAATTTCTCTGCTACAGCTTTACCAATACCTTTGGTTGCTCCTGTGATGACAAGTGTTTTGCCCTTCATTTCGCTCATTATGCTACTCCTACAATTTTATATTTTTTCATGACAGCTTCTATCTTCTTCATATTTTCGTTACTTGGGGCAACCAATGGCAGTCTATACTCTAGTGTATCGGTAAGACCAGCGATATACATCGCTGCCTTGATAGGGATAGGATTCGATTCACAGAAGAGGACTTTGTTTATTTCAAAGAGTTCATCGTTGATTTCTTTTGAACGTTTGAAATCACCTTTAAGGGCTGCATGTGCTAACTCTGCTTTCATATCTGGCAAGAGGTTAGAGGTGACTGAAGTAATCCCTTTTCCTCCACTCGCCAAGATAGGAAAGTCAATCGCATCATCCCCAGAGAATACATACAAGTCAGGTACTTTTGCAAGTAACTCAACCGTTCTTTCAATAGACCCTGTGGCTTCTTTAATCCCCATAATGTTTTCTACATCATTAAACAATCTTTTAACTGTGTCTGGCAAGATGTCTACGCCTGTACGCCCTGGTACATTGTAAAGCATAAAAGGTACTTTTACCGCAGAGGCTATGGCTTTGTAGTGCTGGTAAAGTCCCTCTTGGCTTGGTTTGTTGTAGTAAGGGCTGACTGAGAAGAGGGCATCTACACCAGCAGCCTGAGCATGTTTAGCAATATCTATAGCTTCATGCGTTGCATTAGAGCCTGCACCTGCAAGTACTTTGGTATTTGTACCTTTACAGACTTCTACGGCTATTTCTATACATCTTTTGTGCTCGTCATGGCTGAGTGTTGCAGACTCACCTGTGGTGCCTACTGGACATACAGCATCTATGCCATTGTCTATTTGTCTTTGGATGAGTGTTGCAAAGGTTACTTCATCTAAGGTGCCATTTTTAAATGGTGTAATCAGCGCAGTACTTGCACCAGTAATATAGTTATTCATACGAAATTTCCTAATTTTTTTTCAAGATGACTGTTGTTGAGAAGTTATGGTCAAAATACTTCTTTGCTGTCTCTTGAATATCTTTGAGTGTAATTTTATCTAATTTCTCTTCATATTCAAGTAAAGGTTGGATATTTCCTTTTGAATAGTAGTCTCCGTAAAGTCCAGCAACAGAAGATGAACTCTCTAAAGAGTAGACAAATTCTGCTTTTGTGTTGATTTTTACTTTGTCGAGTTCGGCTTGTGTGACCTCACCATTTTTAAGTTTTTCGAGTTGAAAGAGTATCTCTTTTTCTAAATCTTCTATCTTCTTGTCTGGTGCACACATTGCCATAATGAGGAAAACACCTGGGTCTGTGAGTTCCATGTTATAGCCATAGACTTGGTTGGCGAGTTGTTTATCATTGACAATAGTTTTCTCAAACCACGAACTTTTTCCAGAACTTAAGATATGAGAAATAGCAGAAAGCGCTACTTGGTCTTCATGCTCATAGTTAGGAATAGAATAGGTAATCGCAAGGGTATCAACACGGTTAGACTCTTTGTGCAGTATGGCACGTTTGGCACCATCTACTTTAGGCTCTACTGCTGTGACCTTAGGAATGGCATGTTCATTCTTGATTTTTCCAAAATATTTCTCTGCTTCTTTATAGACTTCTTCTGGTTTGATATCTCCTGCCACTACTAAGGTAGCATTGTTGGGCTGATAGTAACGGTGGTAAAATGCTCTAATATCTTCTATCTTCCATGACTGTATATCTTCCATAAACCCAATAGGCAACCAATGGTAAGGATGGTAGGTAAAGTGCGTGTTAAAGACTCTAAAATAGAGGTAGCCCATAGGGTTGTTGTCTGTACGTAAACGACGCTCTTCTGCTACCACATCACGCTCTTTTTGAAACTCCTCATCGGTGAGTTTGAGGTTATGCATAAGTTCTGCAAACAAGTCCAGTGTCATACCAAGGTTCTTGCTTGCTGTTTTGATGTAGTAATGTGTTTTGTCAAAGCCTGTGGCTGCATTGTTTACCCCTCCACGGCTCTTGACGATGGTGTCAAATTCACCCTCTTTGAGTTTCTCTGTAGATTTAAAAGAGAGGTGCTCAAGCATATGTGCCATACCACTTTTACCCATCACTTCATTGCGACTGCCTACTTTGTAGTAGATGTCGGTGGTAATGACGCCTGAATCATTGTCCATAGGGATGACAACAATCTCTAGTCCGTTGTCTAAAGTTTTTGTAAAATGTTTTGGTAATGAGTTAGCCATAGATATTCCTGTAAATATAAGTAGTGTGAACACTATTTTAGTGAAGAGTGAAGAGTGAAGAGTGAAGAGTTTATGGTTTATCATTTCCAATCCGCTCCAATAGCTTCGCTGATATGAGTGTACCCATCTTTCTTTAACAGCGTGATAAGTCCTTCATTGATCTCTTTGATGAGTAGAGGCCCTTTATAGACCAGCATAGAGTAGACTTGTACCAAAGAGGCACCTGCTTTGATGCGTCTATAGGCTTCTTCTGCCGAGTCTATGCCACCTACAGAGATGAGCAGGGTTTTCCCATAGAGTTCTTTTCCTATGGCACGGAAAAGTTGGTAGGATTTTTCTGTCAGTACTGCACCGCTGAGCCCACCAAAATCTTTTTTATATGGGCTGTCTGTAAGAGAGTAATCAATTGTTGTATTGGTGGCGATGATACCATCCGCACCTGCTTCAACTGCTGTGTTGCAAAGCAGTATGGCATCTTCAGGTGTCATATCAGGTGCGATTTTTAGTAAGATAGGTTTGCTAGTGATGACTTTACCCATGGCAAAGATAGCTTTGATAAAACTCTCATTTTGTAAGTCTCTTAGCCCTGGGGTGTTAGGTGATGAGATGTTAATGACCACATAGTCACCATACTCTTTAAATGCTTTAAAGAGCTTTTCATAATCTTCCAAAGCTTCGTTCTCAGGTGTTACTTTGTTTTTGCCTATGTTGATACCGATAGGGTAGTCAAAAAAAGTAACTTTCTTAAGACGTTGGAGCATGTAGTATGCACCCTTGTTGTTAAAGCCCATCGCATTTTGTATAGACTGTGCATCGACAAGTCTAAAGAGTCTTGGTTTTGGATTGCCATCTTGTGGTTTTGGTGTGACTGTACCTATCTCTGTAAAGCCCATACCCAGTGTTGGCATGGCTTTGATGTACTGTCCATTTTTATCAAAACCTGCACCTAAGCCTACAGGGTTTTGAAATGTTCTCCCAAAAATGCTTTGTTTCAAACTAGGATGTGTCACAAAATAGTGACGAGTCAAACATGTGTGAAGAGGCGGGCACAGAGCAGAAAAACGAAGTCCGAAACCTGCTAAAGTATGTGCAGTTTCTGGGTCAAGTTTAAAGAGGAGTTCTTTGAGGGTTTGGTAAGCAAAAATATTTTTAATAGAAAGGGACACTATACTCTCCAACAGATTGTGAATTTAGAGCGACTAGTCGCAAAGGGCAAGTGCTGAAGTTATCACAGTCTATACCTTGATTAGGCATGACTTAGCATCAGCGTAGCCCAAGAAGCTTTGCTTGAAATGAATTTATAGCCAACTTCTAATAAAAGTAGTGGAAAGAGAGTGTTGCACCCTGCATATTGGCTACTTCTGTATCATCGAATGTTTCATAATAGTGGTAAGAGATATCTGCATCTATATTATCTGTCGTATAGATAATAAGACCACCATTGAATCCATAAAAGTAAAGACTATTATCAAGGAGTGTTATCTCATCGAATTTAACAATCCCTGCTACTAATCCTAAGTATGGTCTTACATAAGAAGTACCAAAAAGTTCATCTAAGAGAATTCTGTCTATTTCTGCTGTGAGAAATTTTTGACCACTTGAACGACTATATGTTAGCATAGAACGCCAATCAACAGTCTGCTGTCCGTAGCGTATACCAATATTGGTATTATCTATTGTGTTGACCTTGTTGGTAGTTGTTAATATATCTGATGAATCGTACGAGACAGTGACACCAATAAATGGAAACTCTTCAGTCTCCTGACTAAATAGTAAACTAAAAGTGAGTAAAAAGAGAATAAAAACTCTTGACATATGATTTCTCCGTAATTTATAATTAATTAAGTAGTATAGTATCCACATTTGTGTTAAGAAACTCTTACCTATATTATTTTTGAAAGCTTTTGATAAACATGGCATTGTTTGAGTAATTCACTATGGGTACCTCTACATATAATTTCACCATTTTCAAAAACAAGTATGACATCTGCTTCATTGATAGTACTTAATCTGTGTGCCACTGTAAAAGTAATCATATCATTTTTTAATGCCTGAAGTGCTTTTTGAATGAGTGTTTCACTTGTGTTATCCAGTGCTGATGTCGCTTCATCAAGTATAAGCACATCAGGGTTTTTATAGAGTGCACGTGCCAAGGCAATACGTTGTCTTTGTCCTCCAGACAAGTTGTTACCATTTTCTGATAAGAGTGTATGGATTCCATTTTCTAATTTATCTACAAACTCCATGGCATATGCCTTTTGAAGAGCAAGTTTTACCCGAGATTCATCGATGGCTTCTCCATATGCAACATTGGAGGCGATAGTGTCATTAAAAATATACACGCGTTGTGTTACATAGGCAATTTTTTTATGAAGAGAATGAAGCGTAAAGTCTTGATTTGGTCTATTATTTATGAGGATATCTCCTGAAGATGGATCGTAAAAACGTACTAATAAGTTGACCAATGAACTTTTTCCTGCCCCACTGTCTCCAACAAGAGCTATAGATTGTCCTTTTGTGGCAGAAAATGAGATATTTCTGAGTGCAGGCGTATGTTCATAAGATAAAGAGACATCATTAAATTTGATACTTGTGATAGTTTCTTTAAGTGTATGCTCACCAGATTGAATAAGAGATTGTGTATCTAAAAGTTCTTTCATCCGTGTATTGGCACTAATGGCATCTTGTGCTTTGTTATAGAGATTTGAGAGTCTCTTAATAGGTGTATAGAGCATAAAAAGTGCAGTGGCGAAAGCAAAAAATGCACCGACACTCATATGGTTATCAATGACCTCTTTGCCACCTATATAAATAACAATACCTATGGCAACTGCTCCCAATATCTCCATGATAGGAGAGATAAGTGCATTTGTTTTTATCTGTTTCATGATAAATTTGAAGACATTTTGATTCTCTATAGAGAAACGTTTTTGTTCATAGGTTTGCGTAGAATTTGATTTAATGACTTCAATATTTGAGAGTATCTCTCCTAGTCTCGTTGTCATATCTGCAGTACTTTCTTGTGATAACTTGGAATATTTACGCATTTTTTTAGCAAGTCTACTAAGAGGGAAAATAGCCAAAGGCATAATAATAAGAAAGTAAAATGCAAGCTTAGGACTCTCATAAATAACATAGCCAGTAAGTGCAATAATAGTGAGACTTTCTCTGATGAGATCAGGTATAATATTGGCAACAACGACTTGAATACGAGTGATGTCATTGGTGATGCGTGAGAGTATCTCTCCTGTGTGCATTTTTTTAAAAAAATCTATATCTAAGTAGCTAAGATGCGAGACAAGTTTGTCACGTAGTTTTCGTACAACATCTTGTCCGATATAAGAAGTATAATATGTTTGTATGTATCCGCCTATACCTTTTAGCGCAAAGACAGCTACAAGCATAAAGGGCATAAGAGAAAGCATCTCTATATCTTTGTTGATGAAAACGTCATCAAGTATGGGTTTTATGAGCTGTGCTGTGCCTGCAGTACCTATGGCTACAGCAACCATACCTAATAGAGCCCAAAAAAATTCTTTTTTATAGCCTATTAAATAGGGAAGGTATTGCTTGAGGAGATTTTTCATTTAAGATTTTTCCCAAAGTGTGCCATCAGGAGTATCCATAATAGAAATACCAAGGGCAGTAAGCTCCTCACGTATGGCATCTGAACGAGAAAAGTCTCTATTTTTTTTGGCTTCCAGGCGTGCTTCAATGAGCGTCTCTACTTTTTCTTTGAGTGCATCATCTACACCTATTTGAAAATAAGAAAATGGTTCTTTACCTCCAAATCCAAGTATCTCATCTATAAATTCTATATTAGCCAAAGTCTCTTTTTTAAATCCTTTGTCCTTTGGATTATTGTCCAAAGTATCATTAGCTGTGGCTATCATTTCATCTATATGTGCGAGTGCCATAGAGATATTAAGATCATCAGCCATATCATCAAGCAGTAGCTTTTTAAATGTTTTATTAGGAAGGGAGGCTTTACCTGGCATGAGGCGTTTCTTTAGTCTATAGAGTTTGTCCAATCTTTTTTTATTGAGTTGTAATTCCTCTTCAGAGAAGTTGAAGTCATTTCTATAGTGTATAGAGTTTAGATAATAACGTAATATTTCTCCATCATAAAGTTTGAGAGCATCCTTGAGAAAAAAACTATTGCCTAGACTTTTAGACATCTTCTCTCCATCTATCTGTACAAAGCCGTTATGCATCCAGTACTTGGCAAGTTCGTGTCCTGTGGCACAGCGAGACTGTGCCGCTTCATTTTCATGATGAGGGAAGAGCAGATCTGCACCTCCTCCATGAATGTCTATACTGTATTCACCATTGCCTGTAAAATGTTTCTCTATCATGGCAGAACACTCTATGTGCCAGCCGGGACGACCACGAGAGAAGTGAGTATCAAAACAGATATCATCTTCTCCTTTACAGGCTTTCCACAAAGCAAAATCTTTGGGGTTTCGTTTTTCGGTAGTATGTTCTACACGGCTTTGACTATCTTCATCGTCTGCTACACGGTGTGAGATATTTCCATAGTGCGTGTCTTTTGAGGTATCAAAATAGACATCCCCTGTGGAGATGACATAAGCAATATCTTTGTCTATGAGTTTTTGTATCATCGCTTCGATGGCATCCAATGACTCTGTAGCTTTAGGCTCTATATTGGCTCTTTGAATACCAAGTGCTGTCATTTCTGAAAGATATCGGTCAATATAAAAAGAGGTTATCTCTTCCATACTTTTACCTGTCTCTTCTACTTTTTTGATGATTTTATCATCTATATCCGTAAAATTTTTACATAAAGTTACTTCATATCCATGTGATGTGAGTGTACGAGAGAGTAAATCAAATGCTAGACTGGATCGTGCATGACCTAAGTGGGCATCATCATATACAGTAGGGCCGCAGATATAAATACTTGCTTTGTTTGGGACTATAGGTGAAAAGGTGAGTTTCTTTTTTTGTACACTGTCATAAATTTGCATGGCTAGGAGTACCTTTATCTAAATTATTATAGATGAGATTATAGCTAAAATCTATTTAGGACACCTCTAATCTTATCGTTTGACTTTTTTTGGATATAATTTTTATATATTAGATGCACTGTAGTGTCTCGGGAGAAATGATGGAAAATGCATTGATTGTAGAAAACACCATAACGAAAGAGCAAATATTTAAAAGCCAGCCTGTAGATGAAGAGGTTATTTTTGATGGTGGAGTGATGATTACTGAGACAGATACTAAAGGTATTATTACGTATGCCAATCGAAAATTTAGAGAAATGACAGGTTTTTCTAGGGAGGAATTAATAGGTGCACCACATAGTATTAACCGTCATCCAGATATGCCAAAAGGTGCTTTTAGAGGCATGTGGAAGATTATTTCCCAAAAAAAAATATGGCATGGTTATGTAAAAAATTTACGAAAAGATGGAAAATACTATTGGGTGCTTGTCTTTATTCAAGCAAAACTAGATGAGAATGGTAAAATTGTAGGTTTCGTAGCAGGTAGAAAAATTCCTGACGCAGAAAAAATAAAAGAGATAAGTGAAATCTATGCAAAATATCACGGCAGTGAATATATAGATCATCCTATATTTTTAGAAAGTTCTAATTTCTCAGAGCATATTGACCGTAGTAGATAATCATTATGTACGTATCCATATAACAAGATAGCTATTGATACTATAAAATATCATTCCAAAAATGACCATAGATAAAACAAATAAAAGTGATTTTTTAGATTTAATTATCTCTTTAAATATATCAAACCCCACTTCTCTTATCGTAAGTATCAATAGAACCCATCCCCCAATACTACCAGCTAATGCTAGTCCCATCGCACCCATAGGTTTCATGAGTATCAGTGAAAAAATAGATGAGATGATAAGCTGATAGATGACAATTTTTGCAGCCTTACCATGCTTGTGAGAGGCAAAAAGATACATAGAAAAAAGTTTTGCCAATCCAAAAGGAAGTAAGCCTACCATATACATCTGTAGTACCCGAGCAGTATTTTGACTCATCTGCATTGTATAATTTCCATGTTCAAAGATGAGCCAAATGATAGGTTCGGCTAAAAAATAGCCACCTATCATGGCTGCACCCAATAAAAATGTGAGTAGCCAAAAGGCTTTACTGAGATTTTCATAGGCTAGGGCTTGATTATTGTGCTTGAGTGCTTTTGACACAGCAGGGAAGAGTACAGTAGCCGTAGCAATAGCGATGAGGGCTAGAGGCAATTGGAATATTCGATTGGCAAAAAAGAGGGCTGAGACAGAACCTGTCACTAAGAATGTCGCTAAAAATGTATCTAAGAGTGCGGCAAGTTGTGGTGCAGAATTTCCTAATATACTAGGGAAAAAAAGTCTATTAAATTTTTTCTTTTCTTCCTCTATATTTTTGACTTTTTTGTATCTCCATCCACCTATGAGTATCTTGTGTAGGGAGAGTTTTTTTATTGTCACTATATGTGCAATGACCTGCAAGAGACCTCCTATAACCACAGAAAAACTTAGTGCGTATGCGACAGTTTTTGGATCGGATTTTATATAGAACAGTAAAGCAGCAATCATGCTAATATTAAGTAATATGGTAGAGAGTGCTGTGGTTGCAAAGTGGTTTTTGTATTGTAAGAGTGCAGCCAAAAATGAAACAATGAAAATAAAATCTAAATACCAAAAGTTAATGGCTGTAAGTACTCCTGTATCACTAATCTTATCACTATCCCATCCCCATGCCATAAGCTTGGTAAGTGGTTCTGGGAATATTGTAATAATGATTGATAGACCCAAAAGAAAAAGCACAAAGCGTAAAAAAATGGCTGTTGCAAAGACACCCTTGTGTGCAGAAGCGACAAAGGATGGCATAAATGCTTGTGTAAACGCTCCCTCTGCAAAAATACGACGAAAAAGATTGGGAAGTTTAAAGGCTACGATAAACATATCAAGCCAGACAGATGCACCAAGTGCTGAGGTCATAAGAATATCACGTACTAATCCAGTAATTCTTGAGAGTAGTATTCCAAAGCTGTTAGTAAAAATAGATTTTAAACGCATAAGTCTCTTTTTTTTGAAGTGAACGTATTGTATCTAAAAGTTGATATAGAAAGAAAATATGTCAATTTGCAATATTTTTGCTACTATTTTTAAAAGCGTGATATACTTTTCAAAATAATATGAATGGAGTAGATAATGATAGTAGGCATAGAAGGCACAGTAGAGAGAAAAGACCCCACATTTGTACATCTTAACGTCAATGGACTCATCTATGAAGTGCATATCTCTATCAATACTTCTAATGCGATTTCAGAGCAAAAAGTAAAACTCTATGTGACACAAGTGATACGAGAAGATACCAATCTTCTTTTTGGATTTATGGATACCAATGAAAAAAAGATGTTTGATACAGTCCTTAAAATTAACGGTGTAGGTCCAAAAGTAGGGCTTGCGATTTGTTCTACTTTTACACCAAGTACCTTTGCAAAAGTAGTGGCTTCAAAAGATGTCAGTATGCTTAAGCGTGTACCAGGCATAGGCCCCAAGGCAGCGAGTCGTATACTTGTTGAACTGGCAGATTTTATCGTCGATGGCAATGAAGAGAGTAAAGATTCTGGGGCACTGGGAGAAGCAGTCATGGCACTGGAGAGTCTGGGCTTTAAAAAAGACGCTATACAAAAAGCACTACAAGGTGCAAGTGGAGACACAAGTACACTGGTAAAAGAAGGGCTAAAAAAGCTACAGAGATTGTAGATTAGATAGTACATGCTTCAATCTTGCGAAACCCTTTCGATACAAGCCACCAAAGAGGCCATTTATAGAGTCGTTCAATTAGCTTTTTGATAAGATATGCAGTATAACCTGAAAAGCGTATCTTACCTAAATCTATAGCAGCATACTTCCCTCCCAATGCAATAGCTAGCCCTTTTATTTTAATATCTGCTTTTTTCAGTGTTTTATGTTTAAGTGAACGAATGATATTGGAAGCTGCAACTTCTCCACTTTGAATGGCAGTTTGTGCAGTAGGAGGAAGTGCTTTGGATTTCTTATCCAAAAGTGCAGCGCTATCACCAATCACATAGATATGGGAATACGTTTTACATCGAAGATATGCATCAACAATAATTTGCCCCTTTTTGTTTTTTTCTACTTCTAAATTTTCTAGGCAAGGGGCACTGGTGGTTCCTCCTGCAAATATCATAAAATCAAAAGGTATATGGGTATCGTTTGTGAGTATGGCTTCATGTGCAGCTAAAGCAGCAATACGACATTGAGTATGAAGTATAACACGTAATTTTTTAAGACGTTTGCTTGCTGTTTTTATGATAGTTGGATGCATGCCATTAAGCACAGTATCTCTACTGGCAATCAGGTGTATATGTAAGGTAGCACATGAAAGTGCATTACTTCTATAGTAACGGTTAAAAAAATGTTGCATGCCTGCAGCTATTTCTACACCTGAGAGTCCTGCACCCCCTATAATAATATTGAAATTTTCGTTTGCCTCTTTTTCAGATTCTAAACGCTTATAGAGCTCTTTTTGAAAAAATTGTTGAAGCTTGACGGCACCTCGAAGGCTTTTTGCTCCACTGGAGTAGTGGTATACATTCTCATCACAGTCGAAACGTTTAGTTACGCTACCCACTGCAATGATAAGCACATCATACGACTCTTCGCCATCAGTAAGAAGAATGACTTTCTGTTTGGGGTCGATAGCTTGAACCGTACGATGTTTAAATGTGACGTTTTCATAATTTGCGCACAGAGCAGGGAGGCTCACGATGGTTTCATCAAAGGAAGTATTACTCGAAATCAATTCGTAGCCCTCTGTTTGCAAGTAGTGGTAAGGATGTTGGTCAATCAAAGTCACTTGGATTTCTGGATGTCTACTTAGTCGTCGCATCGCTGCAATGCCTCCGTAACTCCCACCAAGTATCACAACATGGTGACCCATCACTTACCTCCTACACTCTAGGTATTGTCACAGTTTTATAGTAGCGTTTGCATGTGCAAACGGTGTGGAGTTTAAGACGCTTGGCTATTTGAAACAGATGTAAGCGCGTAGACCCATTGATGCAAGTCAAACATATCTTCATAGACTTTAAAATTACGCTCAATGATTTTGTCTGAGAAAAATATTTTGTCTGGTTTAAATGTTTTGTAGGCAAACATGGAACCAAACTTGGCTAGATAGGCATGTGGTTTGTCAATGAACGCTTCGAATCCTCTAGGAAATTTCTTATATTTTGGTTGGGCTATCTCATAGCCCTTGGCTTTGAGGGCTTCGAGTATGTGATGTAGCTCTTCTCGTTTAGCATCATCTTTAATATACTCTCTATAGCTAGCGAGGAGTTCAGGCTTGAAGTTACGTATGCCTGTAGCCACAAAGACTTCAAAGGGGTCATAGTGCATATAAAACGAGCTGCTTTGCATACGATGCGTCTCTCC
>Ga0256833_1000420_pt1 | contig 33324 bp, 35 predicted proteins | sample 356284metaG_FD_190535 | JGI IMG/M metagenome (GOLD analysis project Ga0256833, IMG submission 190535) | Hydrothermal vent microbial communities from Mid Atlantic Ridge, Atlantic Ocean - 356-284 | ecosystem: Environmental > Aquatic > Marine > Hydrothermal vents | place: Atlantic Ocean: Mid... | reverse complement strand
AGCGATGGGGCACTGGCCAGGCTGGCGCAGGCGCTAGTCTCCGAAGAGTCTCTGTCGGATAACTTTGCATTGGCCGGTTACGTCTGCTTGACAGCCGGCTGGCCGCTGGATACCATGAATCTTGCGCGTCGTGCGCCGGGATGGCGGAAATGGTAGACGCGCTAGCTTGAGGGGCTAGTGACCGCTTAGGTCGTAGGGGTTCAAGTCCCCTTCCCGGCACCAACCCTCCCCCGCCCTAGGGCGGGGTTTTCTATGATGCGGCCCGCGGTGCGTGGTAGACTTGAAAACACTTACTCGCCATGAACGACGCAGCGCTCACCCCCCAGACCATGTGGCAACAGCTCGAGCCCAAGCTGAAGTACCTCTCCGAGAAAGAGCGGGATCTGGTGCAACGGGCGCTTGACTTCGCCTACCAGGCCCACTCCGGCCAGTACCGCAAGTCGGGCGAGCCCTACATTACGCACCCGCTGGCGGTAACGGAGATTCTGGCCGAGCTGCAGATGGACGCGGAAACCCTGGCGGCGGGCTTGCTGCACGACACCGTCGAAGACGTGGAAAACGTCAGTTTTGAGACCATCCGCCAGAAGTTCGGCGACGGGGTGGCGCGAATCGTAGAGGGCGAAACCAAGGTCTCCAAACTTTCCAAGATGGCGAGCGGGATAGAAGACGAGCAGGCCGAAAACCTCAGGCAGATGTTCATCGCCATGACCCGCGACCTGCGCATCATCATCGTCAAACTGGCCGACCGCAGCCACAACATGCGCACCTTGCAGTTCATGCCCCCGGAAAAACAGCGCCGCATCAGCAAAGAAACGCTGGAGATATTCGCGCCGCTGGCGCACCGCCTGGGTATGGGGCAGGTAAAGCTGGAGCTGGAGGACCTGGCCTTCCGCTATCTCTACCCGCAGGAATACGCCGCCCTCAGCGAGAGGCTGGCGCACCTCGATCAATCCCACCGCGAGGTGGTGGCCAACACCAAGGGGGCGCTCGAGCTGGCCCTCAAAAAAGACTACGTTCTGGGTCTCTCGGTCAAGGATTTCTCGGTTTCCGGGCGCACCAAGCACCTCTACTCAATCTGGAAGAAGATGCAGCGCGAGGAGAAGGGGCTAGACCAGATATACGACCTGCTGGCCCTCAGAGTGATACTCGAGCCCAAACCGACCAGCAACGAAGAGGAACGCCTGGCGCGGGAAAAGCAGGTCTGCTACCACGTCCTCGGCCTCATCCACTCGCTGTGGCCGCCCATTCCCGGGCGCGTAAAAGACTACATCGCCCAACCTAAGCCCAACGGCTATCAATCGCTGCACACCACGGTCATCACCCCCGGAGGCCAGCCGCTGGAGGTGCAGATCCGCACGCTGGAAATGCACCAGGTAGCCGAACACGGCATCGCCGCCCACTGGCTCTACAAAGAGGGGCTAACCGACCCGGATCAGCTGCGCCGTAAGGTCAAGTGGCTACAACAAGTACAGGAATGGCAGCGCGAGTTCTCCACCAGCCGCGACTTCGTCGAGGCGATACAAGAAGACCTGCTTTCGGGACGGGTCTTCGTCTTCACCCCCAAAGGACGGGTAATAGACCTGCCGCGCGGCTCGACGCCGGTGGACTTCGCCTACCACATCCACACCGAGGTGGGCCACCACATGATCGGCGCCAAGGTAGGAGGTCGCATAGTGCCGCTCAGTTACGAGCTAAAAAACGGCGACATCGTCGAAATCCTCACCTCCAAATCCTCCCCCGGGCCCAGTAAAGACTGGCTGAACTTTGCGCGCTCGCGCTCCGCCCGGCAAAAAATCCGTCACTTCTTCCGCGCCGCCGAGCGCGACGAGCAACTCGCCAAGGGTCAGCGCAGCCTGGAAAAGCACTTCAAGCGCCGCAGCCTGCGCCTTCCCTCCGAGGCGGAGCTGGAAAAAGCGGCCATGGCCTTACACCTGCCGCGCAGCCCCGAAGAGGTATACCTAGCCATAGCCCAGGGCCACGTCACCCCAAACCAGGTCTCCCGCATACTCGCCCCCAGTGAAGCCCCCAGCCGCGTCGCGGCGACCGCCAAAGCTCCGCAAAGGCCCACCGGCGTCCTCCTGGAAGGCCACCTGCAGGCGCCCATCAAGCTGGCCAGCTGCTGCAAGCCGGTTCGCGGCGACAAGATACTGGGCTACGTCACCCGCGGCCGCGGCGTCACCATCCACCGCGCCGACTGCCCCAATATGCAGCGCCTGCTGCGCAACGAACCCGGCCGCTGCGTCTCCGCCGAGTGGGACAGGGGCAGCAGCGGTCTCTACGCCGTAGAAGTACACCTGGAAGCCGCCGACCGTCCGGGTTTGTTACGCGACATCATGAACGTCTTCGCCAACCTGGGAAAGAGCGTCCTGGGCGCCGATACCCTGGTAAGCGGCCATACGGCGCGGATACGCATCCGCCTGGAAGTCAAGAACGAAGAGGAGCTGGCCCGCTACAAGGAGGCGCTGCACGAGATCCCCGACGTAAGAGTAGTCCGCAGGGGTTAGCGGCTATGCCGGCGCTCCTTATCTACACCTTGCTTGCCGTCGCCGTGAGCCTGGCGAGCCTCTTTTTGGGCTGGCTAGACGCCGGCGGCGCGCTGGCGGCGGCGGCGCTGGGTTTTTCGACCCTGGCGCTGTACGGCTACTGGGGAGCGGCGGTCTTGCTGAGCTTCGTCGCTATTGGCAGCCTGGGCAGCAGAATCAACAACCGCTCGCGCGACCGCAACGGGCGCAAGGCCTCACAGGTACTAGCCAACGGCCTGCCTGCGCTCTTGGGCGGCCTGCTGCTGGGTAGAGCCTTTTTCGCAGCGGCCCTGGCGGCGGCGGCGGCGGACACCGCCGCCAGCGAGATAGGCTCCTTTAGCAGCTGGGCTTGGCGTCCGGGGCGCGGTATGGTTCCCCCCGGCAGCAACGCCGCCGTAAGCGCCGTGGGCAGCATCGCGCTCGTGGCGACAGCCGCGTTCATGTCCCTTTGGGGAGGCCCGGCGGGGCTGCGCTGGTCGCCGCTCTTTGCGGCTGCGGTCTCGGGGGCGGTCTTCGACACCATCAGCGGGCCTTTGGAAGAAAAACTTAGTTGGTGGAACAACGACGTCAATAACGCCGTCGCCAGCAGCGTCGCGGGACTGCTAGCCTCATTCTTTAACGGGCTTACTTAAGCAGTTCTAAAAGCCGCCCTGCCCCCTAGGAAATTTGAACGAAACAAGGCCGCGCCTCAGACCGTCGCTACCCGCCGCCGCCGGGCCAGGTCTGCGCCAGCGCTTCGGCCAGGGCTAGGTCCTCGGGGTAGGTGACTTTGAACATCCGCGGGTCGCCCTTCACCAGCTCCACCGGGTAACCCAGCGCCCGCACCAGCTGGGCCTCGTCGGTCGCCGTCAGGCCGCGGGCCCGCGCAAGTTCGTGGGCCTCTCCCAGCACCTCGCGGAAGAAGGCTTGGGGAGTCTGCACCAGGGCGTAACGGCTGCGCTCGAGCGCGACGCCGTAACGCCCTTCTTCGGGCTCGATCAGCGTGTCAGGCAGCGGCAAAACCGGCACCGCCGCTCCGTAGAGCGTAACGGCTTCCAGCAGGCGCTCGATAACCGCCCGCGCCACAAAGGGTCGCGCCGCATCGTGGACCAGCACTACGTCTCCGCCCGCGCCTTTCAGCAATCGAGCCACGCTGTCTTGGCGCTCTGCGCCCCCTTCGATGAAGCTGACGTTGGCCGCCGGTTGCGGCGCAGGAAGTCCGGGGGGAAGCGCGACGCGCACCTCGTCGGCCCAGACAAAGGCCTCGAGGGTCCATTCGAGCAGGGTGCGCCCGGCCACGCGCACCAAAGCTTTGGGGCCGCGACCCAGGCGCGCACCCCGACCCGCGGCGGGAATCAAAACCGAGACGCTGGCCACCGTCAGCCCTCCCAGCGCGGCCCGTCCGCCGAGACTCCCAGCTGGTCAAGTATCCGCTGGCTAATGAAGGCGGCTAAATCCGATATTGTCCGCGGATGATGGTAAAAAGCGGGACTGGCCGGCATTATTACCGCTCCGCTCTCGCTGAGCGTCAGTAAAGCTCTCAAAGTCGGCGTCGGCAGGGGCGTTTCCCGCAAGACCAGGATCAACGGACGCCGCTCCTTCAGGTGCACGAAGGCGGCGCGCAAGAGAAGGTTGTCGGCCATGCCCGCCGCAATCTTGGCGGCGCTGTTGGCGCTCGCCGGCACTATCACCATTCCCGCCGTCTGGAAGCTGCCCGAGGCTATGGCGGCGGCGCCGTCTTCGGCCTGGTGAACAACGTCGGCCAGCTCGCGCAGGGAATCAGGGTCTTCCCCCTCGCGCGCCATCACCAGCTCGGCGGCGGGGCTAATGACCAGGTGGACTGCAACCCCCGCGAGGGGTTGCAATCGTTGCAACAAGTCCCTGGCGTAAATCATCCCCGAGGCCCCGCTGACGCCTACTACTATCCTCTTCACCCGTCCAGCATACAAAACCGCGCCCGAGGCGCGGTTTTGTATGGCGCCCGCCTGCTCAACGCGGCGGCCGCCAGGGCTCGCCGGAAAAGAACCCTCGCGTCAGTTTGGCGACCAACCCCCCCAGTACCACCAAGGCGATGAGGTTGGGCACCGCCATCAGCCCGTTCATGGTGTCGGAGATCTTTACCAGAGTGCCGAAGCTGCCCAGACCGCCGACGAAAGCCATTACGATATACGCCAACCTGTAGGGCCAGCGTATGCCCTCTCCCAGTAAAAAAACGGCCGACTCCTCGCCGTAAAATGCCCAGGAAACCACGGTAGTAAAGACGAAGAGCGCCAGCACCAGCGGCATAATCCGCAATCCTGCGCCGAGAACCCCAAAACTGCCGTATAGAACGTCCTCAGGCAGGCCGCCCTTGCTCCAGGACGCCGCCGAGAGGACCACCAAAGCCGTGAAGGTATTGACGACTATGGTGTCTACGAAAACCTCCACGACGCCCCAAAAGCCCTGCCGCACCGGGTGGTCTACCTGGGCCTGGGCGTGGGCTATCGGCGCCGAGCCCAGGCCGGCCTCGTTGGAGAAAATACCGCGGCCCACGCCCGCCTTGATCATCTGTTGAATGGTGAAGCCGACTCCGCCCGCAACACCGGCGTGCACGGAAAAGGCGCTGCTGAAGATCGACAAAAAGGCGGGGATGAGGTTGCCGGCGTGCAGCACCAAGGCCGCCAGCGCCGCCAACAGGTAGAGAACGACCATGAAGGGCACCAGCAGCTGGGCGAACTTGGCTATTCGCACCACCCCGCCCGCCAGCACGAAGGCGACCACGACGGCTACGAAAAGACCCGTCCAAACAGGCGGGATTCCGGCGTTTTCATAAAGGGCCCCCGAAAGCGCGCTCACCTGGGTAACGTTGCCGATACCAAAAGCGGCGATGGCCGCGAGTATGGCGAAGATGCCGCCAAGCCAAGGCAGCCCCAGGCCGCGGGAGATGTAATACATCGGGCCGCCGGAAACGCTGCCGTCGGCGAAGCGCTGCCGGAAGTGCACCGCCAGAGTCGCCTCGGCGAACTTTGTCGCCATACCCACCAGCGCCGCCATCCACATCCAGAAAATGGCTCCAGGACCGCCCAGCAGGATGGCCGAAGTAACGCCGATGATATTGCCCGAACCGAGGGTGGCGCCCAAGGCTATCATCGTAGCCTGGTAGGGCGATATCTGACCGTCGCCGCCCAAGGCCCTTTCGCGAATGGCGCCGATGGTCTCGCGGAAAATGACCCCCGCCTTGCTGAACTGGATAAAGCCCGTCCTGACAGACAAATACAACCCCACGGCCAGGAAAACCAGCATCATCTCCAAGCCCCACACCCAAGAACCCAGTTGATCGAACCAGCCTATCAAGTTCATCGGCAACCTCCCGCTACCCTTTCTTATGCGCCAGCGGACGAACCGTCAGCTTTACTCCGCGCGCCGCCTTCAGTTTGCGCAAGTCTTTGTCGTTGAGCATTACCCTGCCCTTTATCCCTTCACGAGCCGCAGCCTCTAGTTCAGTTTCCTGTCCTCGGGGAGAGCTGACAAGCAGTGAGAAGGGGCCCGCCAGGGTGCGCAGCCATTCCTGGTATAGCTCGCTATCGAGGAAGGCCGTCCCTGTTTGCTGACCGTAGAAGCTGAGAGCCAGCAGCTCTACCCCGTTGACTTCGACCGGTAAAGCCGTCTCAATAATCCCTTCTTTCATGAGCGCATCAAGGGCTTCGGCTACCTCCAGCGGCGGCCTGGCCGCCGATTCCAAGACCTTGGCGACCGTGCCGTCTTCCAGCAAACCCAGGATGTGAAGCATAGCCGGGGTGAGCTGCAGCTCTCCCGTCTTTTTGCCCAAAAAGAGGCGCAACGACCAGTCTGAAGGGATGTGTACGAGCCCAGACCAGCGCTGCGAAACGGCAAGCAGCTTCGTCAGCGCGGCGTCCATCGGAACCATCAGGTCGCCCTCGCTCGGCGGCTCGGCCGACTCATCGAAAACGAATGGCGCAGACCTGAGACCCGCCAAGAGCTCGACGGCCTGCCAGCCTCGGCGCCTGCCAGCCTCGGCGGAAAAGAGCAAACCCCCGCTGAGGGCTACCTGCGAGCGCCACCAGGGAGTGGCTATCTGCAGAACGCCGTCTCTCTTGGCGGTCGCTAAGGTCTGCAACAATGTCCCTAAGGGAAGCTCGGAAAGGTTTCCTTTTAACACTCGTCCTCCCAAGTCGCGCGGCTGTCTTTAATAAATTATCATAATATCCGCTCGAGCGGTCAATACAAACCGCCACGCATAATAAGACTATGTTACAAGTATTACTCATCCACGGCTTCACCTCGCACCCCACCAAGGTCTGGGGACCGCTGCCAGAGCTGCTGCGCCGGGAAGGCTATAAAATATTCACGCCGACGCTGAGCGGGCACGGCGGCGAACCGGAAGACATGGCGACCGTCAAGGCTGGCGACTGGCTGCAAGACGTGCGCCGCGCGGCCGGCGAGTTGCAGCCGGGCTTTGCCGTCGTGGGCCTCTCGATGGGCTCGCTGCTGGCGGCCTTCGTCGCCGCCGAAAACGAGGTTTCCGCCTTGGTGGCGGCCGTGCCGGCTTTGGCCTTCAGCAACCCGCTGGCGCCTCTGGCGCCATACCTCAGCTGGCTGCTTCCCAAGATGCCGGGCGCCGCCTCGATACGCGACCAAGAGCTCAAGAAACAAAACCCCAACTACCCGTACTTTCCTACCAGATCATTCGTAGAGTTACTGCGTCTCAGTCGCCAAACCCCCGCCAAGCTGCCGGCGGTAAGGGCCCCGGCGCTGGTGCTCGGCGCCAGCCACGACAAAGTGATCCCCGCTGGCGCGCTGCGGCGCTACTACCAGCTGCTGGGCAGCGCGGAAAAGGAGCTACTTTTCATTGAAGGCAGCGGCCATGACGTCTTTTTGGACGCCCGCGCCGAAGAAGCCTCGGCCCGAGTAATTAGCTGGCTGAGGCGCTACTAGCTGGAGCCTCTGGTAATGTAGCGCTCCAGCTGTTCGATGTGGAAACGCTGCTCCGCCACTATCGACTTGACTACGTCGCCGATGGAAACAAAACCCTCCAGCCGGCCCTCGCTCATTACCGGCAGGTGACGGATGCGCTTGTCGTTCATCAGGGCCATGCACTGCCAGTTGGTCGTCTCCGGCGTGACGAAGAGAACCTTTGTGCTCATGATCTCGCCGACGGTGGTGTTCTTGGAGTCCTTACCCAAGAGGATGATCTTGCGGGCGTAGTCGCGCTCGGAAAAGATGCCCACCAGCTCGCCGTCCGCCAAGACCGGCAGGGCCCCGATATTGTGCTCGGCCAGCTTGGTCAGAGCCTCGAAAACCGTCGCCTGAGGCGATATGGTTACGACTTCTCTCCCTTTGTTGTCGAGTATCTGGCGTACTTGAACCATAAAACCTCCTCGCTTGCGTGTAGCCCCATCCTAGCACGCGGGGTATTCTGTAGGAGTATGGTGCGCCACGCTCTCTTACAGCTCAAGCCCGAAAAGGGTAACGTTGAGCGCAACCTCGCGAGGCTCCTGAGCAGGCTGCTCGAGCTCAGAGAAGAAAACATAGACGTCGCCGTGGCGCCAGAAGCCTACCTCACCGGCTATTTTCTGCAAGGCGGCGTGCGCGAGCTGGCTATGGAAGCGCGTCAGCTGGAAGAGCGACTGCTAGAGTGGCACACCCAGCACTACCAGCGCCCCCTGGACTTGATAGTGGGTTTTTATGAGCGCGACGGCGGCGACTACTACAACAGCGCCGCATATTTCGAGCTCGGCGGGCGCGGGCTGCTGCACCTGCACCGCAAAATATTCCTGCCGACCTACGGCGTATTCGACGAAGAGCGCTTTTTGGGGCGCGGCCACGGCTTGGCTAGTTTCGACAGTCGTTTTGGACGCGCCGCTATTCTCATCTGCGAAGACTTCTGGCACTCGGTAACCGCCACCATCGCGGCCCTGCAGGGCGCGCAGATCATATACGTTCCCTCCGCCTCGCCGGCGCGCGATTTTACCGGAGCGACGCCGGGCAACGTCGGCCGCTGGGCCACGCTGACGCAGGCGATCTCCGGAGAACACGGCCTCTACGTGGCCCTGGCCAGCTTAGCCGGCAGCGAAGCGGGAAAGATGATGAGCGGCGGCAGCCTGCTTTCCGGGCCCGAAGGAGAGATACTGGCGCGGGCGGAAGCCTTTGGCGAGGTGGCGCTGATAGCCGACGTGGACTTTGAGAGAATACCGCCGGTACGCTATGACAATCCCCTATTAGCCGACTTGAAAGCCGGCCTGCCGCTAATCTTCCCGGAGCTGCGGCAAATAGTGGAGGAGTTATGAAGGTGGTCCGCGGGGTGACGGCGGGAGAGAGGCTCGAGCTCAACTACCAGCTGGTGGCGGAGGCGTTACAACGCTTCATCCACGAGGAGCTGAGCGACCGCGGCTACCAGCAAGCCATAGTCTCGGTCAGCGGCGGCGTTGACTCCGCAGTGACGCTGGCGCTGGCGGCGCGCGCTCTCGGCCCCGAAAACGTCCACGCCCTCAGCCTGCCCCACAAAGACTCTTCGGCCGACTCCCGCAAGCACGCCGAGCTGGTCGCCAAGCGCTTCGGCGTTACCCTGGAAACCATAGACATCACCGCCATGGTGGAGGGTTACGCCCGGCTGACCCCGCAAATAACGGCGCGACGCAAAGGAAACGTCATGGCGCGGGCGCGCATGATAGTTTCTTTCGACAAGTCTGAGCAGTACCACGCCCTGCCCCTGGGGACAGGCAACAAGACCGAGCGCCTCTTCGGCTACTTCACCTGGCACGCCGACGACGCACCGCCCATCAACCCGCTGGGAGACTTGTACAAAACGCAGGTCTGGGGCTTGGCCGAGTTTCTGGATGTCCCTCCGGAGATAATCCGCAAGGCCCCCACCGCCGACCTGGAACCCGGCCAGACCGACGAGGACGACCTGGGAGTGCGCTACCGCCGCGCCGACGTGATTCTAGAGCACTATCTCAAAGGTTACCCCGACGAGTACATCGTCAACCTCGGCTTTACGGCCGAGGAGGTGACCCTGGTAAAGAGGCGCGTCAACCGCACCCACTACAAGCGACACCTGCCGGCGGTGGCCCTGCTCAGCAGCACCGCCATCAACGAGTTTTACCTGCGGCCGTTGGACTTCAAACTGGCGGACTAGCCATTTCGTACATCATTAGCAATTAGGAGGCGTTATGGCGGGAGAAACCATAGGAGTAGTTACCGACCCAGGAAGCAGTCTCAGCCCCGAGGCGGCCGCCAAGAAAGGCGTGCTCTTGCTCGATCCTGAAAGACCTTTCGATGAGCAGTACCGGCGTTATCTGGGCTTTTACGACAAACTCCTGTCGCTGCACGCTTCGCCGCGGCTCTGCCCCATGTATGAAAGGGCGAAAAGCGCCGCCGAAACCATAGCCAACCAGCGCGTGCGCGCCATTAACACGCGCCTAGGATCCGCCGGCTTGGGCAGCGCCGCCCTCCGCGCCGCCTCCTTATTGAACGGAGGGAAAAGCGAGGATGAAGCATTGGCGGAGGTGAGACGCCTCGCCGATCAGGGCCGCTTCCTGCTGCTCAGCCGCGACCTAAGGCGTCTGGTAGAAAATGGTCTGCTCCCTGGTTTCGCCGGCAAAATCGGCGCGGCGTTGCGGTTGTGGGCGTTAATCTCCCTGGAAAACGAGACGTTTCTCACGTCTCCTCTGCCGCTGGCGCAGGGGCGCGTCCTGCAAGCCGTAACCGCGCAGTTGAGCAAGCACTTCACCACCAGGGCGATAGCGGTGCGCGCGGTGTTTGGCGACGTCTCCGCCGATATCCACGAAGGCCTCAAGAAGGAGCTCGGCAAAAAACTACACCTGCATTCGGGAACGCTGGCGCCCATGGATGCGGTGGCGCGCGGCAGGGTAGGCGACCACTCCCTAGCGGTCTTCGCCTACCCTGTAGGTTGAGTCCTCAACGGTCCGGCTTTTTCACCGGCGTCACCGCAGCCTCGTTCTCCTCGCCGGTGCGGATGCGCACCACCCTTTCCACCGGCAGCACGAAGATCTTGCCGTCGCCCACCTCGCCGCTGCGGGCCGCAGCAAGTATCGCCTGGATGGTGGTTTCCACGAAGCCTTCGGAGACGCCTATTTCCAGCTTCACCTTGTCGTAGAGGCCCATCTTGACGGTGGTGCCGCGGTAGGTTTCCACGCGCTCGGTGCCGCCGCCGTGCCCCTGGACGCGGCTGATGGTGAGACCGCGCACCTCGGCTTTGAAAAGAGACTCCAGAACGTCATTGAGCTTTTCCGGACGTATCATAGCCACGATCATCTTCATCGCGCACCTCCGTCGTTCTCACGGTCCAGCACCAGTATCGCCCCTTCGGCCACCGGGTAGGCCTCTTCGCCGTGGCAGAGAGCGTCCATTCCCACCGCCTGCTCGTCATCCGCGGCACGCAACGGCATTAGCAGGGCCAGTAGCCGCAGTATCAACCACGACATCAACGCGCTGAATATGACGGCCGCCAGCACCGCCTCGATCTGCACCCACAGCAGACCGATATTGCCCTCGAGCGCCCCCGCGGTGCCGCCCCAGGCTTTGGCGGCGAAGACCCCCGTCAACAATGCGCCGCTCATCCCGCCGAGGCCGTGCGCTCCAAAAACGTCCAGCGAGTCGTCGAGCTTCAGCCTGGGCCGGATCGAGATGAAGAAATAGCTGGGAAAAGCCACCAGCGCCCCCAGCCACAGCGCCCCCAAGGGACCGACAAAACCAGCCGCCGGAGTTATTCCCACCAGTCCCACCACCGCCGCGGTGGCCGCGCCGACCGCGGTGGCGCGACCGCCGCGCAGCGCCTCCAAAATCATCCAGACGGTCATCGTGGCCGCGGGCGCCAGAAAAGTATTGGTAAAAGCGAGCGCCGCGCTGGCGTTGGCTCCGTAGGCGCTGCCGCCGTTGAAACCGAACCAGCCGAACCACAAGAGGCCCGCGCCCAGCAAGACGAAGGGAATGTTGTGCGGCAAAAAGGCCAGCCTGCCAAAATCCTTGCGCGGCCCTAGGACCATCACCGCCACCACACCGGCTATGGCGGCGTTGATGTGCACCACCGTGCCGCCGGCGAAGTCTATCGCGCCCAAGTCCTTTAGCAGCGCCGAGCCCGCCGGCCCCCAGACCCAGTGGGCCAGCACCGCGTAGTCGCATACGGTCCAAATGGCTATGAACAAGAGCCACGGCAAAAAGCGCATCCGTCCTACCAGCGAGCCCGAGATTAGGGCCGCGGTAATGACCGCGAACGTTCCCTGGAAGGCCACGTCCAAGAGCGCGGGCATCTTGCCGCTGAGGTCTATGCCGTGCATGAACAACATTGAAAGATCGCCAATCCAGCGACTGCCGCCGCCATAGGCCAGCGAGTAGCCGAAAAGCGCCCAGACGAGGGTTACCACGCCCAGCGCCGCAAAACTCATCATCATGGTGTTGAGAACGTTTTTCTGGCGAACCAGGCCGCCGTAGAAGAACGCCAGGGCCGGCGTCATCAACAGCACCAGCGCCGTAGAAACCAGCATCCACGCGGTCGTGCCGCCGTCGGCCTGCGAGGCCGCCTGCGCCGCGCCCAGAGCTATGAAGATTGTCATTGCCAGCAGTCTCATTCAGTACGCCTCCTCCGGCCTGGGGCCGATGTTCATAAGGATATGCATAATCTTGCAATTTGTCAAGATATTCGTGTTCATTTTGCATATTTCTGAGGTTTCTTTCTTAATACGGATGTAAATGTTTGCATTCTGTTATCCGTATTTGCAACACTCAGCACATTTAATCACGACTTCGCTCCGCCGCGAGCTTGAGGTATGGTATTGCCGTGAGCGAGACCGAGTTATACCGCGCGCTGCTCGCGGGCCCGGACGAAAAAACCGTCTTCCTGGGACCAGGGGTGCAACCGCAGCAGCTGGCCCGCTACGCCGCGGGGCTGGCCAACGCCAGAGGCGGAGTAATTTTGCTGGGGGTGGTCAATGGGCGGGTGGCCGACGCTTCGGGGCTCGAGCCTCTACAGCTAGGGCACGCCGTCTATCAGCTATCCGGCGGCGACCTGCTGGTGCACGTAGAGCGGATAGACGCCAGCGAGGGTGTGGTATGGGCCCTGCACGTACCCAAGAGTCCCTTCGTGGTGGCCGTGGGGCAGGGGGCGGCGCCTTACTGGAACGGGCGTGAGTTAACCACTCTACCGGCCTCGCAGGAGATCCTGAGCGCCGACCCCAGCGCCAAAGTCTTGGCGGGAACCAGTCTGCGCGACCTCGACCCGCAGGCCATGCAAACAATCCGCGAGCGCTTGCGCGGCCGCGGCAGCCCCCTGGCGGAAACCAGCGACCTGGAGATGGCGCAGGCCCTGGGAATGGTGAAAGAGTCTCAGGGTGAAACCCTGCCGACGGTCAGCGGCCTCTTGTTGGCGGGCAGCAGCGCGGCGCTGGCGCGCTCTTTACCACAGGCCGAGGTGTCCTACTACCGCCACGAAGAAGACGAAGTAGACTACTCATTCCGCGAGGACATGGTAAAGCCCATCCCCGCGGCGCTGGCGCGGCTGCACGAGCTCATTCAGGCGCGCAACAACTTCCAAGCCCTGCACGTCGGCCTCTTTCGCCTAGAGGTGTGGGACTTCGACGTGGAGGTCTACCGCGAGGCCCTGCTAAACGCCTTCGTCCACCGCGACTGGACCTCGACCAGCACCATCCAGGTACACCACCACCCCGATCGCCTGGAAATATCCAACCCCGGCGGACTGGCGCCGGGAATGACCCCGCAAAACATCCTGCGCCATCCGCCGCAAAGGCGTAATCCAGCACTGGCGGGGGCGCTGGCCCAGCTCGGCTACGTCGAGCGCGCCGGTCTGGGCGTGGATAAAATGTACCGCCTGATGCTGCGCTATGGCAAAGAGCCGCCCGAGTACCGCTCCTGGCAGGCGGCGGTCACGCTGCTGCTGCACAATCCCGGCTTCGACGCCGATTTTGTACGTTGGGTTTCTCAAGCGCAAAACGAACAAGGAGCCTTCACGCTGGATTACCTGATAGTCCTAGCCGCCCTGCGCCGCGCCGCCCAGGCGACCTCCGATCTGGCCCGCGCCCTGCAGCTCCCCCTGCCCGCAACCCGTAAACTACTGGCGAAAATGCAGCAGGCGGGCTTGGTGCTTCCCCAAGGTCGCGGACGCGGCCGTCTCTGGCGCTTAGCCCAAGGCGGCGGCGAGTAAAATGTAAACGTGACCGAGAGGCAGCAGCGCTTGCTGTTACTACTGACGCAAAGCTACATTGAAACCGGCAAGCCCGTACCCTCGAGCAAGCTGGCGGGAAGGTTGAGCGTTAGCCCCGCGACGGTTCGCTACGACCTGGCCGACCTGGAAGCGGAAGGCTACATAGAAAAACCACACGCCTCCGCCGGCCGCGTCCCTACGCGTCGCGGTTTTCGCCGCTACGCCCTGGCTCAGCTCCCTCCCCAACCCCTGGCAAACGAAACCCTCAAGCGTCTAGGCAGGGTAATTGCCCACGCCGGGGTCAACTGGCCCCAGCTAACAGCTCAGATGGCGGCGCGACTCTCCGGCTATCCTGCGGTCCTGCGCCTGGTCAGCAATCCTCACCCCAGCGTCCTCGAGGTGCACCTCTCAGACCTGGGGGAAGGCAGAGTGCTAGCGGTGGCGGTGCTGCAAGGGGGCAGGCTGTTGGAGGGAATAATCGAGGTGGAGACCAGCCTCGAAGAAGGATTTTTAGAGCAAGCGGAACACTGGCTGCAAGGTCCCTACCCTCTCTCACAGCTGGCGGAAAGGGCGGCTCCCAGTCCGCGGCTGGCGCGGCTGGCGCGGCTTTTGACACAGGCGTTCAGCGCTCCGCGGGGCGAGAGCTACGTTGAGGGCCTTGGGGTGATGCTCGGCGAGCCGGAGGCGCGCGACCCCGAGTTCGTTAGGCGCACTCTGGCTGCGCTAGAGGTTCCCCCCCGTCAGGGCGTCGTTCCCGCCGGCGGGCTCGACGTTTTGGTGGGCGAAATAGAAGGCATCAGCCTGGTGCAAGCCGGTTTCAGGCACACCGGGCGCAGCGGCGAGCTGGCGCTAATCGGCCCTTTGCGCATGCGCTACCGGCGCGCCCTGGCGGTGGCGCACAGCCTGAGCCGCGCTTTGGAAGGAGAGTCTCCCAGTGCGAATTAAAGTCATGCTTTTTGCGCAATATCGTGAGATCGTCGGTCAGTCACAGCTGACTCTGGACTTGGCCGCAGGGGCCACGGTGGCCACCGCCAAGGAGGCGCTGGAGAAGAACAATCCGCGGCTAAACCTTTCGGGCGGCATGGCGGCTATTAACGAAAAACTGGCGCACGCCGACGCTCAGCTGAAGGACGGCGACGAGCTAGCCTTCTTGCCGCCGGTCTCCGGCGGCGAGGCGGACTCGCTGCTAGAGCTGACTACGGAGGCCCTGGAACCACGATTGTCGGACCTGATAGGCTGGGCCGTAGCTCCCGCCTACGGCGCGGTGGTCAGCTTTTTGGGCACTACCCGCAGTCCTAATAAAGAGCAACGGGTGCGCTTTTTGGAGTATGAAGCCTACGGCAGCATGGCGCAAAAATCGCTCGCCGCCATCGAAGAAAAGCTGCGCCGCGAGCGGCCGCTGGGGCGAATAGCCATCATCCACCGCCTGGGGCGCGTTCACCCCGCCGAAGCCTCGCTGCTGATAGTCGTCTCCGCTGCGCACCGCCCCGAAGCCTTCGACGCGGCCAGGCAGGCGTTGGAAATGATAAAGAAGACTCTCCCCGTCTGGAAAAAAGAGTTTCTGGAAAGCGGTGAGGTATGGGTCGAAGGAGCAGTTGCAGAGGAGTACGAACTATAACGTCGCTCGCGATTGTTTTCCTCTATAATGCTTGGGTAAGGGAGGCGTATGCCGCAAGTTGAACGCCTCATAATCGAGGCTCTCTCCGAGTACATCTCGCCGGCAGCGGCGCAAAACTTGTTAAACAGGGCGCTAAGACGAACCGATAAACACCCCGGCGCCATGAGCCCGCGCGACTGGGCCGCATTCGTCAGCGGGCCGCTTTTAGAGGAGCTACGCAAGATTTTGCCGGTTCGCACACCCTCCAAGAAGTTTCTCTCTCTTTTGCAGAACCTGGAAAGCAGCGCCTCAGAACAGAAAGGCACGCCGCAGGGGCCAGAAAAAACAGGCCGCGGCGAGGCCGTCAAGACCATCGAGATGCCGCACTGGCAGGTAGACCTGCAAGACGAGCGCGCACGGGAGCAGCTGGCCCGAGACCTGGCGCGGGAAGACGGGGTGAGCGGCGTCTTGCTGCGCGGCGACGGCTTTAGCGAGGCGCGCCTGCCGGGGGCGGAGGAGCTGGCGCCTATACTGGCTGTGGTAGACAACCTGCTAAGAAAAGGAAAATCGTATAAAATATTCTATAGCGTCTTCCAGGAGGGGCAGGTACTCATCCGCCCCTTTGGGTCTGCTCTGGTGGCGATCGTCACCAAACGAGGAGCCAACCTGGGCAGGCTCTTGCACGTATTGAATAGCTTTGAGGCCAAAGGAGGTCAAGTATGAACCACACCCGTTGGATAGTTCTGGCGCTGTTTTTCGCCGTTGCATGGGCGGCTCCATTAACCCAGCTTTACGACCGGCTGTCTCCAAAACTGGAAATGGCCAGCGCCGAATTCGAAAAAGACCAGGCCGCCAGCTTACAGGCGGTAGACGACGCCCTGAACATCTTCCGCAAGGACGCCGAGAACGTCCCCGAGGCGTTGAGCGATGGTGTGGTGCAGTCGCTCAAGAATGCCCGTGTAGCCATCTCTCGCAAGAGCAAGGCTGACCTGGAAAGCCAGCTTTGGGTAGTCCGCGGCTCGCTGGGCAAGATGCTCTACGAGGCGATGTTCCAAGCCGCATACAAGGGAGACCCCAAGCAGTCTCTGGCTTTACTGGACCGCCTCGTCAAAATAACCGCGCGCACTCCCGACCTCAAGAACAAGGCTGTTCCGCTAATCCAAGCGGGCGATATCAAATCCTTACGGACGCTATTTGAGCGCGCCTACGCCGGCGCGATAGCAAAAACGTTGGCGCTGGCGAAACAGCGAAAAAACAGGGCGTCGAAATTCGCTCTAACGGCCAAGGCCTACGGCCTTTACCTGGTGGTGCAGGACTCGCCTAGGCTGAAAGGTTCCCTCGCCAAGGAATTCGTCGGCGCCCTGGCCGACCTGCAGTCCAACGATCTAGCCTCCTACAATAGCAAAATTGACCAGCTCATAGCTGCTTCGCGCGACTTCTTCAAGGCCGCCGGCGCTCAGGCAGGATCGGTCGAACCGGCTACGCCGGCTGCCGCCAAGCCGTCCGCCCCTGGCGGCGCGGCCCAGACGTCCAAGCCCAAACCGGCGGCCTCCATCGCCGCTCCGGCCACAGCTCCCAAAGCGGCCGCAACTCCCAAAGCGGCTGCGGCCGCCAAGGCCGCACCGGCCGCCGCGAGCAAACCGGTGGTGGCGGCGCCTCTAGTTTCACCCAAGGAACAGCTTCTGCAAGACGTAGAGTTTCTAGTGCCAGACAAAAAGAAGGCACAAAAAGCGGCGACCCTTTTGGCGCAGTCGGGAATTTACAGCTACACCGACTGGCGCAACAGCCTGCTGATGACCGAAGGCACGGTGGGCAGCGCAATCCCCTACGTGGCCTCGGGCAATACCGACATTGCTTACAAGAGGTTGGAATACGCCCGTAGTCGTTACCTTTACGAGATTAGCCCGCTGGTACGGGCGGTCAAGCCCAAGTTGGATAAGGAGGTCATCGGACTTTTTGATAGTCTGATGAACGCCGTCGGCCTGCGGACCACCGATATAAACGTGTTGATAGACTTGCTCGAGTCCGTTGACGCTACGGTCTTGGGAAAGACCTTCGTTCTGCAAAAGCCCTTCTCGGTAGGCCTGGCGATTACCAAGTTATTCGTGGGTCTGCCCAGAGCGGTATTCTTCATCCTGATGGCCATCCTGGCGCTCTTCCCGCTCTACTTGGTCTGGCTGACGTTCGGCGGGCGCAACGTCTACTGGCGTCTCTTGGGGCTGGCTTTCCTGTTCTTGCTTCTCCCCGCCGTCTTCGAGGGTATCGGCTATTTCGGCGACCTCCTAGCTACCTACGGCGGCGTCCCCATTTTGCACAAACTCAGCTTTGCGTCTATCGAACAGAACGTCCTGGCGCAAACTGTTTGGGCGATACTGCTCTTCCTGGTAATCGTCTTCGCAACCTGGGGTTTACGCGGCATCGCCATACAGTTCGGCCTCATTCAAGACAAGAGGAGGCAGCAAACCACCGTGCAAAGCGATTCCAATACCACCTCTGAGAAAAGCCCAACCCTGACGAGCGAAACCATAGTGGAATGGGATGAGGAGTTCTAACGGAGGTAGCCTGACGTCGTGCCAACGCTGAAGCAGTTACAACGCGCGCTAAAGCCCCACCTGGGCGACAGGACCGACGCTGTCTTACAGGAGGGTCTGACGAGGTTGCGGCTGCAACCCGACAACCTGGAAGGCAAGGCGCTGGCCAGCCTGCTGAAACGCTTCGTCTACCTGGAGTTGCAGCGCAGCATGAGCGCTCCGGCGGCCAGAAAAATAGTAGAAGACACACTGGCGTCGCTGCAGGATGGCGAGGCCGCGCCCGCAATCGACTCGCCCGGAAACGATCCTGAAGCGCGTTTACAAAAGGCCATATCCCGTTTCAGCCTCTACTTTGAGTGGCCGGAGGTACAGCGTCTGCGCAGCCTGGCCGCCCTCATCGCCGCCAGCAAAGAAGAGGGGCAGCCGGCGGATGACCTGCTGCGCAAGGCGAGCGAGCAGATAGATCTGCTGGACGAAAAACTGCAAAACGAGCTCCTCCGACAGGCGCGGGACATCTCCGACCTGGAAGAGGCCCTGCAACGGGTAAAGAGTATAGGCGGCCCCAAGCTGCGCCGCCTCGCCTCGCTGCTCAAGCAGATCAAAGAGGCTCAGGCGTCCGAGACCCTGGCTACAGCCGAAGTGGAAAGGGCGCGGAAGCTTGCGGCTGATTTGCGTAAGCTGGTGGAGTCATCGGTAGTACAAAACGCCACCCTGGTTCCCGAAGACGAGCCAGCGACCGCCGAAGACGACAGCGGCGTGATCCTCGTCGACGAAGGAGCCGCGGCGCAGGATGAGTCGGCGGATGGAGACTTCGAGCTGCTGATCGACTTCGACAACCTCGAGCCCGAAGTAGCCGACCGCATTCGCGAAATAGACTTAGCCGAAGAACAACGCCGCCTAGAGCGCCTCAAGAGCCAGTATGCAGCGGTCTTGGAGACAGAAGCGGTATCCAAGCTCCTTGGTGAGATAGAGGCGGCCCTTGCCGCCGGCCAGCTGGCCGGCGGCAAGATGGACGAGCTGCAAGCCGCCATGGAAGAGGCGGTCAAGGAAGCTCTGGCCGAAGCGCGGGCGCGCTACGAGTGGCTATCCGAACGCCTGCGCAGCGTCGAACGAGACGGCGCCGTCACTACCGGTATGGCCCGCAGCCAACTCGAGTTGATAAAAGAAAGCTTGGAGATGGGGATAATCCCCGGAGACCTTGGCGAGGCCGAAAAACAGGTCCTCTCGCTCGAGGAGGCCCTCAAAGAACATCGGGAAGAAGAAAAGCGCCGCCTCAGGCTCCAAGGCGAGGCCGAGTCGCTCATCAAGAGCGCTCACGATTCTTTGGCGGGTAGCGAGTTGCCCGAGTTGCAAGGCTTCAGAGAAAGGCTGGCGCTGCTCGAATCCGGCGTCGAGGCGGGCGAGATAGACGAAGCGCTGCTGGGCAGGCTCAAGACCGAGCTGCCCGAGGCGCTCAGCCTGGTGGCGCGTGAAGGCGAAGCCGCCAAAGCGCTGCGCGCCAAGCTAACGGCCCAGTTAGAAGCCTTGCCGGAATTGCCGGAAATAACCGACACCCGCAACTCGCTGCTGCTGCAGCTAGCCGAGCTGCCACCCGAACAGTTGCAAGAAGAGGTCGCCGCCTTGGAAGGCAAGGCGCGTCAGTTAATCGCTCAGGGGATCGAGCGCCTGCGAGAGCGCGTCCAACCCTACCAGCTGACCGTCCCCGAGCTGGAAATCGCCTCTAAAGAGTTTCAACGAGGGCAGCTGCCCAACCTGCCCGAACTCACGCAAAAAGTAGAAGCTACCATATCGGCGCGCCGCTCCCGCCTCGAGCAACAACTGCAGGAGCTCGCCGCGGCCGCTAAGAGGCTGGAGGGACTGGGCGGCGAAAAGTTACTGGCCGAGATCTCCAAGGCCAGGTCGTACCTCGCCAGCGGCCAGCCCGACCTTGAACCCTTGCGCCGGGAGCTGCGCGAACTGCAGAAGCAACGTGAGTCTTTGCGGCTGGAACTCAGCAGCCGCTTCGAGTCGCTCAACGAGCGTTATCAGAAAGCCAAAGCCGTGGGGGGGGAGACCGCTTATCGCGCCGGTTCGTTGATGGGTTTTTTGGAGAAAGGGATTGCTCGCATCGACCGTCTCGGCAGCAAGGGGCTGCGAGAGGTGGAACGCGCCCTCAACGAGGGCGACAGGCTGATTTCTCAGCTAGAAGAAGAACACGCCGCGGCAAAGCAGGTAGCCGCGCAACTGCAGGGGGCCGATCTGGACGATCTCCTGGGAGTATTCGATAGCCCAGCGTCTCCCGCAAAACAAGATCCTGCCGTTGGGCGCGAGGCCATAGACGAACCCTCCACAGAAGAGGCTGCGGCCAGCAACGACATATTAGAGCCCCTACGGATAAGAGGAGTGCTTTGGGCCCGCCTCATCAAGGAGGGCGAAACCGCAAGCGAGTTCGACCCCGCCCTGCTGCAGGCCCTCACCGAAGACCTCGCCTTCCTGGGGGAAGAAGTAGGCTATGGCGCCTGCCGCGACTCGGTAATCTCTTTGCCGCAACACGCCCTCCTCATCGCCCCGCGCCAGCAAGGACAGGTCGTGGTCTTGGCTGAAAGGGCGGTTCTCTCGCGCCTGGTGACCCTAATTGACCGTCACCTTCCCTCGTCTTGATGCGCCTGCGCAACGAAAGCGACACCCAAAAACTGGCCGCCGCCATGGCGCGGCGTCTTCCCTGCGGCAGCACCGTACTGCTGCAGGGTCCGTTGGGCGCGGGTAAAACCACCTTGGTCAGGCATCTGCTGGCCGCCCTGGGTTTTAGCGGCAGGGTGACCAGTCCCAGCTACACCCTCATGCACACTTACCCCACGCCGCGCGGCGCGGTCCTGCACGTAGACGTCTACCGCCTGTCCCGTCCTGAGATTGTTTACGACTTGGGCCTGGAAGACGCCGCCGCCGACGCCTGCCTGACCCTGATCGAGTGGGGCGAGCGGCGCACCTTTCCCAAAGCTCTAACGGTCGTGCTGGAGCCGCAGCAGGACGGCTCGCGGCGGGTGAGCATATCCGCGGAGAGCGCCGAGTTGCAAAAGTTGGCGCAAGAACTGGAAAAAGACTGGTTCAGCGACTAACCGCAGCCGTCACCGCCTTTTCCACCGCTTCCTGAACCAGCAGCGAGAGTACCCCCAAAGGCGCCGCGGCCGTCCTCGCACTGCTCAGCACAAAGGCGACGTCGCCGTCCCAAGGCGTGTGCGAAGGCCTGATGACGCGCGCCAGCGCAGCCTGCGCGGCGGCGGCCAGCATACGCGCCTCAGCCTTGCTTAGCTTGGCCTCCAACCCTATGGCTAGCAGGGTGGTATTCTCGGCAAAAGCAAAGCTGGCCCGTAACCAGGCGGCGCGGTCTCCGTGACCGGCAAGCAGCTCACCCCTGGGCGAATAGACGTCGCCAAGGGGGTTGACGACCGCCAGGGCGCCAACTCGTACGTCCGCGGCGCTCGCCAAAGAGCTGCCCAGACCGCTGGCGACCGGCCGCAGATACTTTCCCGCGCTTGCCCCCGCCCCCGCCCCCACCCTTCCCGTGGCTACGGCGGCGGCGCTCGCGGCGGCGGCTGCGGAGTAACCCGCTCGCGCGTCGGGCCAGGCCACCTCGCCACAAAGGTAGTCGTATATCACCGCCGCGGGCACTATCGGCACCCTGGCCAAACGCGTGGGGTGGCCCACCCCCCGCTCGAAAAGGTAGTGGGCCACACCCGTAGCCGTCTCTAGCCCCATGGCCGAACCGCCGCTGAGAACTAGAGCGTGAATCCTTTTTACCCTCTTTTCCGCCGCCAGTAAGGCAGCTTCGCGCGTACCAGGCGAGGCCCCGACGAAGTCCGCCGAGGCGACGCAACCCTCATCGGGGCAGAGTATCACCGTCACACCGGTGCGCGCCGCGTCATTAGTCCAGTGACCTACTCGAAAACCGGCTAAGGCCGTCAGAGTTGTATTCACCCTTTCAGCCTACCGCGCCGGAAACGTCCGTTCTACAGCCTGTGCGACCTAGCAAACCGCTGCGGCATGAGGCGTTGTATCTGTATTTTTATACAATAGCCGCGGCAGTTCTCATGTATATTTCGTGTAGTCATGCTATTCTTAAGGGCGTGACCACCACGGCTCGCAACGTTCCCGACAAAAAAACCGCTATCCTCGAGTCTACCATTAAAGTGCTTCGTGAACGGGGTTTGTCGGGCCTAAAGGTGGAAGAAGTGGCGCGCCGGGCCGAGGTCGGCAAGGGCACCGTCTACTTGTATTTCGAACGAAAACAGGACATCCTAAAAGCCCTCGTAGAACACAACACCATGCAGTTTTACGCCGACGCAGCGGCCATAACCGAGGGCGACGGTCCGTTTCGGGAACGCCTCGAAAATCTGCTGCAGCGCCGCCTGGAGTTCGTGGACGACTGGCGCGGCCTCTGGTCCGCCGTCGCGCGCGAGGCCACCAGCCCTGAAGACCAGAAGGCCTGGCTAAAGGGCCTGCACCAGCACTATCAGAGCGTCCTCGAACGCTTCGTGCAGAGCGGCATAGACTCGGGGGAGCTGCGTCGCGACCTCGACGTGCCCCTCACCGCCGGCGCCCTGGCCGCCTTGGGCTGCAGTCCCCAGCTCGATTTTCCACGCCAGAAGTTCCTAAAGACCATTACCGAGGTTTTCATGAAAGGAGTCAGCGAGTGAAGGAATACCGCCCCGGAGATAAGGTTGTCTTGCCTCCCTACGGCGTTGGAGTAGTAGCCGGAATCGCCCAGCGCACCGTAGCCGGAATCGGCCGCGTGTACTACCAGGTAGAGTTCCCCGGCTCCCGCTCCAAGGCTTTTGTACCGGTCGAGTCACCCCAGCAGTCGGGTCTGCGCCCGGCGCTGACCAACGAAGAAGTACCGCAGATTCTAGAGCACCTGCGTCACGGCCAGCTGCCTCTGCCCAAGCAGTGGGCCGCACGCCACCGCCGCGTTACCGAGATACTCTCCGAAGGCAACCCCCACCGCATCGCCATCTTGGCGGGGCAGCTGCGCCGCTGGGACAGCGAGCGCGGTCTGCCCGACCTGGACCGCCAGGCGCTGCGCCGCGCCATGAACCTGCTATCGCAAGAGGTGGCGCAGGCGCTGGAACTCACCGTCAGCGAAACCAGGGTGATCTTCGAAGAAGCCTGGGCGGAAGAGCTAAACTAAGCCAAACCTCGACAACCGCTCAAGGCTCGTTAACGGCGGCGCTAGCGTCCTGCGCGGCCTTGGCTTTCGCGCCCACGTGCAAAGCGAACGCACCATCCAGCCCGCCCAGCGCTACGGACGAGGGTAGCCGCTTTAGACTCTAGGCTCCCGCGCTCCGCCGCTTCCGCTACCCCGTCCGGCTTCACGCCCCCATCGGCTGGGCTTTGCCGTATCGCTGCGGTCAGGCTGGCTTCTCGATCCCAAATGTCAGGCGCGGAGAATATACCCCGCAATACCCTTCAGTTTGCCTTCAATTCTCAGAGCGATCGCTCATGAGCCTGGTACCCATCCCCGCTTAGCGTCTGGGGCTTTATGATGGTGCAAGCACAGAGGGAGGGCGTAATGACCGCGAGGATCTGGCATGGGCGAACAAAGGCCGCAGACTACGAAGCCTACTGCCGCTTTCTCCTAGAGCGAGCGGCGCCCGACTATCGCGGTACGCCCGGTTTTGTTAAGCTGGTGTTCTTGCGCAAAAGCAAAGGGGGCGAGGCTCACCTTACCCTGATTACCTTCTGGGAAAACCTGGAAGTCATCAAAAACTTCGCCGGTGCAGAATACGAAAAAGCCAAGTACTACCCCGAAGACGAGGAGTATTTGCTGGAGCTCGAAGAAAAGGTAGAGCACTGCGAGGTCTTTGCCGAAGTGTAACGGTCGGCCGCGAGCGGCTGGAGCGCGGGCGGGTGTCGGCTTTTAAGCGCGCGGCGGACGGTGCAATAGTATGGTTGCAAAGACGAGAACGCGGCACTACCGATAGAATTTTCGAAATACCCGCCAAAAGGAGGCTTTAATGGGAAAGGTCGACTACAGAAGAGAATTGAAGCACCTATACAAGGCTTCTTCCAGGCGGGTCGAGACGGTCGTCGTACCGAAGATGAATTTTCTGATGATAGATGGGGAGGGCGATCCAAACACTTCAAAGGAGTTCAAAGACGCGCTCGAGGCGTTGTATCCGCTTTCATACGCACTAAAATTCATGGCGAAAAAGGGAGAAATGGCAACCGATTACGGTGTGATGCCCCTAGAGGGTTTGTGGTGGGCCGATGATATGTCGTCGTTCAGCGTAGCAGACAAAAACGGCTGGAAATGGACGCTCATGATCATGCAGCCAGAGCTGATTACGCAAGCGATGGTGCAAGAAGCCAGCGAGCGCCTGGCTGCAAAGAAAAACCCGGCGTCTTTGCCGCTCTTGCGGTTCGAGTCCTTTGCTGAAGGCAGGGCCGCACAAATAATGCACGTTGGTCCGTTCGCTGAAGAAGGGCCAACAGTGGAAAAGATCCACGCATTCATAGAAGAAAGCGGGAGCAGCAGAACCGGAAAGCACCACGAGATTTATCTAAGCGATACCAGACGCGCAGCGCCGGAAAAGTGGAAAACGATTATCCGACAACCGATGTCGTGAAGGGCCGAGAAGAAACCGTACTCGCGTGGGCGAACGGCTAACACTTTCTACCGGCGCTACGGGGCGTTCTGTTTTTGTCTCCTCTCTACGTGAGGCGACGGCCGCCGTTGCCTCGAGCGCGCCATGTATACAAGCCCAGGGCGTAGTCGTTTACTGTCGCGACGCAGCGTATTTCGCAAGTAGAGAGCCGCGCTGGTGAAGGTCGCCGCTTACTGAGAAAAGTAGTCGGCGTTGACGTTTTACCTTCTCGCAAGCATATATAACGAGGCCCGCCCCATAGGGGCGGGCAGTTTCTGGCTCCGCGGGCAGGACTCGAACCTGCGACCAATCGGTTAACAGCCGACCGCTCTACCAGCTGAGCTACCGCGGATCACGGCGCCAAGCAATGGGTACTATATCAAAATCGCCCGCCGCTGACAATGCCCCGTGGGAACTTTCACGGCCGCGTAGTCGGCCGGGCGGCCCGCCGCCGGCAGAGGAACCCGTTCATAAGGCGCAAAACCACCTTTTATAGCGTACTCGTCGCCGCAACCCCAAAGCTGCTATGGGCGCGGGGTGACGCGGCGGCGGGGGTTGTGATAAACTGGCGCTTGCTGCGCTCGGGCCGACAAGACCCTACGGGGCGCCCGGCCAGCGGAGGATAGAGATATGCCTAAGATGAAGACCCACAAGGGCGCCAAAGGGCGGGTAAAAGTCACCGCCCGTGGCAAGATAATGGCCGCCAAGCCCGGCAAACGCCACCTCAACTGGCACAAGTCGGGCGGCAAGATCCGCGCAAAAAGCAAGAAGTTCGCCCTTGCCGAGGGCGAGGCGCGTCGCATTCGCGAGCTGTTGCCTTACGAATAGGAGGTAGACGATGCCGAGAGCAAAAACAGGCGTAGTCCGCCGCCACAAACACAAGAAACTCCTCAAGCGCGCCAAGGGCTTTTGGGGCAGCCGCTCGCGCAGCGTCAAGAGCGCTTCGGAAACGCTGCTCAACGCCGCCGAGCGTAGTTACGCCGATCGCCGCAAAAAGAAGCGTGTCTTCCGCCGCCTCTGGATAGCCCGCATAAACGCCGCGGCGCGCCAAAACGGCATGAGTTACTCAAAGCTGATGTACGGCCTCAAAGCCGCGGGCATAGAGGTCGACCGCAAAATGCTGGCCGATATCGCCGTGCGCGACCCGGCCGGCTTCGCCGCGCTGGTGGAGCAGGCCAAAAACGCCTAAGGCGGCCCGCACACGAACGAGCGCGGTTCCTGCCGCGCTCGTTAACATAGGATAGATGTCCGCTTCGTACCTCGCTCACTGGTTATGGGTGGCAGTAGTCAGTATGCTGCCGGTGGTCGAGTTACGCGGGGCCATACCGCTGGGGCTGGGGATGGGGCTTTCGCCCTGGGCCTCGTTTAGCGCGGCGCTCCTGGGAAACCTGCTGGTGGTGCCGTTGCTGCTATGGTTCTTACCGTCCGCAGTGGCCTGGCTGGAGCGCTATCCGTTCTTTAAAGAAAAGTGGGGTCGTCTAGAGGCGCGTCTGCGCCTAAAAGGCGAAGACACTGTGCAGCGCTATGGGGCGCTGGGCCTCTTGCTCTTCGTGGCCGTGCCCCTACCAGGCAGCGGCGCCTGGACGGGGGCGCTGATAGCCCTGGTTCTAGGTCTGAGAAAGCGCCTGGCTATGCCCGCAATCGCCCTGGGGGTGCTGGCTGCGGCAATACTGGTAACCCTGGCGGCCAGCGGCGTCCTCAAGGGCCTGGAGTGGCTGGCCGGCTGAGCTGGAGTAGACTTTGGGAGACTTTGGAGGACCCTGGTGAACTGGAGCGTCGTACCCCTTGCAATCCTGGCTTATCTGGTAGGCGCGGTTCCGCTCGGTTACTGGACGGTAAAGGCGCTAAGCGGCAAGAGTCCGCGCCTGGCCTCGGTCTATAACCTGGGATTGGAGAGCGCCGCCCGGATCCTGGGCGGCGGGCCGCTGCTGGCGGCGCTTTTGGTGGACGCTTTTAAGGGTTTCCTAGCCGTATACCTGGCGCGGGGGCAAGGGCTGGAAGCCGCTTTGCTGCTGGCCGTGGCCGCTTACCTAGGCCATATCAACCCGCCGTATTTCCTCATCCCCGAGCGTCCCTTCCGGCCGCGCGGCGGGGCTCTGCTCGTCGGTCTGCTCGCCGGGCTCTCGGTGACCGGCTACCCCTACCTGCAGGCCTTTTTGCCGCTCGTCTTCGCCCTCATCGTCTACGCCTTGACAGGCTATCTTTCGCTGGCGGTGGTCACCATCGCTTTTTCCTTGGCGCTGGTGCTGATGTTTTTGCAAGTCAGCACCCTCTCGCTGCTCTTGGCCTGGCTGCTGGCGGCGCTGGTAATATGGCGCTTCAAGGAAAACCTGGGGCGCATTCTGGAAGGCACCGAGCCCAAGCTGGGCGAGCCCGCGCCGCTGCCAAGTGAGGACCAGGTGGTCTGCGCCTTCATGATTCACCCGCTGACCATCGATGACTTGTGGCAGAGCCCGCGCTTCGCCTGGCTGCGCCCGCTGGTGCGCGCCGGCCTGGTCCGCCAGGCCTGGGTCGAGCGCATCGCCGAGCGCTTCCGCCCCATGAAGGTGGGCGAGATCCGCGGCGTGCGCACCAAAGACGGACGCGAAATACGCTGCTACCTCGTTTCGGCCCCGCTACTGCCGCACCAGATAACCGGTAAGCCCGAGCTGGCGACCAGTCGCGCCGTCCAGGGGGCGCGCCTGGCCGCCGAGCTGGGGGCGACGGTCTTGGGGCTGGGGGCCTTCTGGAGCGTGGTGGGCGAGAAGGGTCTCCAGGTTCAGGAAGCGGTTCCCGAGATCCAGGTGACCAACGGCGGGGCCTACACCGCCGGCACGGTCAAGGCGGCGATCCCGCAAATCCTCGAGCGCGCGGGGCGCGAGGGCAAACCCCTTTCCGAGGTGACCGCTGCGGTGGTGGGGGCCAACGGGGTGGTGGCCTTCGGCATCGCCCGCCAGATCGCACCGCTGGTGGGGCGGCTGATCCTGGTGGGGCGCAACCTCGAACGGCTGGAAAAGAGCGCCGAGACGCTGCGCCGGCTGGTGGCCCGCAAGGGGGCCGGGACCGAGATCGTGACGACGACCGAGATTCCCGCCATCCAGGAGGCCGACCTGGTCTTCAGCGCTACCTCCGACCCGGGCGCGGTCATCTTCCCCGACTTCGTGAAGCCCGGCGCCTGGATCTACGACGAGGGCGTGCCCCCCGACGTGGACCCGGCGGTGAAGGACGTGCCGGGCGTACGCGTCATCCCCGGCGGGGTGGTGCGCCTGCCCGGCGAGGCCGAGGTGAACCTCGACCTGCGCTTCGGCGGGCCCGACCTGGTGCCGGCCTGCCTGGCGGAGACGATGATCCTGGCGGCCGAGGAGGCCTGGGACCGCAAGAGCCTGGGCGGACAGACCAAAAGCGAGAACGTCCAGTTCTTCGTGGATAAGGCCGCCGAGCTGGGGTTCAGAGTGGCGGACTAGTTTATCCGGCAAACCCAAAGCCGGCAAGCCGTCAGCGAGTCCGCCGTTGCTGCGTTATCTTGGGTCATGAACGAGAGCTTCGAGCCTCTGGCCAAAACCCTGCAAGACTCCTCCCCTCTCAAGCTGGAGGTTATGCCCCGCTCCGGCGCGATCCAGCAAGCGGCTAAGTTGCTGCTCGATCTGCTCTTCCCCCGTAGCGATGCCGCCCTCCGCGCGTCGGCGACTCTGCGGCAGGTGCGCTCGATAATGTCTGAGGAAGTGGCGCGCTCGCTGGCTTTTGCTCACAACAATAAGTTAGCTGTCACCTCGCAACCCGCCCCAGCGGAAAGCGACCCCAAAGCCCTGGTAAACGCCTGGCTCGAGCGCCTGCCCGAGGTCCAGCGCATGCTCACCCTCGACGCCCGGGCCGCCTACGAGGGCGACCCCGCGGCGACGAGCCCCGAGGAGGTGGTCTGCTGCTACCCGGGCTTCCTGGCCATCAGCTACCACCGCCTCGCCCACGAGCTCTACCGCCTGGGGGTGCCGCTGGTGCCCCGGGCCATCAGCGAACGCGCCCACAGCCTGACCGGGATCGACATCCATCCGGGCGCCCGCATCGGCGAGCGCTTCTTCATCGACCACGGCACCGGGATCGTCATCGGCGAAACGGCCGTGCTGGGGCGGGGCGTGAGCCTGTACCAGGGGGTGACCCTGGGGGCCAAGAAGTTCGAGCTCGACGAGCATGGGAACCCCGTCAAGGGCGTGCCCCGGCACCCCATCCTGGAGGACGGCGTGATCGTCTACGCCGAAGCAACCATTCTGGGCCGCGTCACCATCGGCCGCGGGTCGGTGATCGGCGGCAACGTCTGGCTCACCGAGAGCGTGCCGCCGGGCAGCAAGATCACCCACAGCAGCGAGAAGATCTAGGCCGCAGGCCCGCGGCCATGCCGGGCGGGCTCCCCCACCGGCCTTCAAGAAACCTTACCGCCAGCGACGCTCCCAAAGGGGGCGGAGGGTCCGCCCGCTGCGTCAACCGTTCCGCGGGTTTACAATTGGGGTGCATGGAAGAAAAGAAGGTCCAGCGGGTATGGATCACCGGGGGCTCGAGCGGCATCGGCCGGGCCCTGGCGCTCCACTACGCCCGCGAGGGGGCGTACGTGCTGGTCTCGGGCAGAAACGTGGAGCGGCTGGACGAGGTGGCGCGCGCGACCGGCGGGGCGGCCTACCCGCTCGACGTCACCGACGCGGAGGCGGTGAAACGAACGGTGGCCGCCGTTTGGGAGGACGCAGGGCCCCTGGACCTGGCGGTCCTGAACGCGGGCGCCGCCTTCAAGCGCGAAGGCCGCGACGACACCGCCCGCAACCTGAAGCGGCACCTCGAGGTCAACCTGCTGGGCGTAGCCCACGCCCTCGACGCCCTCAGGCCGCGCATGCGGGAGGCGGGCGGGGGCACGATCGCGCTGATGGGCTCGCTGGCCGGGTACGTGGGGCTGCCGCGCACCAGCGGCTACGGCACCAGCAAGGCGGCGCTCGGCTACTACGCCGAGGCGCTCTGGGCCGAGCTGCGGCGCGAGAAGATTGACCTGAAGCTGGTCAGCCCCGGGTTCGTGAGGACCCCGATCGTGGCGGCCAACGAGTTTCCCATGCCCTTCATCCTCGAGCCCGCGGAGGCGGCCCGCATCATCGCCCGCGGCCTGGAGCGGCCCGGTTTCGAGGTGGCCTTTCCGCGGCGGCTGGCCTGGCCCTTACGTTTGCTAAGGGCGCTGCCGGCGGGCTGGCGGGTGCAGCTCCTGGCGCGGGGAGCGGGACAGCGCTAGGGACCGTAGTAGGTCAGCTCCAGCAACGGCCGGTAAGCGGCTTGGGGGGCGTCGGCGGAGTAGAACCAGACCGCATCGCTGCTGCCGTCCTGGTCGCTATCGCTCGCAAAGCGCAGGCGGAACTGCAGGTGGGATCGGCCGCCTTGCCAGGCCGCGCGCACCCAGTCGCTAACGTCATAGCGCACGGGGTTGTCGGCCTGCCAACCGCTGCCGCCGTCTAATATCGGACTCGCCGAAAGAGCCGGCAGGTTAAAATCGCTGGGGTCCAGCGCGCCGCCGTAGTCCAACCACTCCAGGTTCAAATCGCCCAGCCCATGTACCGGCAAGCCTGTGACCGTGGCGACGGTCAGCTGCAGCGTACCGGCCAGGAAGCCATCGGCTGCGGCGGGCGCCGCAAAGCTGACGAAGCCGCGCAGGGGAGCGTCATTAACGCTGTCGCCCGCCAATAATACGTTTTGATCGGCGACCGCCTGCTGCCCCGCCAAGACGGTGCCGTCTAGCGCGGCCTCCCCGACTAGCTCCGCGGTGACCCTGCGCATCGTAGTAAACGTCACCCGCAAGGGCTCAGCCAAGTGGTTGCCCGCGCGATCGCGCAGCTCAGTAGATATTTCAAAACCGTAGTAGCGGTAGCTGGCGTCGGGGCTGTAGTCGAGGTCGTGGCTGGGGTAGAGAGTAATTTTCCTGCCGCCGTCGGCGAGGCGCAAGCTGATCTGTTCGGGCTCGAGGCCGTCGCTGGTCGAGTGGTAAGCCTGCATGAAACTATCCAGGTCAACGGGTTCGCTGAACTCAAAGCTAATCGCCTCGCCGTGCTTGAAGCCGTGGTAACCGTCGGGCGGAAATACCGAAAGGATGCGCGGCGGGGCTGTATCGCCAGAGCCGCAACCACCCAGCAGTAGGAAAAGGATCAGCGCAACGAGTAGGCCCAATATTCGTTTCATACTCATCACCTCCCGCTTCAATGTCTAGAATAGCTAACGTCACAAAAACGTCACAAACTGGCGGCGGCCAGTTATTGGGTAAACTGGACCATGGACGTTTCCAAATACCGTGTAGAACCAGGCGGCAATTTCGACCCCGCCCAGCGGCCCACCCGCGAGGGAAACGATTTTGCCGGCGGCAAGAAGGCCGCCCGCAAGGAGCTGGCGCGCCTCTCGGCGCGGCTGGGCGAGCTGCAGGCGCGGCTCTACGCCGAGGGGAAACAGGCCCTGTTGATGGTCCTGCAGGGTATGGATACCGCCGGCAAGGACGGCACCATCCGCCACGTTTTCCGCGCCGTCAACCCGCAAGGGGTAAAGGTCACCTCGTTCAAAAAACCGAGCGAACTGGAGCTGGCCCACGACTACCTCTGGCGGGTGCACCGCCATACGCCGGCGCGCGGCGAAATCGGCATCTTCAACCGCAGCCACTACGAAGACGTGCTGGTGGTGCGGGTGCACCAGCTGGTGCCGCCGGAGGTCTGGGGTCGGCGCTACGACCACATCAACGCCTTCGAAAAGCTCCTTAGCGACGAGGGCGCCCGCGTCGTCAAGTTCTTTTTGCACATATCCAAGGAAACGCAGAAAAAGAGACTGGAAGCGCGGCTGCAAAACCCCAGGAAGAACTGGAAGTTCAACCCCGCCGACCTGGCCGAACGCAAGCGCTGGGACGACTACATGGCCGCCTACGCCGAGGCCCTCGGCCGCACCAGCAGCGACCACGCCCCCTGGTACGCGGTGCCCGCCGATCGCAAGTGGCAGCGCAACCTGATCGTGGCGCAGATATTGCTGAACGAGCTCGAGGCCATGGACCCCCAATACCCGGAGGTGGACTTTGATCCCGCGCAAATACACATTGACTAGCCTCATAATCTGCGCCCTCCTGCTGCCGGCGGCGCTGGCCGGCCCCGACTCCTGGCTGCCCGAACAGGTTTTGAGGGGCGTCGTGGCCGCTCTCACAGGCGACTGGAACGGTGACGGCGCGTTAGACCGAGCGGTGCTGTGGCAACCGTCGTCCGACGACGACGTGGTCAACCTTTACGTGTTCCTTTCCGGAGAAGAACCGCTCGTTCTAGCGGGCGCGGCCTGGAGTGGACAGGCGTGGGGAACCTTCCCCAGTCTTTCGCAGAGTCGGGGCGGCTTTGAGGTGGTCTCGGGCAACGACGCCGTAGGGCGTAACCGCTGGCGGGAATCGCTCACGGTGGCCTACCTGAAAGGCCGCCTGCGCGTCGTGGCCTACCACTACCAGAGCCGCGACACCCTGGACCCCCAGAAGGCGTTCGAGTGCGGGGCAGACTTTAACACGGGTAGGGGCCGCCGCAACGATACCGCCTTTGCCGTCGTCCCGAGCCCCATACCGCTCAAAAAATGGTCCGCGGCCAAAATACCCGCGCCCTGCAAGGCTCACTGAGCTGGTTTAGGCTGGTGATATGGAAAACTTAGTAACAGCGCGCGACATTGGAGCGGTGCGGCTGCTGACGCTCAACGATCCCCAGCGCCGCAACCCTCTCTCGGACGGGTTGATGAACGCCCTGCTGGCGCGGCTAGAGACCGCCGCCAGCGAGGAGGGGGTGCGGGCGCTGGTCATAAGCGGCGCGGGCGAGGCCTTTTCCGCCGGCGCCGACCTCGATTTTTTACGCCGCGTCCGCGAGCAGCCGGCCGAGGCAAATATGGCCCACTCGCAAAGACTGCGCGACTTTTTTATGCGCGTCTACACCTTTCCCAAGCCGATCATCGCCGCCGTCAACGGCCCGGCGGTAGCCGGCGGAGCCGGCCTGGCGCTTTCCTGCGACCTGGTGGTGATGGACCAAGAAGCGCGCATTGGCTTTAGCGAGGTCAAGATTGGTTTTGTGGCGGCGCTGGTTGGTGTGCTGCTGGTGCGGGCGGTGGGCGAAAAGCAGGCTCGTGAGTTGTTGCTGACGGGCGACCTGGTAAACGCCCAGGACGCCTACCGTATGGGCCTGGCCAACCGCGTGGCGGCCGCGGGCGACAGCGTAAAGGAGGCGTTGAGCTGGGCGGCCCGCATAGCCCAAAATTCCCCCAGCTCGCTGGCCCTGAGCAAAGAGCTGCTGGCTTCTTTTTACGGTATGGGGCTAGCTGAAGCCTTTAATTACGCCGCCGCCAGCGGCGCCTGGAGCCGCCAGAGCGAGGATTTGAAAGAGGGCCTGAACGCCTTCTTCGAAAAACGCAAACCTATTTTCTAGCCGCTTCCCACTCTTCGCGCAAAAGCCCCCAGATGACCCGGTCGTCCACGTGCTCGTGGGCCCTGAGCGCCTGGCGCAGCACCGCTTCGCGGGTGAAGCCGAGCCGTTCGGGAATGGCGCAGCTCGCCCGGTTGTCCGGGGCGCAATGGACCTCAATGCGGTCCACCGGAAAGTTCTCAAAGACTATTTCGATAAGACGGCGCACCGCCCGCGTCATCAAGCCTTGGCCGGTGGCCTCGGCGGCTAGCCAGTAACCGAGCGACGCCACGCGGTTCAGGGCGTCTACGCGGTTCACCCCCAGCACCCCCGCGGCCCGCCCGTGGTGGAAGAGGACCAGGGTGAGCGTCCGCTCCTCGGCCAGCCCGCGCAGCTGGTCTTTCAGGAAGTCCCGGGTGTACCCGACGTCTTGGGTGGCGTCCACGAAAGGGAGCCAGCGACGCAGGTGCTCGCGATTTTGGTCAATTAGCTCAAAAAGGGCTTCG
>Ga0256833_1000419_pt1 | contig 33338 bp, 35 predicted proteins | sample 356284metaG_FD_190535 | JGI IMG/M metagenome (GOLD analysis project Ga0256833, IMG submission 190535) | Hydrothermal vent microbial communities from Mid Atlantic Ridge, Atlantic Ocean - 356-284 | ecosystem: Environmental > Aquatic > Marine > Hydrothermal vents | place: Atlantic Ocean: Mid... | reverse complement strand
CTTCAATTCTCTCTAATGCACCATACATTATCTTCTCTGCTGTAACTTTTTTACCATCTAACATTACGGCATTTACAAACTTTGTTAAAACTTTTGAACCATGTACTGGATCTGGCAATACTGGTCTTACGGGAGCTTTTCTTCTTCTCATATTCTATTTTTCCTTATATCTTCAATCGTCTAAATTGATTTACTCAATCTTTATCCCCTAAGGTTATCATCTCTAAAGATGTTGATAAAAACTGCTTAAAGCTTATCTCAAAGCTCACACTTATTTTAATCTAAAAGCTAATAAATTAACTATTTTTTAGGTTTTTTAGTACCGTATTTAGAACGGGCAACGGTTCTACCATTAACACCTGAGGCATCTAATGCACCACGAACAATATGATATTTAACACCAGGTAAATCTTTAATTCTACCTCCACGTACCAATACGATTGAGTGTTCTTGAAGGTTGTGACCCTCTCCACCAATGTATGAGATTACTTCAAATCCACTTGTCAATCTAACTTTGGCAACTTTTCTTAAGGCTGAGTTAGGTTTTTTTGGAGTTGTTGTGTAAACTCTAGTACATACACCTCTTCTTTGAGGACATTTTTCTAATGCAGGTGATTTTGATTTTTTAATCACTTTTTTACGTTCTTTACGAACGAGTTGGTTAATTGTAGGCAATACAATTCCTTTCTGTTAGTTTTTTTGAAATCTGGGCAGGAAAGCCCCGAAAAAACGCTATTTATACGTACTTTCGGGACATTCATGCTTAGAAAATGGTGCATATTATACCGAAATAGGCTTTTATTATAATAAAACCTGCTATCATTCAACTTATGCCATTTAAGGAGTTAGCGTTTATGGAACACTTTTTTACCTGCCCCTACTGCTGGGAAAGAATTTCAATGATATTAGAAAGCGAAGAAGAGACTTCTGATTACATAGAAGATTGTGAAGTTTGTTGTCGTCCCATAGAGTTAAAATTTAAATTTATCGGGGAGCGTTTGGTTCATTTTGAAGCAAAACAGATGGAGGGAATCTAAACTTACTACGACATTTAACGTCGTAGTAAAGAAGAGAAAGCTTATTCCTCTTCTTTTAGTTCATGAAACTTAATGTTTTCAATATCAACCATTCCTGTTCCCACAGGAATAAGCCGACCAATAACAACATTTTCTTTTAAATCTTCTAACATATCTACTGTACCTGCAATTGAAGCAGAAGTAAGTACTTTAGTTGTGTCTTGGAAAGAAGCTGCTGAGATGATTGAATCGGCACCAACAGCTGCTCTTGTAATACCAATCAACAGTGGTTCAGCAATTGCTGGTTCACCAAAGAGTTTAATTACTTTTTTATTTTCAAAATCAAATTTCTTTTTAGAAATTAAATCTGCATCAATAAATTTCGAGTCACCACCATCAACCACTTTGACTTGACGCATCATTTGAGAAACAACAATTTCAATGTGTTTGTCTGAGATATTAACCCCTTGACGACGATATACTTTTTGAACCTCTTCGACAATGTACTCATAAAGAGCTTTTTCACCTAAAGTAGCCAAAATATCATGAGATGAAACTGTACCATCAGTCATTTTCTCACCAGTGTGGACAAAGTCACCTTCATTCACAACCACTGAACGCTGTTTATCAACAAACTGTTCAACAGGAGCCCCTACTTCAGGAGTAATAATAATACGTTTTTTACCTCTTAGTGGTTTACCAAACGCAATCGTACCATTAATCTTAGCAATTAAAGCAGGATCTTTTGGACGACGTGCTTCAAATAACTCTGATACTCTTGGAAGACCCGAAGTAATATCGCTTGATTTTTGAGCAGCTTTTGGTGTTTTTGCTAAAATATCTGCGATCCCAACTTTTGCCCCATCATTAACGTAGATAGAAGTCTTAGGTTCTAAAGCATAAGTAATCAACTCTCCATCATCAGTTGCCAAAATAATTGAAGGGTTATACGCCGTAGGAATATACTCATTTAAAGTCAATCGACTTTCACCTGTTAGTTCATCAACTTGTTCAACAACAGTCACACCAGGAATAATGTCTTCAAATTTCAAAGTACCATTAGATTCTGCAATCATCGGTTCAGAATATGGATCCCACTCTGCAATGACCACTTGTTCTTGTGTCGCTGCATTAGCAATTAAATCCCCTCTTGTTATCTCGCTATTGTCATTAACTGAAATTACAGAACCTCTTGCGATATAGTGTCTTGCGGCTTCTCTTTCATTCTCATCAACCACAACGGCAAAGAGACCTTTTTCCGAGATAACTTTATCTTTAGCAATCGATTCAATTCGCTCTAAATAGTCACCTTTTAACAAGAAGAATTTTACTATTCCTTTAGCATCAGCATGAATGTCTTGCGTAATTGGTGCTCCATCTTCAACCGTTAATTCTGAAGCAAATGGAACACGAGATGGAACAGACCATGCCTCTTTAATGACTTCTACAATAGAATCACCCTCTTCAATAATTTCACCATTCTCAAATGGTAAAAAAAGTTTTCCATCTACTTTTCCACCCACACCTGCGAGTTCATTGGTTTTAGCAATATCATTTTTTCTAACCGTATAACGTTGCTCTTTAGCCCCTTGCTGTACCATTAAAACAATCTCATCGTGTGCTGTCACAATGGTTAATTTACCACGAGTAAGTGATTTCACTTTAGGCTCAACCAAAAGGACACCTGCATTTCTTCGGTTTGAGACGAGTAATTTCCCCTCCGAGTTTCTATTAACATTTAAGTTATAGTAACGAATGAAACCTTCTTTGTTCGCAATAACTTGACGCTCTTCTTTCCCTGCCGTTGCCGTTCCACCTGTGTGGAAGGTACGAAGGGTAAGTTGGGTACCAGGTTCACCAATAGATTGGGCTGCAACAACCCCAACAGCTTCCCCACGTTTAACAATTTTGTTTTCAGCCATGTTAAGACCGTAACATTTAGCACAAATTCCTCTATCTGCTTTACATGTAACTGATGTTCTAATGTTTACCGAACGTACTCCAGCATCAGAAATAAGTCTGGCTCTAGGCTCATCAATCATGGTTCCTTCACTTACCAATACTTCTGAAGTGATAGGGTCAATAATATCTTGTGCAATTACCCTTCCATAAACTCTGTCTGAAAGTGGTTCAATTAACTCATTACCCACGTAAATATCGGAAACATCAACACCTTCATGCGTTCCACAATCGTGCATCATGACTTTAACGTTTTGTGCAACATCAATAAGCTTTCGAGTCAAATACCCTGCACTGGCTGTCTTCATCGCTGTATCCGCAAGACCTTTTCTCGCACCGTGTGTTGAAATAAAGTACTCAAGTACATTTAGACCTTCACGGAAGTTTGAGGTAATGGGTGTTTCAATAATTGACCCATCAGACTTCGCCATTAGCCCCCTCATTCCTGAAAGTTGTCTAATTTGAGTAGCCGAACCCCTAGCCCCAGAATCTGCCATCATGTGAACGGAGTTAAATCCATTTTTATCTACTTTAATCAATGACATAAGGTCAGATGCTACTGAGTTGTTGGTATCTGTCCAAATATCAATAATTTTATTGTAACGCTCTTGCTCTGTCAATAACCCTTTAGCAAACTGTTTTTGAATCTCAATCACTTCTTCTTTAGCTGTATCTACCGTTGCATACTTTTGCTCTGGTACTTGAATATCATCAATGGAGATTGAGACCCCTGCTTTGGTCGCATATTTAAAACCAATATCTTTTAAATCATCAAGGAAAGTAGAAGTATGAGAAATTCCACTGTGTGCATAGATATAATCAACCAATGCCCCAATATCTTTTTTCTTTAAAATTTTATTCCAATATGACTCAGGCACATAATCTGGAATAATCGCTTTTAAGATAATTCTACCTGCTGTGGAGTTTACAATTTTACCATTAACAACGGTTCTAATTTTTGCATTTAAATCTAAACCACCTTGCTCATTGGCAATCATAATCTCATCAACATTGGCAAAAAGTTTATGTTGTCCAACCACATCTTCTTTTACCAATGTTAAGTAATAAAGACCCAAAATCATATCTTGTGAAGGAACAGCAATCGCTTTACCAGAAGCTGGAAGCAAAATGTTCATTGAGGCTAACATCAAGATTTTAGCTTCGGCAATCGCTTCATCAGACAATGGAACGTGAACCGCCATTTGATCCCCATCAAAATCGGCATTAAACGCAGCACACACTAAAGGGTGAAGCTGAATTGCTTTTCCATCAATAAGTTTTGGGTGAAAGGCTTGAATTGACAATTTATGCAGTGTTGGTGCACGGTTAAGCAATACAGGGTGACCATCAACCACCTCTTCCAAACACTCCCAAACCTCATTTTGTTTTTGCTCAATCATCTTCTTGGCTTGTTTTAAAGTCGTGGCATATCCACGCTCTTCAAGTTTCGCCATAACATGAGGCTTAAACAATTCAAGTGCCATAATTTTTGGCAATCCACACTCGTCCATTTTAAGGCTAGGTCCAACAACAATTACACTTCGTCCAGAGAAATCGACCCGTTTACCAAGTAGGTTTTGTCTAAATCGCCCTTGTTTCCCTTTAATTACTTCTGAAAGTGATTTAAGAGGTCGTTTGTTTGCCCCTTTTACAGAGTTTCCTCTTCGTCCATTATCAAAAAGTGCATCAACAGACTCTTGAAGCATTCTTTTTTCATTTCGTACAATAATTTCAGGAGCATCAAGTTCTACCAATCGTTTAAGACGTTGGTTTCGGTTAATTACTCTTCGGTAAAGATCATTTACATCTGAAACAGCAAATTTCCCCCCATCAAGGCTCACCAATGGTCTAAGGTCTGGTGGCATTACAGGTAAAATAGTTAGCATCATCCACTCTGGTCTGTTTCCAGAATTTAAAAATGATTCAATAACCTTAAGACGTTTAACAATGGTCTTCTTTTTAGCTTCTGATTTGGTCGCTAAAATATCTTCTTTGAGTCCTGCAAACATATCGACTAAATCTAAATCAGCCAAAAGTTCTTGAACAACTTCTCCACCCATTCGAGCATCGAGTCCTGCATCTTCAAAACGACTAGAAATTGACTGGTACTGTTCTTCATTAAGTACATCATATTTTGCTAAAGGTGTCGCCCCCTCAGAGTCATAACACGCTTCACCTGGCTCTTTTACAATGTATGCTTCATAGTAGAGTACACGTTCAAGGTCTTTCATCTTCACGCCAAGCAATGTCCCAATACGTGATGGTAAAGAAGAGACATACCAAATATGTGCCACAGGTGCAACTAAGTCAATGTGACCCATTCGGTTACGTCTTACTTTAGAGGTCGTTACTTCAACCCCACATTTTTCACACAGTACACCTTTGTAACGCATCTTTTTGTATTTTCCACAAAGACACTCATAATCTCTAACTGGACCAAAGATTTTGGCACAAAAAAGTCCATCTCTCTCTGGTTTAAGTGTTCTATAGTTAATGGTTTCTGGCTTTTTTACTTCACCATAAGACCATGACAATACTTTTTCAGGACTAGCAACTCTAAGTTGCATTGCCATAATGTCTTTTGGTCGCTCTTCTTTGCTTAAATCAATTGGGTGTAAACCTTCTAAAAAATCACTCATTATGCCTTTACCTCTTTATCTTTTTCAAATAAGTCCACATCAAGTCCAAGAGCTTGAAGCTCTTTTGTTAATACGAACATCGTTTCAGGTACACCTGATTCTGGTACACTCTCACCTCTTGTAATGGCTCGATACGCTCTGGTACGTCCATCAACATCATCTGATTTAATGGTTAGCATCTCTTTAAGAATATGTGAAGCACCATACGCCTCTAATGCCCAAACTTCCATCTCTCCAAATCTTTGTCCCCCAAAGAGTGCTTTACCACCCACTGGTTGTTGTGTTACAAGAGAGTAAGGTCCTGTTGAACGAGCGTGTACTTTTTCATCAACTAAGTGGTGAAGTTTTAACATGTACATGTATCCAACGTTCACACGTTCTATCATCTTCTCACCTGTTTTACCATCGTAAAGTTCTGTTTTACCATCAGCATCAAGTTTTGCCAATTCAAAGAGTTTATCAAACTCTTCTTTGTTTGTCCCCTCAAATACCGATGCACCAAACTTAACCCCATTAGCCCAATCTCTTGCGTAAACCAGCAATTCATCATCGCTTAATTTCCCTAGAGTCTCTTTTGCATTCATCAACTTTGCCACATCAGCGATTTCAGCCATTTTGGCTCTAAGGTCACTTATCATCGTCTCTTTATGCTCATCAAACATGGTCTGAATCTGTTCACCCAAGTTCTTAGCAATCATTCCTAAGTGTACTTCAAGAATTTGCCCAATGTTCATACGTGATGGAACCCCTAGTGGATTCAAAATAATATCAACTGTTTTACCTTCTTTGGTGTAAGGCATGTCAATTTCAGGAACAATATTAGAAACAATACCTTTGTTTCCGTGACGACCTGCCATTTTATCCCCAACTTTTAACTTACGTTTAGTCGCAATGTAAATTTTTACAAGTTTAGTAACTCCATTTGGTAAAATGTCATCTTTTTCTAAAATACTTAATTTCTCTTCATGCGCATCTTTAAGCTTTTTCTTCTGTCTTTGGAAGTAATTTTTAGTTGAATTGTATTCTGATTCAACAGATGAGTCATACGCACTTACTACTGATTTAAGCGCAAAACGGTTTACTTTTAAAATCACTTCAGCAGGAATAGAATCTCCTGCTTTATAATCAACTTCAGCTACGGTTACATCTGAACTAAGTGTTGCTTGTGAAAGAAGTGCTGCCACACGAAGAAGTTCTTCTTTATCAATCATAAGCAATTTATCATGATGCTCAGAATCTAAAACAGCTTTCTCTTCTTCATAAGACTGAATGGCTCTGTCATCTTTGTCTTGACCTTTTTTAATAAAGACTTTAATATCAACAACCACCCCTTGCATAGAGGCTTTACAGTAGAGAGATTTATTGACTACATGCCCTGCTTTGTCTCCAAAAATGGCACGAAGGAGTCGCTCTTCTGGTGTTGGCTTAATCTCCCCTTTTGGTGAAACTTTACCAACTAAAATCATACCAGGCTTCACATGCGTTCCAAGTTTAACAATTCCAGAATCATCTAAATGAGAAAGTTCATCTTCACGAATATTTTGAATATCTCTTGTAATCTCTTCTGTTCCATGTTTAAGTTCACGTGCTTCTGTTTCCACCTCATAGGTGTGTACGGAAGTAAAAGTATCTTCTCTTAAAATTTTCTCCGAGATAATAATCGCATCTTCGTAGTTGTATCCATACCAAGGCATAAAGGCTACTCGCATGTTCTTACCAATGGCAAGTTCCCCCATGTCCATATTTGGTCCATCAGCAATTACTTCACCTGCTTTTACCACTTGTCCCACTTTAGCTGTTGGTGACTGAGTAAAAGTAGTGTTTTGGTTGGTACGCATATTTTTTTCCATTGGATAATGGTCAATATAAACACCGCCCTCATCTTCTCCTAAAATATAGATGTTTTTAGAATCAACTTTTTCAATTCTACCACCTCGTTTAGCTTTAACGGCTTCCCACGCATCACGACTCATAATCGCTTCCATACCAGTACCTACCACAGGGGCATCGGTTCTAAGAAGTGGTACGGCTTGACGTTGCATGTTTGACCCCATTAAGGCACGGTTGGCATCATCATGCTCCAAGAAAGGAATAAGTGCAGCAGCTGAACCAGATACCATCAATGGTGAGATGTCAATAAGTGAAACTTTTTTCGTCTCATTTAAAAGAATCTCCCCATTACAACGTGTCTCAATTAGTTCATCAACAATGACTCTATCGACAATTTTTGTAGAAGCTGGTGCAATAACTCTATCTTCCTCTTGTGTCGCTGTCAAATAAACAATCTCATCTTGAATTACCCCATCAACAACTTTGTTATATGGTGCTTCAATAAATCCAAGTTCATTAACTTTAGCATAGGTAGCCAAGGTGTTAATTAGACCAATGTTTTGTCCCTCTGGTGTCTCAATTGGACAGATACGACCATAGTGTGTTGGGTGAACATCTCTTACTTCAAACCCAGCTCGCTCTTTCACAAGACCACCCTCACCAAGTGCTGAAAGTCTTCTTTTATGCGTTACTTCAGAAAGTGGATTGGTTTGATCCATAAACTGTGACAACTGTCCTGACGAGAAAAATTCTAAAATTGTATTGGTAATCATTTTAGAATTTACCAAGTCATGAGGCATCAATTCATCTAATTGACCAGAAATAGTCGTCATCTTGTCTCTAATAGCTTTTTGCATTTTGGTAAGTCCATTATATAACTCATTACCAAGTAGCTCACCAATGGCTCTAATTCTTCTGTTTCCTAAGTGATCTCTATCATCAATATGTCCTGAACCATTTTTAACTTTTGAAAGATATTTAACCGTGTTAATAATATCTTCAGCAGTCATTACCGTAATATAATCAGGAATATCAAGCCCCAATTTATGGTTCATTTTCATTCGACCAACTTTGGTTAAATCGTAACGCTCTGGGTCAAAGAAAAGCTGGCGTAAAAAGTTTTTCGCTGCTTCAGCTGTAACAGGTTCACCTGGACGCATTACTTTATAAATACGAATAATCGCCAAAGCATTTTCATCTTCAATCTCTTCCGTTTGCTTCAACAATCTAAGTGATTCTTGATCTGCAATAAATGATTTAATAATTGAATCATCAGCACCCTCAGCCAAGTCATCTGCAATATGAAAAGATTCTACTCCTGCATCAATAAGCTTTTTAAGTTTAAGCTCATCCATACCTGTCACCACATCAAAAAGAACTTCACCACTCTCTTGATCAACCACGGGTTTGGCTAAATGCCGTTCAACCAATACCTCCAAAGGATACTCTACCCACTCAAGCCCATCATCTAAAAGTTTTTGTGCTTTTTTCTTGGTTAATCTTTTCGCAGCTGCAAGTACAATGTTACCATCAAGGTCACGTACTTCATAAGGAGCTCGTCCTGTAAAATCATCTACTGCAAACTTCGTAACAAAACGATTGTCTTTCACAAAAATCTCTTTAGACGTATAAAACATCTTCATGATGTCCTCTTTAGAGTAGTCTAAGGCTCTAAATAAAATGGTTACAGGGATTTTTCTTCTTTTGTTAATTCTTGCATATAAAATATCTTTTGCATCATACTCAAAATAAAGCCATGAACCACGATCAGGAATAATTTGTGCAGAATAGATAAGTTTATTAACCACTGTCGTTGCTTCTTCTTCTTTGAAAATAACCCCAGGACTTCGGTGAAGTTGATTGACAACAACTCTCTCAACACCATTAATAATAAATGAGGTTCTATTGGTCATAAGAGGAATATCTCTTACATAAACTGCTTGTTCTTTAATCTCTTTTGGGTCTAACTTCTCACCTGTTTTTTCATCACGGTTCCAAATGGTTAAAGCAATGTTCATTTTTAATGAGACGGAATAGGTTAATCCACGTTCCATACACTCTCTAATGGTATATTTAGGCTGAACAATGTCAGAACCTTTATATTCTAAAGAGAGTCTATTTTGATGGTCATGCAGAGGGAAAACTGAACGAAAAACTTTTTCAATGGTAGATTCAGAACGGTTTTTAGAATCAATCATTAAGAAATCATCATAAGATTTTTGTTGTAGTTGAAGTAAGTTAGGAACAGGAATCTGTCGAGGAGTTTTAGAGAAATCGACTCTTAATCTATTTCCAGAGTGTAAAGTATTTAACATGGGCGAACCTTATATTAGTATGTTGATGTTAAGTGGTTAATGTATAGATATACAAAAATTAAAAAAATTATTGATATTTACATAGTTACTAATGCTATGTAAGAAAATATAATCTACTGTTACTAATGCAGTAGAAGAAAGGGTCTAAATATTTTTAATGTTTCAAATGGAGTTTATCCATTTGAAACAGATAAGTCAAAGATGACTTATTTAAGTTCACAAGAAGCACCAGCTTCTTCAACTTGTTTTTTAATCTCTTCAGCTTCTTCTTTAGAACAAGCTTCTTTAAGTGTTGTTGGTACTTCTTCAACAGCAGCTTTTGCTTCTTTAAGTCCAAGACCTGTAACAGCTCTTACCACTTTAATAGCATTGATCTTTTTAGCACCTGCATCAGTAAGTACTACATCAAATTCTGTTTTCTCTTCTGCTGCACCAGCACCTGCATCACCACCACCAGCTACTACTGTAGCTTGTGCAGATACACCAAAGTGTTCTTCAAATTCTTTTACAAGCTCAGAAAGCTCAAGTACTGACATGTTTGAGATAAATTCTAAAACGTCTTCTTTAGTTGTTGCCATTTTTAATTCCTTAAAATTCTATATATTTTTTAATGATTTTAATATCATCACATTCAATCTATGCTTCTGCTTCTAATTTAGTTGCAAGTGCACTCATACCAATAGTAAAGTTCTGTACTGGAGCATTCCAAGTATTAAGTAACATACCAAGAAGTTCATCTCTTCCTGGAAGTTTAGCCATTGCATTAATAGTAGCAATGTCTGCAACTTTAGATTCGATTACCCCAGATTTGATTGAGAAATTATCTTTATTTGCTTCAGCCGATTTATCAGCTACTTTACAAGTAGCAATTTGGTCTTCACCCCAAATAAAGATATTGGTATCTACAAGTTCCATCTCTTCACAGTTTGCATTTTTAAGTGCAATTCCTGCCAGTGTGTTTTTTACAACACGAACTTGTACATCATTCTCACGTGCCATGTTTCTAACACCTTCTAATGCTTCAACAGTCATACCTTTGTAATCACATACGATTACAGCACCTTGATCTGTAAAAGCAGAAGTCAGTTCATTTACAATGGCTTCTTTTTCAGTTCTAGTCATTTGTTCTCCTTTCGATCTCTAAAAGGGTAGTTTTCACCAACAAACCTCTTTCAAGGTTCTATATTAAGCTTTCGCCCCTTTTATCTTCAATCTAGATTCATATGCTAAGCATAAAGCAAAAGACAAAAAGGGGTCAGGTTTAAACCTGACCCCTTTTTTGTCCTAAGCTTTAGACTCTCAAAAAGTTTATCTATTAGCGTTCTTATTTGGCTTTCATCTCTAAAAGTTCAGCAGTCTCTAAAGTTACTGATGGACTCATTGTTAATGAAATAGCACCATTTAAGATATATCTACCTTTTGCAGATGCTGGTTTAACTTTGTTAATTGTCTGCATAAAAGTCTCTAAATTCTCTTTAATTTTATCAGCACCAAAAGATACCTTTCCAATTCCAGCGTGAATGTTACCTTTTTTGTCTGTTCTAAAGTTTACTTTTCCACCTTTAGCTTCAGTAACTGCTTTAGTAATATCCATAGTAACTGTTCCTGTTTTAGGGTTAGGCATTAAACCTTTTGGTCCTAAAACTCTTGCTACTTTACCTAATGTTCCCATCATATTAGGTGTTGCGATTACGGTATCAAAATCAATGTTACCTGCTTGAATTGCTTCAATTAAATCATCAGAACCAACCAAATCAGCACCTGCTGCTTTAGCTTCATCAGCCTTATCATCTTTTGCAAATACTGCAACTCTTACTGTTTTTCCTGTACCATTTGGAAGAACAACTGAACCTCTAAGCATTTGGTCTGCATGTCTTGGATCAAGATTCAAATTTAATGCAAGCTCAACTGTCTCATCAAACTTAGCTGATTTTAATTCATTAAGAAGTGCTGTTGCTTCATCAACACCGTATTTCTTTTCTACTTCTATTTTTTCTAAAAGAGATGCTCTCTTTTTATTTACTTTCTTTGCCATTTACTTCTCCAGCGATATAAATCTCCCACGTTTTCAGTGGTATTATGGGTCATCAATAGACCATTAGCTCATTCGATAAACTCGAATTATCCAGCGATTTCAACACCCATTGAACGACAAGTACCAGCAATAATTTTTGCTGCCATCTCTTTGTCAGTTGTGTTTAAATCAGCGATTTTCTTTTCAACAATCTCATCAATTTGAGCTGATGTAAGTGTTCCCACTTTATTAATAATAGGATTATCTGTCCCTTTTTTAATGTTCGCAGCTTTCATAATAAGCTCTGATGCAGGTGGTTGTTTTGTTTCAAAAGTAAAAGATTTATCAACATATACTGTTACAACAACAGGAATTTTAAATCCCATTTTATCTTTTGTTTTTTCATTAAATGCTTTACAAAATTCCATAATATTAACACCACGTTGACCAAGTGCTGGTCCTACTGGTGGTGATGGATTTGCTGATCCAGCAGGAATCATCATTTTGAAGCGTTCGCTTACTTTTTTTGCCATCATTGTCTCCTTAGATTAAATAGTCGTTTATTTAGTATTAAATAAAAACTTGAATAATAAAAACATTTTTTTATTATTTAAATTTTTAATTTAAATATATAAAAGAGTAGAGATTGCACTCTACTCCTAGCTATAATTATATTATTTTTTCTACTTGCGTATAAAGTATCTCTACAGGTGTATTTCGACCAAATATAGAAACATTTAATTTTAACTTTCCGTGGTCTAAATCGTACTCATCAACCATTCCTGTAAAGTTAGCAAATGGACCATCGATAATACGAACCATTTCACCTTTTTCAAAATCAACTTTTGGACGAGGTGCTTGTTTGGTTTCCATTTTTTCTAAAATTACTTTAATATCAGCTGGTGTTAGTGGTGTTGCCGTCTTACCTTCTCCAATAAAACGTGAAACACGTGGTAAAGATTGCACTTTATGCCAAAGGGAAGTGTCTAAATCTACATGAGCAAAAACATAACCAGAATAAAGCACACGCTCTGTAATTTTTTTCTCACCATTTTTAACTTCAATGACTTCTTCTGTAGGGACAATAATACTCTCTACTTGTTCTTCAATCCCATTCTCTACAACCAGAAGTTCTATACCTTTTTTAACAGCTTGTTCAGAACCTGAATAAACTTGAATTGCGTACCATTGAAATGCCATATTATGCACCAACTGCAGCAGATACAAGTGATGACATTAATAAATCAACAAGTGCTAAAAAGATTGATATGACTGTAACTACAATAAAAACTGCAAAAAATGCTTGTCTTACTTGTATTTTTGTTGGAAATATAACTTTTTGAATCTCTTCTTTAACGTGTGCGAAATATGTTGTTAATTTTCCCATTATGTTTACCTTTTAAATTTTACCGTTATTTATGGCAGGCCAAGAGGGACTCGAACCCCCGGCACCTGGTTTTGGAGACCAGTGCTCTACCAACTGAGCTATTGGCCTAGCTAAGAAAGTCAGGTATTAGTTAAAATACCTGAACTAATAAAGAGGAAAGCTTACAGCTTCATCTCTTTATGTGTCGTATGACATTTACACCACTTACAATACTTTTTTAAAGCAAGTTTTTCAGCAGTGTTTCTTTTGTTTTTAGTAGTGTGATAGTTACGTCTTGTACACTTCTCACACCCTAAGTGAATAGTTTCTCTCATCGTAACTACTCAATAATATCAGCAACAACACCAGCACCAACAGTTCTACCACCTTCACGGATAGCAAATTTAGTACCTTGCTCAAGAGCAACTGGGTTGATAAGTTCAACAGTAATAGTAACATTGTCACCAGGCATAACCATTTCAACACCTTCAGCAAGTGTAATTGAACCTGTAACATCTGTTGTTCTTACATAAAACTGTGGTCTATAGTTGTTAAAGAATGGAGTATGTCTTCCACCTTCTTCTTTTTTAAGAATATACACTTCAGCTGTAAATTTAGAATGAGGAGTAATTGAACCTGGCTTACAAAGAACCATACCTCTTTCAACTGCATCTTTATCAATACCTCTGATAAGAACACCACAGTTATCTCCAGCTTCACCACATTCCATCTCTTTACGGAACATCTCAACACCAGTTACTGTTGTTTTTTGGTTGTCTTTAATCCCAACGATTTCAACATCGTTACCAATACAAACAGTACCTCTGTCAATTTTACCAGTTACAACCGTACCACGACCTTGAATAGTAAAAATATCTTCAATAGGCATTAAGAAATCTTTATCAGTTTCTCTTACAGGCTCTGGAATGTAAGCATCAACTTCGTCCATAAGTTTGTAAATTTTTTCTGACCATTCTCCAGCTTTACCAGCTTTTGCTTCTTCAAGTGCTTGGAATGCAGAACCAGCAACGATTGGTGTATCATCACCTGGGAAATCGTATTCTGAAAGAAGTTCACGAACTTCCATCTCTACCAATTCTAACATCTCTTCTTTATCTTCATCATCAAGTTGATCTTCTTTGTTTAAGAAAATAACAATGTAAGGTACACCAACTTGTTTAGAAAGAAGAATATGCTCTCTAGTTTGAGCCATTGGTCCATCAGTTGAAGCAATAACAAGAATAGCACCATCCATTTGAGCAGCACCAGTAATCATGTTTTTAACGTAATCCGCGTGACCTGGACAATCTACGTGAGCATAGTGTCTAGTTTCAGTTTCGTACTCAACGTGAGAAGTAGCAATGGTAATTCCTCTTTCTCTTTCTTCTGGAGCATTATCAATTGCATCATAATCCATTAATTCTGAATCATTTTTAAGTGCAAGTACTGCTGTAATTGCAGCTGTTAGTGTAGTTTTACCGTGATCGACGTGACCAATTGTTCCAATGTTAACATGGGGTTTGGTTCGTTCAAATTTTTCTTTAGCCATCTGAGGTCTCCTAAGTTTAATTTTTAAAATTTCGACATTATAGCGAAAAGTTTTTTATATTGCTTTAAATAGCATAATATGGACAGAACTATTGTAAAATATAGTAAATATTACAATACTTTTGTCCATATTTTAAGTGGGGCCCATAGTGAGACTTGAACTCACGACCTCTTCCTTACCAAGGAAGTGCTCTACCCCTGAGCCATATGGGCGTAATTAAATTACATAACTATTTATAAAATATTATAAGTGTTTGTTGTTTTGATTGATAATGTGAAAGTAGTAATAAAAATTTCACATCAGCTCCCAGATTAATTTGATACTATTTGGAGCGGGAAACGAGATTCGAACTCGCGACATCCTGCTTGGAAGGCAGGGGCTCTAGCCACTGAGCTATTCCCGCATTGGTATCAAACATACAAATGGTGGTGAGTGAAGGATTCGAACCTTCGAAGACGTAGTCAGCGGATTTACAATCCGCCCTCGTTGGCCACTTGAGTAACTCACCATATTTTTATATTTCTGGTCAAACACTGATAAAATTTTAATGGAGCTGATGAAGGGACTCGAACCCCCGACCTGCTGATTACAAATCAGCTGCTCTAGCCAACTGAGCTACATCAGCACCATTCATTTAAAGTCATTCTTTAAATGGAGTCGCATTATAGACAAAAATATAATCTATGTCAAGGGTTTAAATAAAATTTATAGATTTTTTTTAAAATTTGATATAATTCATAAAAAACAAGGCTTAATTATGAAAATTCTTTTAGCTCCAAGTGAAACAAAAAATAAAGGAGGCTTTGAAAACTTCTCTTTAGAGTCGTTACTTTTTACGGAACTCACAACTACTCGAAAAATGCTTTTGCATCACTATATGAATATTTTACAAAAAAATGATTTAGAAGAACTACGTAAAATATTTGGGCTAAAAAAAGAGGCAGACCTTCTTTATCATAACAAAGATATTGTGCATGAGCTAACAATGAAAGCTATTAAGCGTTACACTGGGGTGGCTTTTGATTATCTAAACTATACAAAACTTAACAATCACGAAAAAAACTATATAGATAAGAATGTTATTTTATGCTCTAATCTTTTTGGTTTTATACGCGCTGATGATATGATTCCAGAATATCGCCTTAAGCAAGGTGCTGTCTTGGGAGAGTTAAAACCTGAAAAACTTTATAAAGAACAAAGCCATTTATTAGAAGCCTATTTAAAAGATGATGATATTTTAGATTTACGTGCTGGGTTTTATGATAAGTTTTATAAGCCGACAAAAAATTACACTACTTTAAAGTTCATCAAAAACGGCAAAGTTGTTTCTCATTGGGCGAAAGCTTATAGGGGCATTGTTTTAAGAGAAGTTGCAAAATCAAATATTACTAGCATCGAAGCATTTATGAAACTATCTATCGACAATCTAAGCATAGATGAGATTCAAACCAAAAAAAATAAAACAGAGATAATTTACACGATAGACAATTAATTGTCTATCTCTGCTAATAAAGCCCTGACTATCTCTCTGTCATCAAAATGAATTTTTTCTCCATTTATTTCCATAGTGTCTTCATCACCTTTTCCTAAAATCATTAAAACTTCACCCTCTTCTAACTCTTTAAGGGCTTCTTGAATGGCAAAAGCTCTATCAATCATCGCTCGAGTATTGCTTTGGTCTTTAATGCCTGATAATATCTCTTTAAGTATCGCTTCAGGTGCTTCAGAACGTGGATTGTCCGAGGTCACATAGACTTTTTTAGCAAATTTTGCAGCCACAGCCCCCATACGTGGACGTTTTCCTTGGTCTCGGTCACCCCCTGCTCCAAAGACTACCGATATGTCTCGGTCTTTCATGGAGTCTAACACTTGAATCATACCATCATCAGTATGTGCAAAATCGACAATAACTAAAGGGTCTTGCGAAACTACTTCCATACGCCCTGCTACCCCTGCGAAATTACTTACTACTTCACATATTTCAGCAACATTTCTACCTGTAAGCATGGTACACGCCCCAATGGCTGCCATAAGGTTAAAGAGATTAAACAAACCCACCATAGGAGAATGAAAAGTGGCTTCTGTACTTAAATGTTTAATCCCCGCAGTAATTCCATGTTGGAGTGAGAATGCTTGAACCTTAAAAGTAGCAGGCTCATCTACCCCATAACTCTGTGCATTTTTAGGATTATACTCAATGTGTTTAATGTCATCTTTGTTAAGCAGTTTAGGTGATTCATCGGCAAAGAATAGACTCTTAACACGTCGATACTCTTCTACTGTTCCATGATAATCAAGATGGTCAGAGGTGACATTGGTATGAATTTTTAATGCAAACTCAAGCCCTTCAATACGTTTTTGCTCAATGGCGTGGGAACTTACCTCCATAATGAAGTAATTTGCCCCTTTCTCTTTGGCTATTTTCATCGCCGATAAAATATGCAAAATAGAAGGCGTTGTCATCGACTTCTCTTCAACGCGTTCTTCATTGACAAAAAAACCACGTGTTCCTAAAAGAGCAGGTTTTTCACCTAAATCTAAAAGAAAAGAGTAAATCGCCGCAGTTACGGTTGTCTTTCCGTTCGTTCCTGTCACACCAACGATTTTTAAATTCTTAAGCCCCCAAAAGTCAATAAGTTCTAAAGGTGTAATAAAAGAGGGTTTTGGGTCTAAGGCATCAAAATATTTTTGATTTTGTGCTGTTAATAAAAATTTTGATTGTTGATTCAGTGCTGTCGTGTCATCGGTTAAATGGCTAAAACCATCTATATTGCATTCTAAGGTCATACATTACTCTTTTTAAAGTGATTTATTCGATATTTTCTTTTTTCTGTTCTTTTAGCTTATGATATAAAGCATAAATTTCTTGGTCATTGGCAAAACTATTACTTAAAGAGTCTAAAAACTGTGTGGCTAATTCTATCTGACCTCGTTCTATGAGCAGTTCAATAAAAAGAAAATACTCCTCTTTGTTTTTCAAAATAACACGTGTTGAAAACATAATATCTTCAAAAGCACGTTTAAAACTACCTCGATTGTCTATAAATTTTAAAAAGTCTTTATAGCCAATACCATTTTTGTATTCGGCTTTATCCTCTTTACTACTTAAAATTTCAGCTACTTTTCCTTGACTTACATCTAAAGTAGTCAATAGATTTACCATAACTTCAGGTGCATCATCTTGTTCAGTTTTAATAATTTGATAATAATCAAAAAGAGCTTGGGCTTCATCAGCACTCTCTAGTCCAATATCACAAAGATAAATACCTACTTGGGCATCAGCCTCACTTGGATATTCGGTTAAAAGCTGTCCATAGGTTCTCAATGCATTTTCATATTTTCCTGAAGTAAATTGTTCTTCAGCACGTGTTAGCAATGTATTAAGACTGACTCTTCCCATGATTATACCAATTCTTCTAACTTATCTTCCATACCGTGGGGTACATTAACAACAGTTATTTCAGGGTGAATCATTGTTCTCATCTCTTTTTCAATACCGTATTTAAGTGTTGTTCCTGAAGAACCACACCCCACACATGCCCCTTGTAACTGTACAAAAACTTTACCCTCTTTAATATCAAGTAAAGTAACATCTCCACCATCTTTCTTAATCCATACTCTTGCTTTTTCAATCATGCTAGAAACTATGGGTTGTAACTCTTCATCTGTAAATGGAAGCACTCGCTTCTCCTTAATATATTATTAATCTAGTTATACATTATATTTAAAACTTTGTCAAGCTATTGTGCTAACTTTTAACCCCTTAGGTTTTTCTCTTGTTCTAAAATATCACATCTTTCATTGAAACCTAAAGATAGAATGAATAAAATACACTATGATTCGAAAAGTATTTAAAAAAAAACAATCTAATGGTAAAATAAAAGATTTTATACACAAATATAAGATACCCCATGAGTATCTTGCCATTAACAGAAAAGCTATCTCAAGAGGTGTACTTATAGGTCTTTTTTGGGGCTTTATTCCCATGCCTATGCAGATGTTAGCCGTCTTATCTATTACCCCTTTTATAAAATTTAATGTACCTATTGCTATCTCTATGGTTTGGCTCTCCAATCCTATTACCATGCCATTTATGTACTACATGGAGTACCAAACAGGAAATTTCTTACTTGGTTATGAGGGATTAGATAATATCGACTTAACACTTAATTGGTTTTCAGATAATTGGAATAAAATTATTACCCCTCTATATGTCGGTACAATCCCCTACTCCATAGGAGTTTCAACACTGATATATTTTTTGATTAATAAACTTTGGATAGACTCGGTAAGAAAAGAGAAGATTTTACGATTTAAAAGGTATAAAAGAATATAAACTTTTTATACCTTTTATATTGGCTATTATAACTTTGTTACAGGAATCTGAATTTCACCTAATTTACGTTCTTTCTTATAAAATAAAAAAACAACTATTTTATTGATAATCTCTTGCATACTATATCCTTAAATTTATATGATGTGTCTTTATGACATTGAAAGTATAGGGAGTTTTTTCTTTAAATAAATTTAAACTTAAATTAAAAAATTAATTTTTAGATGACTTTGAAGAGATTAAAAAGAAGAAGAGAAAAAAGACTAAGATGCCTAAACAACTTAATCTTTTTGAAAAGCTAATTATACAAGTTCGATAATTGCCATTGGTGCAGCATCACCACGTCTCATACGAGTTTTGATGATTCTTGTGTAACCACCATTTCTCTCAGCATATTCTGGAGAAATTTCTGTTACTAATTTGTTAGTACACTCTTTGTCTTGTAAAAGTGCAAATACTGCTCTATGAGCATTCTCTCCACTTAAACCTTTAGTGATAAGTTTTTCAAAATATCTACTAAGCTCTTTTGCTTTTGGTAAAGTTGTTTCCATCTTTCCATATTTAATAAGAGCAATAGAAAGGTTTTTTAACAACGCAGCTCTGTGTGCAGAAGTTCTGCTAAGCTTACGGTATCCATGTTTATGTCTCATCTATGTTCCTTTGTTAAGAGCTTATGATTCTTTAATCTGCTCAATTTTTTTAATAAGATTTACTCTTACACTGTCTGCTAGTTCGAAATCTTCACCATAACCAAGGTTTTCTAAACATTCAGAAATTTCATCTAAAGATTTTTTACCAAGGTTTTTAATGTTTTTAATCTCTGTTGTACTCATAAGTACTAATTCTCCAACTACTTTCATTCCAGCTCTGTCTAAAGAGTTAAATGAACGTGCCGATAAACCTAAAGATTCAATAGGTTCAAGATACGCTTTAATCTCTGAATCATCATTAGAACGTTTAATTGGTGTAGCATTAATTTCAACATCAAGAACACCATTAAAGACTGAAAGTTGTTTATACATAGTCTCTAAGGCATTAGTAAACGCATCAACAGGTGATACTTGACCATCTGTCTCAATATCAAAAACAATTTTTTCATAGTTAGGGTTGTCTTCAACTAATACATTTTGAATGTCATAATTTGCTTTTTTTACAGGGGTAAAGAAAGCATCTAAAGCGATACTGTCAGATTCAACGTCATCTCTTAAGTCTTCACTTTGAACATAACCTAAACCTTGAGCAATCACCACTGTAAAGTTAAGCAGTGCATCTTCGTTAAGTGTTGCTAAAAAAGCATCAGGATTAACAATTTCTACATCATCATTAACTAAGTCAGCAGCAGTAATCTCTCTTGATCCAGCAAAGCTATAAGAAACTTCTAGTCTCTCAACACCCTCGGCAAGTTTAAAACGAATGTTTTTAAGGTTAATAATAAATACAGCAACATCTTCATGCATTCCACGAACTGAGTCAAACTCATGTGCTGCACCCTCAATCTTAATTGAGATTGGTGCATACCCAATAGAAGAACCTAAAATAAGTCTTCTAAGTGGATGTGCCAAAGTAATCGCGTAACCACTTTCAAAAGGGTAGGCAATTACTTCAGATCTGTTTTCACCCAATTCATTTACTTCTACATTTTCAGGAAGTGATGGTGCTACTTTAATTTTTTTCATTCTTTGCCTTTTTTACTAATTACTACTTAGAGTAAAGTTCAACGATTAAACGCTCTTCTACTGGAATTGAAATTTCATCTCTGTTTGGAACTCTTGTGAAAATTCCAAATAATTTCTCTTTTTCAACATCTACCCACTCAACCATACCAGTTTGGTTAGTTAATTCCATTGCTCTCACAATTTGAGGGTTAGTTTTGCTGGCTTCTCTAATTTCAATTTTTTGACCTGCTTTTACTCTAAAAGAAGGAATATCAACTTTTTTACCATCAACAAGAATATGTCCGTGGTTTGTAAGTTGTCTAGCAAATCTTCTGGTTGTTGCAAAACCCATTCTGTAAACTACGTTATCAAGTCTTTGCTCAAGAAGTTGAATAAGGATTGCCCCTGTATTTCCCTCTTGTTTTTTAGCTTCTGCGAACAATCCTCTAAATTGTTTTTCAGATACACCATACATAAATTTAGCTTTTTGCTTCTCTTGAAGCTGTTCACCATATTCACTTAACTTTGTTCTTCTTTGACCATGTTGCCCTGGTGGGTATGGTCTTTTTTCTAAAGCTGATTTTCCTGCAAGTCTTCTCTCACCTTTTAAGCCGAGATCAACACCAAGTCTTCGCTCTAGTTTTTCAACTGGACCTCTATATCTTGCCATTTGTAATACCTTTAATTATTCTATTAAATATGAATATAATCACAAAAAGTGATTAAACTCTTCTCTGCTTAGGAGGACGACAACCATTATGAGGAAGTGGTGTAATATCTTTTAACCAAGATACTCTAAGTCCCTCTGTTGCACCAATTGCTTTAACAGCAGTATCTCTACCAGAACCAGGTCCTTGAACTTTAATTCCAACTTCTTTGATTCCGTGTTCCATTGCTTTTTGCATTGCATCTGTTACTGCTTCTGTTGCTGCAAAAGGTGTAGATTTTTTAGAACCTTTAAACCCTAATGCTCCAGCAGAACTCCATGCAAGAACGTTACCCATTTCGTCAGTAACTGTAATTACTGTATTGTTAAAGGTTGCTGCTACGTACACAACACCTTTAGCAATATTCTTTTTTGCTTTTTTCTTAGCCATTAATCAATCCTCGCTTATGCTGCGCCAACAGTTTTTCTTTTACCCTTACGAGTTCTAGCATTTGTTTTGGTTTTTTGACCTCTACATGGAAGACCACGTCTATGTCTAAGACCTCTGTATGAACCTAAGTCCATAAGTGCTTTAATGTCAAGAGTAACTTTCTTACGAAGATCTCCCTCAACCATAAAGTTTGCTTGAATTTCGTTACGGATTAAAGCTGCTTGTGCATCTGTCAATTCGAAAACTCTTGTGTTATAATCAACACCTGTCGCATCAAGAATTTTTCTTGAAGTATGAAGACCAATACCATAAATATAGGTAAGTCCGTACTCAATTCTCTTTTTCTTTGGTAAATCAACACCTGATATACGTGCCATGCTTATCCTTGTCTTTGTTTATGCTTTGGATTTTTGCAGATAATTCTAACGATACCTTTTCGTTTGATTATTTTACAATCATCACACATTTTTTTTACTGATGGTCTAACCTTCATGGGTTACTCCTAAGTGTGTTTTTGCACCTGTACGCGTTTTATGGGAAGAGGAGAAAGTCGAAAAAAGACTTTTATCTAACCAACTCTTATATAATCAGTGCGAATTATATAAAAATTCTTCACGTAGATTTACACTAAAATTTAATTTAGGTCGCGAATGGTAACAAAAAGAAACTTAAAATATGGGGTTTTTAGTGGTTTTTAAAGACAATTTAGCCCAAAAGCTCAATAACTCGCTCAACAGGACGACCAATAACAGCATTATGACCTTTAATTACAATGGGTCTTTCTATGAGCTTAGGGTTTTTAACCATAGATTGAAGCAGTTTCTCTTCAGATGTTTCATCTTTAAGATTGAGTTCTTTATAGATGCTCTCTTTTTTTCTCATAAGTTCTTGTGCTGAAGTCATACCTAACATTTTAAGTATATTTTGAAGCTCTTCAATAGAAGGAGTTTCTTCTAAATACTTCACCACTTTAGGTGCTAAACCCTTTTCTTCTAAAAGCTTAAATGAATCTCTTGACTTTGAACATCGAGGGTTATGCCATATGGTAATTTTTTCCATTATAAATCCTATATTTTTTTAAAATTTTAGCTAAATAGCTTTAATATCAAAAATAAGGCGTGCAGGATTAGGCAAATTAAAAATTCTTACTTTGGCATCTTGGCGTAACTTAATATGAAATTTAAAGCCACTATCATCAAGATATTTTTCCAAATAAATTTTTTCTATAATTGAATCGTGAGAAAAAGAGGGTAACGATTCTGTAAACTTTCGATAAGCACTTAATACCACGGTAATATCTTTCTTTTGACTATTATACTTAGCTTCATAATGTCCAAAACTATTACTAGGCTTGCCATTTTCATAGATGTCAAAAACTAAACGGGTATATCCTTCGTGCTTTCCTTCTCTTATCTTGTGGACTTCTAATCCATCCATTTCTCTACCACCAGAAAAAGAAGTAATCTCTTCTACTTGTTCCTTATCATCATAATAAGGTTCACCCTCTAACTTCTTGCCATCGTCATCAAGTAAGGCTTCAATGTCTTCACTTTTCACCAAGTTACGAGGGGCTACTTCTTGAGTAACTTGCTTTTTACTTGCGTTTGTATCATAACGTGTACCTGTCTCACAAGCTACAAAAAAGAGCATAAAGAGAAGTAGCAAAATATTTTTTTTCATTATAAAGCCTCCAATAATATTGCTTATTATAGCACAAAAAATAACTACTTCTCAATCCTTATCATGGCAATCTCACCATGCACACAGTTAAGCTTTTTTAAGGCTATCATCGCCTCTTGAATTTTCTCTTCTTGACAAGCATGCGTTGTAAAAAGAAGTTTTACCAATTCATCATCTCTATGTGGCTTTTGTAGCATAGACTCTATTGATATATTAAAGGTTTCTAACGCTTTAGTAATTTTGGCTAAAACACCTGATTGGTCAATCACACTCATGCGTAAATAGTAGTTGGTTACGATTTCAGATTCAAAGAGTAATTCCATACCTGTTTCTAGGGGCTTTTTGTAGCCTAGCATTGGATCTTGATTTCCACGAACAATATCAACAATATCAGCAATAACAGCTGAAGCTGTTGCTTCTCCACCTGCTCCTGCTCCATAATACATGGTCTCTCCCACGTTATCACCTACAACCGATACAGCATTCATCACCCCATCTACTTTTGCTATCATACTTGATGCTGGTATCATTGTTGGGTGAACGCGAAGCTCTACTCCCTCTTTTACTTTTTTAGCAATTCCTAATAATTTAATCTCATATCCAAACTCTTTTGCAAAAGCCACATCGGTTTGATTTATATTTTCTATACCTTCAATTAAAATATCTTCTGGTTTAGCATCAATTCCATAAGCAATACTTGCCAAGATAAGAAGTTTATGAGAGGCATCAAAACCACCAACATCAAATGTGGGGTCTGCTTCAGCATAACCTAAGGCTTGAGCCTCTTTTAAAATATCATCATATAACGCACCCTCATTTATCATCTTGGTTAGCATATAGTTGGTAGTGCCATTCATAATTCCTTGAATAGACTCTATGTGGTTCGCCGTCAAACCATTTCGCAATGCTCCAATAATAGGGATTCCTCCAGCTGTACTAGCCTCATACATCAGTGGAGTATTGCCTGCTATCTCTTGAAGTTCATAACGATGATAGGCAAGAAGTGCTTTGTTGGCTGTTACTACTGCTTTGCCATTTTCTAATGCTTGTTTTACTAATCTATAAGGCTCTTCAACCCCACCCATAAGCTCAACAACAATATCAATTTCAGGGTCATCAATAATATCTGAAGGATTATCAGAGAGTTTAATAGAGACTCCTCTATCTTTTGATAAATTTTTAACTACCCCTGATTTAACAACGATTTTTTTGCCTGCTCTTGCTTCTAAAATATCAGCATTAGTTTCTAAGATATTAGCAACACTTGCTCCCACTGTTCCTACCCCAAGTATTCCTATTTTTACCATTTTATTTTCCTTTTTTTCTTACTTACTTTGCATTTTCAGCATCAACTACTTTTAAAAACTTCTTTATGTTTCTTGCAGCTTGACGAATTCTATTTTCATTTTCAATTAAGGCAATACGCACATAATCATCACCATATTTACCAAAACCAATCCCTGGGCTTACAGCTACCCCAGCTTCAGTTAATAATCTTTTTGAAAATTCTAATGAACCCATTGCCCTACAATTTTCAGGGATTTTACCCCAAATAAACATAGAAGCATTTGGTTTTCCCATATGCCAACCTGCATTCTCAAATGCTTTTAGCATCACATCACGTCTCTTTTCATAAAGAGGAATAATCTGCTCATCTGGTACATAGTGGTGTTCATCAAGTGCAACAGTAGCTGCTACTTGAATAGGAGTAAACATTCCATAATCTAACCAAGATTTAATGCTTTGTAACGCCCCAATGAGTTTTTTATTACCACAAACAAACCCAACACGCCAACCTGCCATATTATAAGACTTGGACATAGTATAAGCTTCAACGGCAACCTCTTTTGCACCCTCTACCTCTAAGATAGATGGTGTTGTATAGCCATCAAACGTAATATCAGCATAAGCTATATCTGAAATAATATAAAAACGTTTCTCTTTTGCCAATGCTACTATTTTTTCATAAAATTCAGGGGTAACCGTGGCTGTTGTTGGATTATGAGGAAAGTTTAGAACCAAAAACTTTGCTTTGGGTAAAGAGTTATCCAACGCATTGTTTAAATCTGCAAAAAATGTCTCTTCATCAACCTCAAAGTTCTCTTCATCAAACTTAAGCTCCATCTTTTCAACATTTGCCCCTGCCAATATAAAAGCTTGCGAGTGAATTGGATAAGTAGGGTCAGGAACAATGGCAACATCGCCTGGGTTTGTAATGGCTTGAACCAAGTGAACATACCCCTCTTTACTCCCCATAGTTGCAACTACTTCGGTATTGGGGTCAAGCGCTACATTATATTTTCTTTTGTACCAATTAGACATGGCAAGTCGAAGTTTATAGATACCTTTACTAGCACTATATCCATGTGTTTTATCACGCTGTGCTGTTTCACAAAGTTTATCAATAATAGGTTGAGGAGTTCGTGCATCTGGGTTTCCCATAGAAAAATCTATAATATCTTTCCCCTCATGTCTTGCTGCCATCTTTAGGTCATTAATCTCAGCAAAAATATACTTTGGTAATCTATTTATCTTCTCAAATTGAATTTCATCAAACATTGTTTATCCTCTCTTATCGTGTAGAAGCTACCAGCCTCTGTTCCCATTTAATTCTCTAAACTCTTTTCTATCAATTTCTCTTATTTCTGAACTATCTATATAGAAATAATGTTTTTTACTATCTGCTATTTCTACTGTTTTATCATTTGCAACAATATCAAGAAAACCATGCCCTGTCACTAAAAGCCATCGACTATTTGCAATGTTAAACGGTGTTGAACTTTTTTTCATAAACTCTCTACGTTTTTTATTGTCTAAATTAATAAAACCATACCATAACATGCCTCGCGTAGGATTAATGGTTATCGTAGAGACAATAGATTCTTCCGTGGCAGTTGCTTTTTCGTTCTCTTTAGCTACTGCTATAGAAGCATTTTCCTCTTTGGCTAAAAAGGCTTGTCCCACCTCTTTTACCACAGATTCAACTGATTGATTTTCCTCTTTCTTTTCACTGGTATCTAAGCTCTTTTCGTTTTTCGACACCTTTTCATTTTTAGAAACTTTTTCTTTGGAAGTGTTCTTGTCATCATTTAAGCTAATGAGTTCCTCTTTTGGAGCAACAGGCGTTTCAATGCTAATCGACTCCTTGCTGGACTTTCCCACAACAACCTTGTTCGCTTCGTCATTACTTACATTGTTTTCCAATGCTTTCTTATCATCAAAGAACTCTTCTTTCTCTCCTATTTGATTAAACAAAGAGTCCAATTTACCTTCACTGTAAAGATAATACCCTCCACCTAAAATTGCCAAAAGAATAAAAGTTTTAAAAAATGAAAAGCCACTCTCTTCTGAATCTAGTGCCACCATCACCACTTTATCATCTGTGGAGCTACTGTCATAGTGCAATTTAATGCTTTCTCTTAACTCAGCGACATCAATATCTTTATACTCCCGCTCAAGAATCAACAAAAAGCCCAAGGCTTTTACACGATTAAGCTTTTCAAAGTTTTCATTTTGTAAATATTCTAAATTCATAGCAGAGATATTGGTTGTTTCTGCAACACTTTCTATGCTTTCTTTTTCTATAAGTTCATTAAATAACATTTTTCATCCTATCAATTAATATTGCTGCTGCGGCACTTACATTAAGCGAGTCAAACGCGTGTTTCATTTCAATGGAAACCATTGTATCTATTTTTGATTTTGCCCTTTTTGACAAACCCTCACCCTCTGAACCTAAGACCAGTACTCTTTTTTCTGAAAATTGACATGTATCAACTACTTCACCCTCTGCTGAAGCTCCATAAATTGTAAAATCAACTTGTTTGAGTTCATTTAAAACATCTAAAATATTAGGAATAATGGTAAAAGGCATATCAAGTAATGCTCCCGAACTGGTACGGACAAGTGCAGGAATATGTAAGTTTTTAACCCCTGTTGCCACAATGCCATCAACGCCTAAAGCATAAGCTGAACGTACAATAGCACCTATGTTTCCTGTATCGGTTAAGCCATCAAGTACTAAAATAAAATGCTCTTTTTTCAAGGTGTTTAAGTCACTATGCTCCAAAGGTTCCATCTCAAGTAAAATACCTTGATGATTGCCCCCTTTAGCCATTTTTTGAGCCCATCTCTCTTCTAAAAACTTTATTCTATCTCTATTTGCTTCAAAAAGATTTTGAGGTAAAATTCCCTTTTTTGCAATGTAAACTGTTTTAATCTTTGCTTCATGCTTTTGCAAAGCATGAAGACAGACTTGTTTTCCATAAATAATCATAAAAAGATTTTACCCTTTTTTTGCTGTATTTCTATTAGCCTAGCTTATTTTATTGTGAGATAAGTTGCTTATACCACTCTTTTACCGACTTATCTGTCAATTTTGCCAGTAACTTTGCTTTAACTTTAGGCTGTAAATCAAAAGATAAAATATCATCTATATATAAGGCTTTGGCTTCCTCTTCTTTGGCTTTAATCACCACAACCCACTCGCCTTTAGGATTAATCGTTCCATTCTGAAACTTTTTTAAAATCCCTTCGGCAGAACCTCTGTAATAATTTTGAAATTTTTTAGTCAGTTCTTTAGCAAAAAACACTTCTCTTGTTTCATCAATATTGGCTATTTCAACAATAAGTTTTTCTATTCTATGAGGTGCTTCATAGAGTACCCCTGCTGTTTTTCCATTCATTATCTCAATCAGAGAAGCTGTCCGTTCAGAACCTTTTTGTGGTAAAAAAGCATAAAAAGTAAATGCTCCCTCTTCAAAACCTGACGCTGCGTATGCTGTTGCCACTGCCGTTCCACCAGGTAGGACATCGTAGTCTATCTTTTCATTTTGACAATACTCCACCAAAACTTGACCAGGGTCAGAGATAATGGGCATTCCAGCATCTGAAACATAGACTACCTCTTCTTTTTCTAAACGTAACGCTATCTCTTGAAGTCGTGCTTCGCCATTGTGTTCATGAAAAGATAAAAATTCGACCATCTCACAAGGATAAGTAAATTCAAAACGCGCTTCTAAAAGGCGTAATAATCTTTTGGTCTCACGGGTATCTTCACACAAAAACAGTGTGGCTTTTTCAAAAGCTTTTAATGCACGAATGGTAATATCTTGGGGGTTTCCAATAGGAGTGGGGATAAAGGTTAGCATCTATTTATTAGAGTTAAGTAAAGGGCAGACACCAAGGTCGCCCCTACATCATTAAAGATTGTATTTTTTCTTAAATTTATCAATTCTTCCAGCAGCATCAACGCTTCTTTCAGAACCTGTAAAGAATGGGTGACATTCGTTACAAATATCAATGGTCATCTCTGCTTTGTTTGTTCTAACTTCAAACTCGTTTCCACAAGCACATTTAACTTTACACTCTTTGTAATCTGGGTGAATATCTTTTCTCATCATAAGACCTTTTAGTAATTTTTATGTCAGGCCACTAACCTGCTCTAGCATTCGCTCTTCTATCTTAGAAAATTAATTCAGATAGGTCATTTCCGTAAAACTCTTGGCAATACGCAAAATTTCGTGCGAATTATAGCCAAAAGTGCTTTAGAGAAGTTTTAAAAATATTTTCTTAATAAGCTTTTTATAGGCTTCCAGTACTTCTTCTTCAAGTTCATCTGCTTTACGCAGTTTTAGATGCAATTTTTCCAAACCTTTACGGTTTTCACCCTCCATCAATTCTTGTGTAAAGGTACTCTCTTCTAAATCTAAGTTTCCACGAACAGCGTGAGAACGTTTAGCGACCATAGAGGCATGATATAAAGAACGTCCCAAAAGTACATAAGGAAAATTTAAATTTTGCATTGGACCAATGGTCAGTTCCCGTCTGCCCAAACTCTTTCCTAACACCTTTACTTCATAGAGGTTGTCAAATCCAAACATTGCTCCTACACCACCAACCACACCACCAACCAATGCACCCAAAAGCATGGTATGTCCAACGGCAAGAAGGTCAATGGTTGCTCCAGCTGTTGCTCCTGTGGCTACGGAGCTTACAATAAGTTCTTTTTGTGTCAAACCAAAAATAGAAGCCGATTCCTTCGAAAAAAGTCCTACTCGCTCAAGTGCTAAAGTTGCTTCATTTTTTTCAATCTCACTATGGTTCCAAATCTTCTCTATGCTTTGACGCTCTTTTTTTTCAAGTTGTAAAATTTTTTTACGATAATCCAACTTCGCTTCTTCTTTTTCCTCTGGTGAAACCTCTTCCTTTTTAATCTTCTGCTTATGCACCAAGGAGAGAACTTCAACCATATAATTGACAAGGGTATCAATACTCTCATCTACTTTTTTATCGTAAAGTTCATCTAATACAATAATGGCTTTTTTAATGGGCTTTGTCCACTCCTCTTTGAGTTGTGCCATGCTCTCTAAAAGTTCTATATGCTCATTATGTCGTGCTGTCATCGGATTGTAAGTACGTACCATTCTAAAATACTGCCCTAAAGCTCTTGTCCAATCTTCTCTATAATCTTCTTCACCAATAAGATTTAAAATTGCCATAGAGGGTTGCCCACACCAACGCAAAATTTCCATCTCTATTTCATATTCAGCCCCATAAGGCTTTGAAGCATCTACCACATAGATAATTCCTGCTCCATTTAAAATGGGTTCAAGTAGCTCTACCTCATCTCTAAACTGTTCATTCTCTTTGTGTTTAAAGACAAATTCACTGACCACATCAGCTCTTTTATCAGCAGGAACATCACCATGCTCTTGTAACCACCCAAACACGCGTCTAGCCCGTTGAAAACCAGGGGTATCAAACAACTCATAGATAATTTCACCATCTACTTTTAGGGGAAATCCTCGTTTTACTTGGGTTGTTCCAGGCGTATTACCAATTTGAATAGAGCTGTCTAACGACAAAGAAGCCACAATACTACTTTTACCTTTGTTAGGGTGACCAACAACAGCAAATTTAGGGTAATTAGACATCTATTACCTCCAATTTGTCTGAATGAATAGTCTCTAGTTTTTGAAGCCACATCTTCATGTCTGATGCATTAGAGCTATAATTTTCATTGGCTGTTCCCAAAGGGCAAACTTCAACAGCGTTTACGCTATCTTTAGCCAATACCTCTGCTAAAAAATCCATAAAATCCATCGTTGGAGGCTCCCACGCTTTGACATAGATAAGTACTTTACCTTCTAATCCATCGACAATGGCTTTGTCCTGTGCAAAAGAGTTTTTACCTCCTACGACATAGCTCTTGGTTGCTGTTATTTTATTGGTATCTTGAAGTAAGCGTAAGGTCTTTTCAGCATAATTCCATGCCAACAATGAAGCATACTTATCAGAAAACATGTCCGTAGCCAAAAATGTACTTTCATTTTTTATTTCTAAATGTTGTTCAGGTTTATGTGATGCCGTCGAGACAAAAGGAGTAGAAAACTCTTTCAACAGCCTCTTAACCCCCTCTAATCTTAAAACCTCTTTTTTAAGTTGTTGATTAAATCCTAGCTTCATCATAAACCAAAAAACAAGCCGTAAAAGTAAGGCATAGGTTAAAGTAGCCATAGCTAAAAACTTCCACCACGCACCTAGTTTATCGGCATTTTGTACCATGTTGGCATCAAGCTTATCACCCAGTCTAAAGTAGTGAGAAACTTCAATAAGCTCCAAACTAGGAACTGCTGAAGGAAAAAAGTTCTGCCAAGGGCTTGCTAAAAAGGAGAGAACATGTTGAAATGCCACAGGGTCAATGGCTAAAGTCGAACTCCAAGCGAACGCAATATCTTTGGAGACAACGGTAAGCACTAAGGCTAAAAAAAGCCCTAAAGCAAAAAGAAAAGAGAAGAGTTGTAAACGTTTTAAAAATATCCATTTGCTAAGTGTTGAAGAAAAAGGAAGGGCTGAAAAGTCTATTTGCTTAGCAAAAGGAAAAAAGTTTATGACTTTTTCCAAATAGTAAAGAGGTGAAAAGTGACTAAAAATTTTTGCCCCAATGTTCCCTGTAAACAATGAGAGCAAAGAGAGCAACATTGAGAAAAGAGGAAAACCCACCATTACTAAAAGTAGATAAATAACATTAACAGGCTGACTTCCAGAGTAAGAGAGCAGTGCAACTCCTGTAAAAAAGCCTAAGAGCAATAGCGTAAAGCCAAAAAGAGAGGTAAAAAGGGTTAAATAATGAAGATACTTAAAAGAGTCAAGTTCATCAAGCACTCTATGTAGATTTTTATCTTTCCATAAAGAGAGAAGTTTTAAGCCTTTTTCTTTTTGACTTAAAGCAAATGCTCTATTCTCTTCATGCGTTCCTCTATATTTGGTTAAAAGTTGTGCTAAATCCAAATAGGATTTAAAGCTAAAGTTAGCAGTATTGTTTTTCATTAGAAGCTTTTTATTTTTAAGTCTATTATACGATTTTTGAACTTAAAAGTGAAGCCCTCATCGATGCATCATAGATTTAGCCATGCCCATGGGACTTAGTTTCCCAACCCCTTTGTTCATATCTTGTTGCATAGAAGTTATATCATGACTCATCTGTCTAACCGAATGACTCATAGAATTAATATCACGTGCCATATTGGATTGAATATTTTTAACATGGATATTCATCTCACCCATATACACATTCATCGCTTCCATACCTTCACTCATGTGATCAACTTTCTTATTCATAGATACAATTTCTTGAGACATAACTCCTACATAAGAGGTCATATCATACATCATCTTGGCAAAAAACAGTACAATCACCACACCAAATGCTGTCACTAACATCATTAAGATACTGGTCTCTTTCTTTACTACTTCATGGTTTAAAACTTCATGCATTACTACTTCCTTTATAAACTACTACTGTTAAAGTATAACATATTATATAATTTTAAAGAATACATTGACAATCCTTACATAAAGATATAGTAATTATTCCTAAAAAGAAACAAAACTTATATTTTAAAGCTATCTTTATTATTTATAATATATTATAAAAATTAGCAAATTAAGCTAATTATAGATTTTTCAACTATTCATAAAATAAAACATAATATAATATTAATTTGAAATTTATTTATATAAATAAAGGAATAGACAATGCCTAAGTTAAGAAAAGTGAAAAATGAAATTAAATGTGCTACTCAGCAAATTATTATTAGCCGTACAGATACAGAGGGAAATATTATTTACTGTAATCCAATATTTTTAGAAATCAATAACTTTAAAAGTTTTGAAGTTATAAAACAACCACATAATATTGTTCGTCATCCAGACATGCCTAAAACGATATTTCATATTATTTGGTCAATTATTAAGCAGGGACTATCCATTCAAGCCGTTATTAAAAATAAAACAAATGATGGACACTACTATTGGACACTTGTGAGCATACACGCTCAAAAAGATAGAAATAATAAAGTCATCTCTTATATTGCCTATGCTAAACAGGCCCCTAATTCTATTATTAAAGTCATGGAACCACTCTACCAAATACTCTGTGAAATAGAACAAGAAGTTGGTATAGACGCGTCAATTCAGTACCTAGAATCCTATCTTAAAGAAGAAAACATGACCTATTCTCAATACATGAAACACCTCACTAAAAGGCGTCAGTTTAGATGTTTATGTGATATAATTAAACATGCTATTTTAAAGTAAACTGTCAAATTCAAATATTTTTCTAAATCTAGTTTTTGTGCTACTCTATCTGAAACTCTTATATACTAGTGATAAGGGTAAAGAGCTTGCTAAACATGAGGCTGTATCAACACGTACAAATATTATTATTAAGCTTGGCTTATTTCTACTTTCTCCTAAAACTCATTTTCCTCTCATCTTTTTAGATTATAATACTCATAACATAACACAATGAGGGAAAATCATGGATATTAAATTAATGAGCGACATTGTTGATTACGGAGTATTAGGGCTACTCGCACTTAT
>Ga0256833_1000418_pt1 | contig 33435 bp, 37 predicted proteins | sample 356284metaG_FD_190535 | JGI IMG/M metagenome (GOLD analysis project Ga0256833, IMG submission 190535) | Hydrothermal vent microbial communities from Mid Atlantic Ridge, Atlantic Ocean - 356-284 | ecosystem: Environmental > Aquatic > Marine > Hydrothermal vents | place: Atlantic Ocean: Mid... | reverse complement strand
ACTTCCAAGTCAACGCCAAATGCCTTTAGCATTCGCTCTGTGTGATCACGGCTTTTTGCAGGCTCTACAACAGAAACCGGTTCATCTGTGAAAAGACCAGCAAGAAGTATTGCCGACTTTACTTGAGCAGAAGCTTTAGGACTTTTAAACTTAATCCCCTTTAACCTCTCCTTCCCTATAACGGTTAAAGGTGGATATTTGCCGCCTTCCCTCCCAAAAATAGAAGCTCCCATCTGCCGCAGGGGAAGGGCAATCCTATCCATAGGCCTTTTCCTTAAGTACTTGTCTCCCGTTAAAACAGAGTAAAAGGGCTGACCTGAAAGGACACCGCTAATGAGCCTAATTGAAGTTCCCGAGTTTCCAAGGTCTATAACGTTAAACGGCTCCTTTAAAGAGTGCTTTCCCTTACCCTTTATGAGTATTTCTTTACCTACTTCTATATCAACTCCCAACTCTTTAAAAGCCTTAAGGGTATTTAAACAGTCTTCAGAAAACAAAAAGTTTTTTACTCTTACCTCCCCTTTGTTAATTGAGCCAAGAATAACGCTCCTATGGGATATTGACTTATCAGAGGGAACGCGGAGCTCCCCCTTTAAACTCTTGCCTTTAAAGTGAAAAACTGGCACACCTACCTCTCGTAAGCCACTTTATTTAGAGAAGCTAAGTACTTCTCAATTCCCTTGGCTATTCCCTGTGCAAGTTCTTCTTGATACCATCTTTCTACCAGCCTGCGCCTGTCTGTAGGATTGGTTAAAAAGCCACACTCAATTAAAACGGCCGGTCTTCCGGGAGTTTTAAGGACAACTATGTTCCTTTTCATATCCCTTATGCCGTTTACAAGGTCCTCGTTAACGCGAGCTTTTAAACTGCTCACTATGTCCTTTGCAAGGCGGGAGCTCTCAGCAAAAGTCACGGTGGTTGACATGTTAATCAATAGGGGGCTTATACTCCAGCACATAACGTCGCTACACAAGTTTATCCTCTTTGCCACTTCCTTAGCTGTCCTCTCTGCCTTTGCAAAAAGCCTAGGAGAAGCTTTAAAGACCGTTACCCCACTCCAACTTGGATAGTTGGGCATTGAGTCTGCGTGAATGCTAACAAAGGCGTCTGCACAGGACTTAGCCGCAATTTCTGCCCTCTTTAAAAGGGGAACGTAAACGTCTTTAGTTCTAGTCATAATTACCTTTATGCCTGGCACCCTCTTAAGGTAGTCCCTCACCTTTAAAGCTATTGCCAAGGTAATGTCCTTTTCCCTAATAATTGGGTGCCTTGAGCCAATAGGCCAAACGGCACCTGGGTCTTTCCCTCCGTGTCCAGGGTCAATAACCACAACCCTTTCAGGGAACCTCTTTACGGGACAGGAGAGAGTAAGGAAGTCAGGGAAGACATCTATTACAATTCGGAAGGGCCTACCGCAAGAAGAGCGAAGGCCGAAGACCTTAAACTTGTGGGGACTTTTTAGAACCAGCTTGACCTTTACTCTATTAGAACTTATAGGCAAAACCTTAACTTCAGAAACTAAAGGACTCCTTAATCTCTTAACTAACTTTCTAACAGCACCTGTATTTTTAACGTCAAGCCACAGAACCCTTCCAACGAGTTTTTCTTTTATGTCTTTCTTTTTAACTTCCCCTTTACAGTCTAAAACGACTCTGGTTCTCTCTATAGTTGAAGAATACCTAATTCTGTATATTAGAGCTCTCTCCCTCGCAAAAGAGTCATAGCTAAAGGAGGAAAAGAGAAGAGCTCCAAGAAAACCCTTCAAAAATTCCCTTCTCATACCACCTGCCCCAAAATTTCACAACAATTCTACACAAATTTTTAAAAGCCTAATATAATGTAATGTAAACCCAACTTAAAAGGAGGGAGAGATTATGGTCATAGAAGTTCAACCTAAAGAGGTTGACTACGACGCTTTAGCTCTTAGGGTCTTCTTAAAGGCCCTTGAACTAATAGGTGGCCCAAGGATGCTCTTTGAGTACAGGAACTTAACTTGGGTGCCAAGCTTAATGGAAGCTGCTTACGCGGTAGTCCTTAAGAACGAAGCAATGAAAACGGAAGACGAAATTGCAGAGTTTATAGGAATAACAAAGCAAACGGTAAGGAACATGCTCTCTGCAGACCCTGAGCTTGTAATGATGAAGCTAAAGGGAGAGCTTGAAAGCAAGGAGGTAAAAGTTCATACTGCAGGAGGACTTGCAAAACTTGCTTACCAAGAGGTAAAGAGGGGCAACGACTACATCTCCTTTGTAGCCTCGGTATGTGAAGACTACGTTAAAAAACACATAGAAACTGCCGAAAGCTGCCCAGATGCAGGATTAGTATGGCCTGTTTACGTCCTTAAAGCCATAAAAGGACTTGACTTTCCAATTGACCAGTCAAGGAAAGAAGAGCTTAAAGAGAGGTTAAAAGGGGTTAAAGTTAAAGAGGCCTTTGCAGACCAACTCATAGATAAAGTAGAATTCCCGATAAACAGTCCGGCTGACTTACTACACAAACTGGCTCAGGCAGTAAGAGAAGGGAAATGATAAGAGCAGACGAGAGAGAACTAAAAGAGTTTATAGCCGAGAGATTAAAATTACCTATTCAGCTATTAAAAAGTGAGAACTGGGAAGAGGAGCTAATAAAGAAGAAAGTAGTATCTGAAGAGAAGCTCCTATCTCTCCTTTCAGAGTTCTATAAAGCTCCCTTTATAGACTTGAGGAATTTAGCTATACCCTCTAACATAGTTAAAATCGTTCCAAGAACTACCGCCGAGAAATACCTGCTTCTTCCCTTTGAGAAAAAAGGGCCAAACCTGCAAGTTGCAATGGCAGACCCTTCAGACATTCAGCTTATAGAGAAACTTAGGTTTACTACGGGCTTTAAAGTCAATCCCTTTGTCTCGTTAAGCTTTAGAATTAAAGAAAAACTTGAAGAGACCTACGGTAAAGCAGAAGAAGAATTTTTCTCAAGGCTAAAGAGCGAGATATTAGAAAAGAGCTCAGAAGAAGAGGAAATAGGAGTTGAATTATCAGGACAAGGAGTAATCTCTTTAGACGACCTTAAAAACCTAGCCTCTCAAGCTCCAATAGTTAAATTAGTTAACGCAATAATACTTGAGGCTCTAAAAAAGGGAGCTTCAGACATACACATAGAACCTTTTGAAAAGGAGCTCCGGATAAGGTACAGGATTGACGGAATCCTCCACGAAGTTGCAAAGTACCAGCCAAACATAAAAGACGCCGTAGTGGCGCGGATAAAGGTATTAAGCAAGCTTGACATTGCCGAGAAGAGACTTCCCCAAGACGGCAGAATGAAGGCAAAGTACCAGGAAAGAGACATTGACTTTAGGGTATCAACGGTTCCGACTGTTTTCGGCGAAAAAGTAGTTTTAAGGGTTCTAGACAAGGGAGCTCTAAAGCTTAACCTTTCAGAGCTGGGACTTGAAGAGAGGGAGTACGAACTGTTAAAAAAAGCGATATTCTCCCCCTACGGAATGGTCTTAGTTACCGGCCCCACAGGTTCAGGTAAGACCACTACTCTTTACTCTTCTCTTCTTACCGTTAACAAACCGGAAGTTAACATAATGACAGTTGAAGACCCGGTGGAGTATAATTTATATGGGATAAACCAAGTTCAAGTTAACCCTGAAATTGGACTTACATTTGCAAGGGTGCTAAGGGCCTTTTTAAGGCAAGACCCAGACATAATAATGGTAGGAGAAATTAGGGACTCAGAAACTGCGGAGATAGCAGTTGAAGCAGCCTTAACGGGCCACTTGGTTCTCTCAACCCTTCACACAAACGACGCCCCGAGCACCATAACCAGGTTAATAGACATGGAAATTGAACCCTTCTTGGTCTCTTCCTCAGTAATCTTAGTTGTAGCCCAAAGGCTTGCAAGGAAGATATGTCCTTACTGTAAAGAACCTTATCAGTACCCAGTAGAAGTTTTAAAAGAGGTAGGCTTTTCCCAAGAAGAGATAGCCAGTTTAAAGACTTTTAAAGGTAAGGGATGTCCAGAGTGCGACTTTACTGGCTACAAGGGAAGGGTTGCCCTTTACGAAGTGATGGAGGTAGTCCCAGAGATAAGGGACGCCATAGTAAAGGGGAAGAACGCAGAGGAAATTAGGGAGATTGCAAGGAAGAACGGAATGAGGACTTTAAGGGAAATAGGTAGAATAAAGATAGCAAAAGGAATCACAACCCCAGAAGAGGTTTTAAGGGTAACAAGGAGCTACTAATGAGGGGAATTGTAGGTAAGAGGAAACTCCTTAGGATTTTTATAAGCTTGTCTGACAAGTATCAAGGTAAACCTCTTTGGGAGTATATAATTGAGCTGGTTAAGGAGAAAGGACTTGCAGGGGCAACGGTTTTTAAGGCAGTTGCCGGAATAGGCTCCCATTCAGAGTTAAAGACCTTTACAGTCTGGAGGCTCTCTCAAGAGCTCCCCATAGTAATAGAGATAATTGACTCCAAAGAGAAAATAGAAGAGTTTTTAAAGGTAGTTGACCAAGTTATAGAGGAAGGCTTAATAGTTTTGGAAGACGTAGAAGTAATCTCCTACAGGCACAGGGAGAAAAGATGAAGATAGGAACCGTTGAACTTGGGAAGAGGCCTACAGTAGTTCTCGTTCCAAACTGGGAAGAACTTGAAAGTGAGCTTGAAAGGGCAAGGGAGCTAAAACTTGACCTCATTGAAGCTAGAGTTGACCTAATGGAAGAAGCCAAAGTAGAAGAGAACCTTAACCTAATATCAGACTTTGGACTTTTCTCAATCTTAACTATAAGGCCCACTTGGGAAGGAGGGAAGTTTAAGGGAAACGAAGAGGAAAGGCTTTCACTTTTTAAAGAGCTCGTTAAACACCCCGCCGTAGGTGCGGTAGATTTGGAGCTCCGCTCTTCATTAGAAAAAGAGCTCCTTCCCTTAATTAAAGAATGGGGTAAGAAACTGATAATCTCCTACCACGACTTTGAAAAGACCCCAGAAGAAGGGGAAATAGAAGAACTCTTTAAAAGGGCAGTAGAAAAGGGAGCGGACATAGTGAAAATGGCCTTTACTGCAAAGGAAGAGGAAGACCCAGCAAGGCTTTCTTCTGTAATGTTAAAGATGAACCACCCGAAAGTCTTTATGTCAATGGGAGAAAAAGGAAAGTTTACAAGGGTTGTAGGCTTTAGCTTTGGCTCTTTACTTACTTACACATTCTTTGGGAAACCGGTAGCTCCGGGACAGATAGAGGCAGAAAAGCTAGTTAAGCTACTTATGGAGTTTTACCCTGATTACAAAAAGGAAAGGGGGAAATTCCTTATTCACTGTATATAATTTTAGCTATGGAACCTAGAGTACTTAACCTAACAACTGCCGTTTTATACGCAATCTCCTCTCTCCACTATCTCCTTTACCTGATATCTAAAAAGGAAAAATTGGCAACCGTAGGGCTCTACTCCTCAAGGTTTGGTTTCTTAACAAACCTTTTCGCAGTTATACTGCTGGTAGCAAAAAGCGGAGGGGAGGGCCTTTTTACTCCTAAAGGAGCTCTCTTAGTCTTCTCCCTCACCTTGGTAAGCGTCTTCCTCTACTTCTCAACGAAGCACAGGCTTACCCTATCTGGGGCATTCATAATGCCTTGGGCAACAATCTTCTCGTTAATAGCCGCTTTAAGCTCCGGAAAGCCAAGTCAAGAATTTCCGGTAGGGATAATAGGCGTAATACACATAGCTTCGGCCTTTTTAGGCTACAGCTCCTTTATGTTCTCTGCCCTCCTTTCCCTTATATACCTTATATCTGAAAAGCACCTAAAGAAAAAGAGGTTTTCAGTGTTCTTCTTTAAACTCCCGTCCTTAACAAAACTTGAGACAATCATCTACAGCTCAATAACTTTAGGTTTTATATTCATAACCGTTTCCATGTTCGTTGGAGCCGTATGGTCCGAAAGGCTCTTTGGGAGCTACTGGAGCTGGCATCCAAAACAGGTTGCAACTTTAATATCCTGGTTTACCTATGCGGGAATTCTCCACCTCTACCTTTACGGGAACTGGAAAGGAAAAAGACTTTGTTATTTAAGTATTTTAGGATTTTCTATAATAATGTTAAACTTTCTGGGGGTGAACCTACTATCAAAAAGGGACATTCACTCGTTTAAGGGGTAACCATGGGAGAGTTAAAACTTTGCTGCTTAGGTCTAAGCCACAAAACCGCTCCCGTTTCCGTAAGGGAGAAGTTTTCATTTAAGGGGGAGGAGCTTGAAAAGGGACTTTTAAAACTTAACAGCCTAGAAACAGTTGAAGAGTGCATGATACTCTCAACCTGCAACAGAGTTGAAATCTACTTTACGACAAGGAGCAACACCCCCTTTAAAGAGGTAATAGACTTCCTTACAGAAACTAAAGAAACGGACATAGAAGAGATAAATAACTTTTTTTACCGAAAGGTTGACTCTGAAGCCGTAAGGCACGGCTTTTACGTTGCCTCAAGCCTAGACTCTCTAGTTGTAGGTGAACCCCAAATAGTAGGCCAGTTTAAAGATGCCTTTTCCTTGGCAAAGGAGCTTGGAACTATAGGAACGGTTCTCTGTAGGTTCTGTGAAACGGCACTTAAGGTCTCAAAGAGGGTTAGAACTGAAACAGGCATATCAAAAAACGCCGTATCAATAAGCTTTGCAGCAGTAGAGCTTGCAAAAAAGATATTTGGAGAGCTGAAAGGGACAAGCGTTGCAATAATAGGTGCCGGCGAAATGGCAGAACTTGCGGTTAAGCACCTTATAACAAACGGTGCAAGTAAGGTGCTCGTAGTAAATAGAACGCTAGAGAAGGCAAAGAAGCTGGCAGAGGAATTTGGAGGGATACCTTACCCCCTAACTGAGCTTCAAAAAGTACTAAAGGTTGCAGACATAGTTATAAGCTCAACGGGAGCTCCCTCCTACGTAATAACGAAAGACCTAATAAAACCCATATTAAAGGAAAGAACAGGTAAACCCCTCTTCTTAATAGACATAGCCGTTCCAAGGGACATAGAGCCTCAAGTAAACGACCTTGATGGTATATACCTTTACGACATAGACGACCTTCAACAAGTTGTAGAGGCAAACATAAAAGAGAGGCTAAAGGAAGCAGAAGTAGCAAAGAAGATAATTGAAGAGTACGTTGAAAGGTTCTTAAAGTGGCTCAGGGAGCTTGAAGTAGCTCCCCTAATTGCAGAGTTAAAGAAGAAAGCAGAAGAGATAAGAAAGGAGGTTTTAGCTAAAAGACTTTACAAGTTAGGGCTTACTCCGGAACAACAAGAAGAGGTAGACAACATAACGAGGATAATAGTAAACAAGCTACTCCACCAGCCGATTACGAAAGTGAAGAAAAAGGCAACGGAAGAGAGCACAAGCCAAGTTGTTCAAATCTTCAGGGAAATTTTTGGCTTAGGAAAGGAGTAAAAATGAAAGTTTTAAGGATAGGAACGAGGAAAAGCAAGCTGGCCCTTTGGCAGTCTGAGTGGGTTAAGGCACAGATAGAAAAGAAGTTCCCTGAAATTAAAGTTGAGCTTGTAAAGCTAACCACGAAGGGAGACAAAATCTTGGACGTTCCGTTGGCGAAAATCGGAGACAAGGGCCTTTTTACGAAAGAGATAGAGGAGGCAATTTTAAAAAGGGAAGTTGACATAGCGGTTCACAGTCTAAAAGACGTTCCTACAAGGCTACCAAAAGGTTTAAAACTTATGGCCTTTTCAGATAGGGAAGACCCAAGGGACGCACTACTTGCAAACGGCAAATACACTTTAAACAGCCTTCCAAAAGGGGCAACGGTAGGAACGAGCTCTTTAAGGAGAAAAGCACAGCTAAAAATCCTAAGGCCAGACCTAAAAGTCAAGGACTTAAGGGGAAACGTGGATACGAGGATAAGGAAACTGAAAGAAGGTGAGTATGACGCAATAATCCTTGCAGCAGCAGGTGTAAAGAGGCTAGGCTGGGAAGAGGAGATAGACGAGATACTCTCTCCCGACAAGTTTATACCTTCCGTTTCCCAAGGGATATTGGGAATTGAAGGGAGAGAAGAGGACCCAGAGATAGAGAAAATAGTAAGGGAAGCAGTTAACTCTTACGAGTCTGAAGTTGCGGCAACGGTAGAGAGGTCCTTTTTAAGGACCCTTGAGGGGGGATGCCAAGTTCCTATGGGATGTTATGCAGTGGTAAACGAAAGTAAAGTTCACGTTAGGGCCTTTATATCTGACTTAGACGGCAACTTCTTTCACAAGGAGGAGGGAGTTTTCAGGTTCTCATCATTAAAGGAAGCAGAAGAAATCGGAAACTCTATTGCAAATAGGCTTTTAAGCGCAGGCGGAGACAGGATTTTAAGGGAGCTCCTAAGTTGCCAGTAAGGTTCTTTATCTCAAAAGAGCTAAAGGAGAGACAAAAGAGCTTGCTCAGAAATAACGGAGTGGAGTTTTTAGGAGCTCCCCTAATTAAAACGATTCCCGTAAACTTCAACCCTCAAGAAGCCTTATCCTTTGAGCCCACCTCCCTAGTCTTCTCCAGCAAAAACGGCGTTAAGTTCTTCTTAAAGGAAGTGCCCTACGAGAAAATCATAGGGAAAAAGGTCTATGCAGTAGGACCTTCAACGGCTGAGTACCTAAAGGAACTTGGCATAAAATCGGAAATCCCGGAAAACTTTAGCGGCGAAGGCTTAATAAAACTTTTAAAGGGAAAAGAGTTAAAAGGAGAGAGGTTCTTAATAGTTAGACCTAAAAAAGCAAGAAAGCTACTTACTTCTTTTTTAAAGGAAAGAGGAGTTCCCTTTAAAGAAGTTATAGTCTATGAAACCGTAGAAAATCAAGAGGTAAAGCCAAAAGTAGAAGAGTTCTTTAAAGAAAAAGTTGACTTTACGGCGTTTACAAGCCCGTCAAACTTTAAGTCCTTTTTAAAGCTATTCCCCCACCTTAAAGGGAAACTTGCAGAATCAAAGGTAATCCCAATTGGCCACATAACAGAAAAAGCAATAAGGGAAAAAGGGATAAACCCTCTGCCCCCTCCAAAGGAATACACCGTTGACGGCATACTGGAAAAACTCCTATCTTTCGTCAAGGTGTAAAGAAAACTAAACTCACTCCGATAATAAAGGTGAACTAAAAGGAGGAAAAAATGAAGATTAACGGCATTTCCCCAGAAGCTTTAAAGTTTCTCCTTAACGGAAAGGAACTTAAGAAGAGGGAAAAAGCCAAAGTAGATAAGGAAGAGGCAATTTCAGTTGAAATAAACTCAAAGATAGAGCTTTTAAAGGATAAGAGAATAGATAAGTCAAGGGTTAAAGAGATAAAGGAAGCCATTAGAAAAGGGGAATATCAAGTAAACCCTCACAAAATCTCAGAAGCCTTAATTAAGGAGATTTTGGGAGACGACCTGTAATCTTATAAACATAAGCAAGCACCTTAGCAACTGCTTTGTAGAGCTCCGGAGGTATTTTCTCCCCAAGCTCAACTTCCATAAGGAGACTTACCAGAACCTTATCCTCAAGAATCGGAACTCCACTCTCTTTGGCAACTTCAACTATCCTCTCTGCAACCTTCCCCTCTCCCTTTGCAACTACCTTTGGAGCTCCCTCTCTCCTTTCGTACCTTAAAGCTGCAGCCTTCCTCTTTTCCATTTCCCAATGATAACACTTAAAATTAACCTTACAAAAGGCGGAGGTTAAGACATGAGCGTAAGAGTAAGGTTTGCACCAAGTCCCACAGGTTTTATGCACGTAGGAAACGCCAGAACCGCACTCTTTAACTACCTATTTGCAAAGCACAACAGGGGAAAGTTTATCCTAAGAATAGAGGACACAGACCTAGAAAGACACAGCGAAGAAGCGGTTAAAGTCATATACGAAGCCTTAAAGTGGATGGGAATTAAGTGGGACGAAGGGCCAGACGTAGGAGGAAATTACGGCCCCTATAGACAATCTGAAAGGAGAGAGATTTACAAAGAGCACATAGAAAAGCTTAAAGAAAAGGGACTTGTTTACGAGTGTTTCTGCACAACAGAAGAGCTTGAAAAGATGAGGAAAGAACAGCTTGAAAGGGGAGAACCTCCCAGATATACGGGAAAGTGCAGGAACTTAACAGAAGAGGAAAAGGAAAAGTTAAGGAAGGAAGGAAGAAAACCTGTTTTAAGGTTTAAAGTCCCAAAAGACAGGATAATAAAGTTTAAAGACCTCGTAAAAGGAGAGATTGAAATAAGCTCAAACCAGCTAGGAGGAGACTTCGTAATAGTTCGCTCAAACGGAATGCCAGTTTACAACTTCGTCGTGGTAGTGGACGACGCCCTTATGGAAATATCACACGTTATAAGGGGAGAAGACCACATCTCAAATACTCCCAAACAGATTCTCCTTTACGAAGCGTTAGGCTTCAAAGTTCCCCAATTTGCCCACCTACCGATGATTTTAGGAAGCGACAGGAGCAAACTTTCAAAGAGACACGGCGCTACTTCAGTTAAAGAGTTTAAAGAGAAGGGATATCTGCCAGAAGCCTTCGTAAACTTCTTAGCCCTTTTGGGATGGTATCCAAAGGACGGAAAAGAGGTCCTTTCAATGGAAGAGCTAATAGAAAGGTTTGAGATTAAAGACGTTAACAGTGCACCTGCAGTATTTGACACCACAAAGCTCAACTGGCTAAACCAAGTTTACATAAGACAATATCCGCTAAATAAGCTGACAGAACTTACAATACCCTACCTTAAAAAGGCAGGTTTAAACCCTGAAAACTTCCCGAGAGAGTGGCTTGAAAAGGTAATAGGCGTCGTAAGGGAATACTTTACTACTCTCTCAGACGCCCCCAAATACGCTGAGCTTTTCTTAAGAGACGACATAGAAATTGAGCCAGAGGCTTTAAAGTTCTTACAAGAAGAGCCTAAAAGGGTAGAAGTAATTAAGCTCTTTTACGAAAAGCTAAAAGGATTAAACGGAGAAATTGAACAAGAGAGCTTTAAGGCCTTAGTTAAGGAAGTGGGAAAAGAACTTAAAGCAAAGGGAAAGAACCTCTTTATGCCAATAAGGATAGGAATCACGGGAAAGACTAGTGGAGTTGAACTGCCTATACTCGCAGAGCTTTTAGGCAAGGAAAGGTTAATAAAGAGGTTGGAAAGGAGCCTATCCCAATTGAAGGAGATAGCTTGAAGCCGTTAATAGTAATTACCGGCCCAACAGCTACGGGAAAGACCGACTTCTCAATAAAGCTTGCAAGGGAAATAGGAGGTGAGGTAATCTCTGCCGACTCAATGCAGGTGTATAAGGGCCTTGATGTAGGAACCGATAAGGTCTCAAAGGAGATAAGGGACGAGATTCCCCACTACTTAATAGACGTAGTTGAACCTAATGAGAAGTTCTCCGTTGCAGACTTTGTTAAGGAAGCAGACAGGGCCGTAAGGGAGATATGGGAAAAGGGGAAATACCCTATAGTAGTAGGAGGAACCGGGTTTTACATAAGAGCTCTCCTTTACGGCCTACCTAAAACGCCTCCGTCAAGAGAGGAGATAAGGAAAGAGCTCTCAGAGATTGAGACTGAAAAACTCTACGAAGAAGTAAAGAAGGTAAGTCCTGAATACGCAGAGAAAGTGGGAAAGAGAGACAGGAAGAGGTTAATGAGAGCTCTTGAAGTTTACAGGATAACAGGAAAACCAATTACAGCCTTTAAACTGGAACAGGAAAAACCGAGATACCCGTTTTTAGGTTATTTCCTCTACAGAGACAGGAGAGAGCTCTACAAAAGAATTGAGGACAGAGTAGAGTCCCAGGTGAAAAGAGGGTTAATAGAGGAAGCTAAAAAGCTACTTTCCTACGACGAGAAACTAACGGCACTTCAAGCCTTAGGCTATAAAGAGATGAAAGGTTATTTGCAAGGAAAAATGGAACTAAAAGAGGCTAAGGAGCTTTTAAAGAGAAGGACAAAGGAGTTTGCAAAGAGACAGTTTACCTGGTTTAAAAGAGAAAAGGGATTTAAGTGGATAAACCTTTCAAAAGTCAGTCAAGACGAGTTAATTAAACTGATAAAGGAAGACCTAAAAAGGTTTAATCAGCATATATTAAAGAAATAAAACCAAAAAGAAGTGGGAGGAAAGATGAACCTTCAAGATGCGTTCTTAAACAAGCTAAGGAAGGAAAGGATACCTGTTAGCATCTTCTTAACAAAGGGAACCCGCCTTCAAGGAGTAATAACCTTTTTTGACCAGTTTACAGTTTTACTGGAAAACGGAGGGACCCAACAGTTGGTTTACAAGCACTCTATATCAACGATAGTCCCTTCAAAACCAATAAAACCGATATTTGTACAGAAAGAGGAAGGAGATGAATAAAACTATTCTCTTTGGGGGACTTACTCCCCTTCACGAGCTATTTATAAAAGGAGCGGTAGAAAGCTTAGGCTACAGAGCAAAGTTCCTCCCAACTCCAGACAACCAGTCTCTAAAGGTGGGAAGAGAGTACTGCAATAGGGGGATGTGTAATCCCACATACTACACTGTTGGAAACCTTATAAAGTTCTTAAAAGAGGAAAGCTTAAAAGGCGTTGACGTTGAAAATAGGTACACTTTCGTAACTGTAGGAGCCTGCGGTCCTTGCAGGTTTGGAATGTACGAAACAGAGTATAGACACGCCTTAAGGGAAGCAGGTTTTAAAAACTTTAGGATATCTATACTGAACCAGAGCGAACTTTCTTCAGAAGGTGATTTTAAACTCACGCCAAAGCTAACCTGGAACCTAATAAAAGCAGTCTGGCTTGCAGACGTAGTAAGGGATTTGGGCTACCAACTAAGGCCCTACGAAACGGAAAAAGGAAGCGTAGATGAGACTATAGAAGAAAGCTCTAAAGAGATTTACTCCCTTTTGAAAGAGGGAGCAGGAATTAAAGAACTAATAAGTTCTCTTAAGTCTTTAAGAAGGTCTCTAGAGAAACTAGACTTTAATTACACAAAAGTTAAGCCAGTTGTAAGCGTCATAGGAGAGTTTTGGGCTCATACGACAGAAGGAGACGGAAACTACAGAATCCACAGGTGGCTTGAAGAGCAGGGAGCAGAAGTTAGACCAGAACCGATTGCAGGCTGGATAGACTACCAGCTATTTATAGAAAAGGAAAAGGCAAAAAGGGATATTAGCGTAAAAGGATTCTCCCTGCCAAGGCTTAAAAGGCTATTAGCAGTAAAAGCGCTGTCTGTGGCTTTAAGGGGCCTTTACAACCTATTTAGAGCTCCATTCTCCTTTAGACCTAAACCTTTACCTTCCCAGAAACTCCTTGCAGAGCTTGCAGCTCCCTACTTTGACTATTTCGTAGTAGGAGGAGAAGGGCACCTGGAAGTTGCTAAGCACGTTTACAGCGTAAAGTATAAGAAGGCACACATGGTTTTATCGGTTAAACCTTTTGGCTGTATGCCTTCTACCCAAAGCGACGGAGCTCAAGTAAAAGTGCTCTCAGACTACCCTAACTCTGTTTTTATCTCAATAGAGACTTCAGGAGACGGAGAGGTTAACGTTAAAAGCAGAGTTTTAATGAAGCTCCAAGAAGCTCAGAAAGTAGCTCTTAAAGAGTTCAACGAGGCTTTAAATAAACTCGGTTTAAGCCATTCCCAATTTAAAGAGGTTTTCTCATTAAGGGAATTCAGGAAGCCCTTCATTAAACTCTCTAAAGACTACATAGGAACTTCAGCAAGAGCCCTATGGGGAAATAGAAGTAAGGTAATCTCTTCCTCTCAGCCTTCCTTTGAGGCAGTTTAATGGACTACCTCTACATAGAAAAAGTAGTTAAAGAAGCTAAAGACAGCATAGAGAAAGAACGGATAAAGGAAGTATTCTTAAAAGAGGAAAAGCTCTCTATTAAATTTGGGGAAAGACTGTTCTTAAATGCCTACTTTAAAAACCCTAACGCCTTTTTTATCTCAAGCCAACCTATAACAGAGTCAAAATTCCCCTATCTTTCACAAATAAAGGGAGCTTACGTAAAGGAGGTGATACTTCCCTATCCTGATAGGGTAGTTGAATTAACACTGGTTAAACCTGTTTCACCGGTAGAATTTGAGAAGTTTTACTTAATACTTGAGCTTACAGGGAAAAACGCAAATCTCTTCTTACTTGACTCAGAGCGGAAAATTAAGTTCCTCCTAAGAAGTGCAAAGTCATCGGTAAGGGAGCTCTCTATCAACTCCCCCTACACTCCCCCTCCTATGGAAAAGAGGGAATTTAGCACCCTAAAGTTCGGCAAGGTAAGCCCTCAAGGCATAGAAAAAGAACTCTACAAACACGCTCTAAAAATCTCTCCTCTAAACGCAAAAGAAATAGCTTATCTGTTTAAAGAGCTAAAAAATCTAAACAAAGCTTTTCACTCCTTTATGGAAAAACACGAGCAATCCAAAAGGGCCTACCTATATTACAAAAATGGAGAGCCCAAATTCTTAACCACTTTTCCCTATTCCTCTTTAAGAGAGTTTCCCTTCAAGGAATTTAAAGGAAAACTACCTTTTAGCTCCGCTTGGGAAGAGTTCTTTAAAGAGAAAGTAGTTAAAGAGGAAATCCAGAAACTAAAAAACCAGATACTGACGAACTTAAATAAAAGGCTCAAAACGCTTCTTAAAGAGAAAGAGGAGCTGGAAAGGAAAGAGGAGATAGAAAAGAAAGCCAAAGAGTTAAGGAGGATAGGTGAGCTATTAAAGGTAAACCTTTCTTTAGTAAAGGCTGGAAAAGAGGAGATAGAGCTCCTAGACTATGAAACCGGGGAAAAGGTAAAAGTTCCATTAAAGCCCAACTTATCTCCACAGAAGAACCTTGAAAACATCTTTAAAGAGTATAAAAAATTAAAGAGAAAGGCTCAAATCTCGGAAAAGAGGCTCAAAGAGTTAGAAGAAGAAATCTTAATTACTCAACTCTTAACGGACTTTGTAAGAGAGTGCGAAGAGGTAGAGAGGATAAAGGAGCTCTTACCTAAAAAGAGAGAAAAGAAAAGAGAGATAAGCAAAAGGTTAACCGTTTTTACCCTTCCTTCTGGGAAAAAGTTGCTTGTAGGAAGGAATGCACAGGAAAACGAGACAATCTCTCTAAAACTCTCCAATCCTTGGGAAATATGGTTCCACGCAAAAGGAGTACCCGGCTCCCACGTAGTGCTCAAGTTGAGGAAAGGAGAAAAAGCAACAGAGGAAGACCTTTTAATTGCAGCTTCGGCAGCAGCACACTTTAGCAAGGCAAAGAACTCAGGTAAAGTACCTGTTGACTATACTCTCATTAAAAACCTCAAGAAGCCTCCAGGCACACCCAAAGGCTTTATTACCTATAAAGGAGAAAAGACGCTATGGGTAAAACCAGAAGTCTTTGAAGAGAAGGTACTGAAAACGCCCCCGAAGGGGCAGTGAATTACTGAGAAGAAACGATAACTAAAGAAGTTATAAGGACAATAAGGATGTATATTCCAAACACCCCGTAGAGAAGAAGTTTCTTAATTGGGCTGTTCTCCATTATCCCCTCCTTCAAAATGGGCTTTAAGAGCTTTTAGCTCAGACTCAAACCTGTCCCTGTTTAGAAAGACAACAACGTAATGGCCTACGATACCTTTTAAGGAAAACATAGCAGATATAACGAAAAGGAGTCTTGCTATAAAGTGGGCAGTGGTTCCAACTGGAAAGTAAAACTTCCACAAGTAAAGAAGAGGTAAAAGGAAAACTCCTCCAAAAAGGAGGAAGTAAGTAAAGAGGTTGGGTTTAAAGAAGCTAAGTTCCTCCTTAAAAGCCTTCCTAACAAAGGATTCTACCTCTTCCCAACTTCTTCCTTCCCTTCTAAGCTCCTCCACTTTTCTAAGGAGCTCCACTTTCCCTTTTAAGAAACTCTCTTTAATTCCAATTATTCCAGCCATAACCACTACCCTTTAGCTAAAAGGAGGAGCCTAAGCTCCTCCTTCAAGTTTAGACTTAGCAAGAGCGTAAGTAATCCAAGCTACGCACACCCACCATATAAAAGATATGATAAGCCACATAACTTTTCACCTCCCCTTTAGTGTTCAGCTGCCTCTTCAATCTCTCTTCTTAAGCTCTCAGGAGAGATTTTAAAGAGGAACATCTTGTAAACCCAAGCTTGGTAAGCGATAACGATAGGAGTAAAGATAATTGCCGCAATGAGCATAACTGTAAGGGTTAACTGGCTTGAAGCACCGTTATAGATAGTAATAGAGTGCTCAAGTCCTAAGCTGGAAGGAACTGCAAGGGGATAAGCTCCAAACATTACGGCAAATCCTGCAAATAGGAAGGTAAGAGTTGAAAATAGAAAGGCTTTAGCACCATCTACGCTCCTAACGGCAAGAAGCCATCCTACAGCACAGAGAGCAGCAAGGACAATAAGTATAAGCTCAATTGCCGGGAACCTAAATAGAGCGTGATGTAGAACGCCGTTAGAGTCTAACATACTTGCAATCTGTTGGAACATGTCGGGAGGAAGTTGAAGGTACTTTTGTGCAAGTTCAGGGTTGTTTACCTTAAAGGATATGTTGTAGGCAAGGGCTGTACAGATTACGTACATAATAACAAAAGGAAGCCACACCTTTAGTCCAATGCTTCTTGCCCTTTCGGCAATTGTCCCTTCGGTCTTCCACAGGAGCCAAGAGATACCGTGCATAACGATAAACAGAACCGTAGTAATTCCAACCAAAAGTCCGTAAAGACCGTGGAACTTAAATGGGTTAACGAGGTTAATAAAGCTTATAGGGAACTTCTCAGCATATACAAAGCCTAAAAGTTTATTACCTTCAATTGCCATATTCTTAATTGGAAGTCCTGCAAGGATGTTTCCGATGGCTACACCTATAAGGAGGGCTACCACAAAGGAGGAAACTGTAATGCTAACATCCCAGAACTTCTTCCAGCCTTCACTTTCCTCTTTACTTCTAAACTCAAATGAAACGGCCCTATAGATGAGAGCAAGTAGAACTACAAAGAGAGCAATGTAGAGTGAGCTAAAGAGGGCAGCGTAAAGCTCGGGAAAAGCAGCAAAGGCCGCACCACCAGCAGTAATGAACCAAACCTCGTTTCCGTCCCAGACAGGACCGATAGCGTTTATGTTAACCCTTCTCTCAATGTCGTTCTTTGCAACAAAGAGGTGCAGTATTCCAACCCCCAAGTCAAAACCGTCAGTAACTATATATCCCGCAATCAGTATCGTTACCAAAATTGCCCAAATAGTCTGTAAGTCAAAGTGCATAACCCACCTCCTCCATTAGTAGAGTTCGGCCTCTTTTTCTGGACCTTTAGTAGCAAACTTAGCAAGAAGGTAAAAGTCCGCAATAGCAAGGCCTGTAAAGGTTAAAGCAAATAGGATGTAAGTAATTACAACTTCTACATTGGTTAAAGGAGAAACTGCTTGAGCAGTTTTAAGGCCTATTTCTGCAAGCTTGATTTTTCCATAATCGTCAGTTAGCGGGTAAACGATCCAAGGTTGCCTTCCAACTTCTGCAGTAGCCCAACCGAGCCAGCAAGCAATGTATGGAAGAGGTAGGGAGTAGAGAGCAACTTTTAAGAAGCCGTTAGCGTTTTCAAGGTCTTTATACTTAGCAAGTCCCCAGATAAAGAGTAGGACAAAGAAGAACCCTAGGTAAACCATCAGGTGAAATGCCCAGAAGACGAAGTTTACAGGAGGTATGTAGTTCCCAGGGCCAAACTGAGCTTCAAACTTCTTCTGAAGGTCCTTAGCACCTAAAAGCTTACCGTTAAAGTCGTGTGTTGCTAAGAAGGAAAGGAGACCGGGAATTGGAAGTGGTATTTCAACTACGTTCTTCTGAGCCTTCTGGTCTGCCCAAGCAGCTAAGAGTACAGGAGCTCCTTGCTTGGTCTCCCAAAGAGCTTCCATTGCAGCAAGCTTTGTGGGTTGAGTTTTAGCAACTTCGTGGGCGTGAATGTCGCCAATTACTATCTCTCCAACTGAAGCTATAAAACCAAAGATAAGTGCAATGTAGGCAGACTTTTTAAAGAACTCTACATTCTGCTTCCTTAAAAGGTGATAAGCACTAACAGAGAGAACAAAGATAGCAGATAAGACCATTCCAGCTGTTGCAGTGTGCCAGAACTTAACGTCTGCAACTGGGTTAAACACTACAGCCCACCAGTCTGAAAGAACCGCTCTCTTTCCAGCAGCAGCCATTTCTACCTTAGCGCCAACCGGGTGTTGCATCCAGCCGTTAGCAATGAGTATCCAAAGAGCAGAGAGGTTTGAACCGATAGATGAAAGCCAAGCAGCTAGTAGGTGAACTGCCTTTGGAACCTTGTCCCAGCCAAAGAGGAAAACTCCCATAAAGGTTGACTCCATGAAGAAGGCAAGAAGTCCCTCAATGGCAAGGGGAGCTCCAAAGATATCACCAACGAACCTTGAGTAAACAGACCAGTTCATACCGAATTCAAACTCGTGGACAAGGCCCGTTGCTACTCCGAGAGCGAAGTTAATGGCAAAGAGCTTGGACCAGAACTTGGCCATGTCTCTGTAAATCTCTTTGCCGGTAGCGTAGTGTAGGGTAAGCATAATTGCAGACAGCGTTGACAGCCCTAAAGTTAGAGGGACGAATACAAAGTGGAAGAAGGCTGTCATCGCGAACTGCAATCGCGATACAAGCAGTACGAAGTCCATAGCGGCACCTCCCTAAAGTTTTTAAAACTCTTATTCTTAATTTCCAAAGTTAGATTATATCAAACAGAAACTAATACTTAATACCTAAAGGTAGATGAAATATTCAAATTTTCTCATATTATTTCAGTGCCAATCCCTTCTTGTGTAAACATCTCAAGGAGTATAGAGTGCTTTAGCCTACCGTCTATTATGTGAGCCTTCTTAACGCCTCCTGTTAAAGCAACCTCACAGGCCTTAACTTTCGGTATCATCCCTCCCGAGACTACCTTGGAAGATATTAGCTTGGGGAGCTCTTCTCTCCTTAAACTCCTCATCAGGTTCCCTTTCTTATCTTTTATACCTTCTACATCTGTAAGAATTATAAGCTTCTCAGCCTTTAAGGCAGCTGCCACCTCTCCCGCCACTAAATCTGCGTTTATGTTATAAGCTTCAAAGTCCTCCCCAATTCCTACAGGTGCTATTACAGGAATAAATTTAGACTCTAAAAGCTTCTTGACAATTTCCGGGTTAACCTCTTTAACCTTCCCCACAAATCCAAGGTCTATTATCTCAGGAGCTCTAACCTCTTGAAGGTACTTTTCGTAGTCTATCTTCTCTGCAACTATAAGGTTTCCGTCTTTGCCTGAAAGGCCAACGGCATTTCCACCGTGGGAGTTTATTAGCTTCACTATCTCCTTGTTAACCTTTCCCACTAAAACCATCTCAACAACATTCATAGTTTCTCTATCTGTTATCCTCATTCCACCAACGAACTTACTCTCTATGTTGAGCCTCTTTAAGAGCTCCCCTATCTGAGGCCCTCCCCCGTGAACCACTACAGGGTTTATTCCAACGTACTTTAAAAGGACTATATCCTGAGCGAATGCCTCCTTTAGCTCTTCGTTTACCATAGCGTTTCCGCCGTACTTTATAACCACAGTCTTACCGTAAAAGTGTCTAATGTAAGGAAGCGCTTCTAAGAGAGTACTTACTTTCTCTATGGTCCTCTCCATCTCTTTACCCCACACTAAAAGTTCTAAAAGCTCCAATTTGGTATTCTAAGGCTTTCAAGTTTAAATAGGAAGGAGGAGAAGGTGAAAGAGCTTTTCCCCTTTATAGGCTTTGAGGAAGGTAAGTTAAAGGTAGAAGGAGTTTTCGTTGAAGAAGTAGCAAGGAAAGTAGGAACTCCGGTTTACATATACAGCAAAAGGGCAATAGAAGAAGCTTTTAAAGAGTTTAATTTTACCTACCTTACTGCGTTTGCGGTTAAGTCAAACTCAAACGTGTCAATTTTAAGACTTTTAAAAGACCTTGGGGCAGGAGCAGACACCGTCTCAATAGGCGAGATATTTAGGGCCTTAACAGCGGGAATAGAGCCTAAAAAGATAGTCTTTGCAGGTGTAGGGAAGAGGGAAGAGGAGATTGAGTTTGCCCTTGAAAGGGGAATTTTAATGTTCAACGTTGAAAGTAAAGGGGAGCTCTTAAAGATTGAAGAGGTAGCAAAGAAGTTAAACAAAAGAGCTCCCGTTGCCGTTAGGGTAAACCCTGAGGTTGACCCAAAAACCCACCCCTACATAGCCACAGGCTTAAAAAACAGCAAGTTTGGAGTGGACTTTGAATCTGCACTTGAACTCTACAAAATAGCAAAAGAGAGCAAATACCTTGAACCTATAGGAATTCACTTTCACATAGGCTCCCAGATTAAGGAACTCAGCGCCTTTAAGGAAGCCTCCCTTAAAGTAAGGGATTTTGTAAAGGAACTAAGAAGTGAAAGGATAGAGATAGAGCTCTTTGATGCAGGAGGCGGAATAGGGATAAACTACGAACCTTTTAAAGAACCCCCTTCTGTAAGAAAATTATCAGAAATCCTAAAACCGATAGTAAAGGAGCTTGGGTTAAAGCTAATCTTAGAGCCGGGGAGAAGAATTGTTGGAAACGCAGGAGTATTAATTACCCAAGTTCTTTACGTTAAAAGGAACAAAGAAAAGACTTTTTACATAGTTGACGCAGGAATGAACGATTTAGCAAGGCCTTCTTTATATAAAGCTTATCACTACATTGACGGAACGACCTATAAAGAGAAACGGGTAAAAGCAACGGTTGTAGGCCCCATATGTGAAAGTGGAGACGTGTTTGCTGAAGACAGAGAGCTACCTGAACTAAAGGAGGGAGACTACCTTGCAATCTTCAGCACCGGCGCTTACGGCTTTTCAATGGCTTCAAATTACAACTCAAGGCCAAGACCTGCTGAAGTCTTAATAGATGGAGACGGCTATAAGGTTATAAGAGAAAGGGAAACTTTAGCCTCTTTAATAGAGAGGGAGTTTTAAAGTTTCCTTCCACAGGCAAGGAAAATGGGATAGTCCTTGCCGTTTCTTTCTATAGAGTGAACTACCCTAAAAACATAGGGCTCTAACCTTGCATCCTTAAAGTAGCGGAAAATCTCTTCTTTAGAGAAGCCAAAGTGGTAAACGCCTTTATTACTCTTATGAAAAGAACCGTCCTCTTTAACCAAGTCTCCAACAGCAAGGAAGCCTCCAACTTTAAGACGAGAGGAAATCCTGTTAAATAAAGAGGGAACGTCTTTAACGTGGTGGAGGGTCATGTGGAGGACAACCAAGTCAAACTCTCCCTCTGGGAGCTCCTTCTCGGCATCTAAGAAAAGAGGGTAAATATTACTGACTTTGTACTTTTCTATCTTTTCCTTTAAAACAGAGAGCATCCCTGAAGAGGAGTCAAGGGCATAAATTTTCCCCACAAAGGGCTGGATGTAAAAAGTCAAAAGCCCCGTTCCCGCCCCTATCTCTAACACCTTCCAGTCCTTTGAAACCGGAAGGAGGTTTAGAAGGGAAGAGCCCACCTTCCTTGCGTTAATTACCCTTGAAGGTTTTTCATCCCAACTCTTTGCAACCTCGTCAAACAGACTCACTTTACCTCCAAAACAAAAGGGCCCCAACAGGGGCCCTTCTAATGATAGCCTTAGACTTAGAGATTAAACATCGTAGTAGAGCATAAACTCCATAGGAGTAGGTCTTAACCTTACAGGCTCAATTTCCTCCTTGCGCTTATACTCAATGTAGTCCTCTAAGAACTGCTCGCTCATTACGCCACCCTTTGTAAGGAACTCATAGTCCTTCTCAAGGGCGTCAATTGCCTCTTCTAAAGAACCGGGAACTGTTGGAACTTCAGCAAGCTCTTCCGGTGGAAGGTCGTATAGGTTCTTGTCAACAGGCTCTCCCGGGTGAATCTTGTTCTCTATACCGTCAAGCCCTGCCATTAAGAGGGCCGTAAAGGCTAAGTAAGGAGCTCCTGAAGAATCAGGGAACCTAACTTCTATCCTCTTTGCCTTAGGTGAAACTACGGCAGGAACCCTTATTGCTGCTGAGCGGTTCCTTGCAGAGTAGCAGAGGTTAACCGGAGCTTCATATCCTGGAACTAAACGCTTATAAGAGTTTACAGTTGGGTTTGTAAAGGCACAAACCGCCTTAGCGTGCTTGATTATTCCCCCTATAAAGTAGAGGGCAGTTTCAGAAAGTCCCCCGTAGCTGTCTCCGTGGAAGAGGTTTTCTCCGTTTTTCCATACTGACATGTGGGTGTGCATACCTGAGCCGTTATCTCCAAAGAGGGGCTTTGGCATGAAAGTTGCAGTTTTCCCAAACATCTTGGCAACGTTCTTAACTATATACTTTAACCACTGAACGTTATCTGCAGCTTCAATTAAATTACCAAACCTAAAGTCAATCTCGCACTGACCGCCAGTTGCAACCTCGTGGTGGAGGGCTTCAATAACAAGCCCAGCCTCTTCCATCTTCATTGACATTATCTTTCTAATGTGGTCAAGCTGGTCGTTTGGAGGAACGGGGAAATAACCGCCCTTTACCTTAACCTTATGACCTAAATTGGGGTTCTCCTCAGCTCCTGTTCGCCAAATACCCTCTACGCTGTCAACTTCGTAAAAGCTGTAGTTCATCCCAACATCGTACTTTACATCGTCAAACACGAAGAATTCAGGCTCTGGACCACAGTAAACAGTATCGCCGATACCTGTTGACCTCAGGTACTCAAGGGCTTTTTTAGCAATGTTCCTTGGGTCTTTGTGGTAAGGCTCTTTAGTAATAGGGTCAACTATGTCGGCGATAACAACTAAAGTGGGTATCTCAGAAAGAGGGTCAACAGTTGCAGTTGTTGGGTCCAGCTTAAACATCATGTCGCTTGCGTTAATAGGCTGCCACTGGCGAATGGAAGAGCCGTCAAAGAAGAGTCCCTGCTCAAAGCTCTCTTCGCTTATTTCGTGGGCAGGGAAGGTAATGTGGTGCCAGGTTCCAAACATGTCGGTAAAGCGAAGGTCAACAAACTTAATACCTTCTCTTTGGATTAGTTCAACTACCTCTTTTGGATTGGTAGGCCTCATAGGTACCCTCCTTATTTTAAATTGCGTTATCTCCTCTTTCTCCTGTCCTTATTCTCACTGCGTCGTCAACCGGAATAACAAAGACCTTACCGTCGCCGATTCTCCCTGTCCTTGCGGCGTTTACTATAGTTTCAACGACTTTCTCAACTATTGAATCTGGAACAACTACCTCTACTTTAACTTTCGGGATAAAGTCAACTACGTATTCTGCTCCCCTGTAAAGTTCAGTGTGTCCCTTTTGCCTTCCAAAGCCTTTAACTTCAGAAACTGTAAGCCCTTGAACTCCTATTTCAGTTAATGCGTCTTTTACTTCCTCTAACTTAAAAGGCTTTATTATTGCTTCTACTTTTTTCATTACTAAACCTCCCTTTTAGGCTGCCATTTATTTTAACAAAGTCGGTGCCAATTTAAACAGAAAGCAAACTAAAAGGAAAAGCTTTAACAAGTGCACTAAACTTGTGCAACTTCCTTCTCTTTAATGTTCAATTTCTGTGCACATTTGTCGCAAAGCCCGTAGAACTTATACTCTATATCCTCAACCACATATCCCTTCTTCTCCACTTTTCTACAAGTATAGCGACAAAGTGGAGTCTCTACATCTTCTATCTTACCGCACTCCCTACATATAAAGTGGTGGTGGTGGTCGGTTCTTTTTTCAAAGTGGGATTGTTTGTTAACTATTATCTCCTTTATCTTACCTTCCGAGACTAGCTCCTTTAAAACTCTGTAAACCGTTCCAAGGCTTATTGAGGGGAGCTCCTTTTTTGCCCTCTCGTAAACCTTTTCTGCAGTTGGATGGTCGTTTGAAGATTGAACTACCCTGTAAACGGTAGCTTTCTGTTTCGTATTTCTCTTTTTCTTCAAATTCTTCCTCCTTAATCTTAACTTAATCTTTCGTTATTAAATTTAATAATAACTATTACCGTTAAACAAGAACCCCTTGCGCTAAAAGCACAAGGGAAGGGCAGAGCTAAAAGCGAATTTCATCCTCAGGGTAAGCCCTAATCTTGTGAATTGAAAGGTCTGAGCCTTGAAATTCCTCTTCTTCTGTAAGGCGAAGACCTACTAGAGCTTTAAGAGCTCCGTAAAGGACAAAGCCGGCAACAACGGCGTAAATGACAGTTATTAGGGCTCCAAACAGCTGAGACAAGAAAGAGACTCCACCTAAGCCCCAGAGGAGTTTTTTACCAAATATACCTGCAGCAATCCCTCCCCATATTCCGTTAAGGCCGTGAAGGGGAACGACTCCTAAAACATCGTCAATCTTTAATTTCTCCTGCTCTAAGATGAAAGCTTTAACGAATATGAAGGCAGCTATGAAGCCTATTAAGAGAGCTCCAATTGGATTAACTACATCTGAACCTGCACATATTGCAACAAGACCTGCAAGGGCTCCGTTGTGGATAAATCCAGGGTCGTTCTTACCGAAAACAAGTCCTCCTATTATCCCTCCGGCAGTTGCCATAAGGGAGTTAACCGCAACAAGACCTGAAATGTCAGCAAGCTTTTGGGAGCTCATAACGTTAAATCCGAACCATCCGATTATTAAAATCCAGCTTCCCAGAGCAAGGAAAGGTATGTTGCTAACGGGTATAGGTTTAGACTTACCTTTAAAATACCTACCTTGACGGGCTCCAAGGAGAAGAATTGCAGGAAGGGCAATCCACCCTCCTAAACCGTGGACAACCATTGAGCCTGCAAAGTCGTGAACGGGAGCTCCGAAAAGAGACTTTACCCAGCTCTGAAAGGCAGGAGACCACCTTTCACCCCATATAAGTGCCTCAAAAATAGGATAGATAATTCCTGCAAGGAAAAATCCTGCAGTAATGTAAGGCTTAAACTTCATCCTCTCTGCCACTCCACCTGAGACAATCGCAGAGATGCAAGCTGCAAACATTAGAAGGAAAAAGAACCTTACAAGTTGGAGTCCGTGGTCAAGGAAAAGGGTAGAAGCGTCCTTTACAAAACAGACTTTGTGGGCAAGGGGATAACCTATAAAGTAGTAGGCGATAGTGGCTACAGCTACATCAACAATTATCTTTACAAGGGCGTTGACTTGGTTCTTCTTCCTAACTGTTCCGGCTTCTAAAAAAGCAAAGCCTGCGTGCATTGAGAGAATCATAACTGCCCCTGCAAGCAGGTAAAAGATGTTTAAAGAGCGGACAAGCTCTTTAATCCCCTCTTCCATCTTTAAACCTCCTCCCTTTTTGCTTTTAAGGTTAAGCAATTCTCATGCCAAAGTTAAGCTGGTAGAATTTGAAAAACTCAAGAAGGAGAGACACATGAAAAGGATAATACCTTTAGCGTTTATAACCTTACTCTCCTCCTGTTCCTTAAACCCCTTTTCAAAAGGAGAAGTAGAGTATAAACCGTATGTTCCCAAGGAAGAGACCGTAAAAAGCCCTTATCAAGGGGTCAAGAACGTTGTTTACTATATGAAAAAGGAATTTACCCCTTTAGAGGGAGAAGTAGTTTTAAACAGCTATGACGGCTACGTTATTGACGCAGGAAAAGATAAAGGGGTTTCAGTAGGGGACAGGTTTATAACCGAAAGCGGGGCAGTTTTAAAGGTAGTGAAGGTAAGTAAAGAGTATTCGGTAGCTCTACCTACCCTTGGTAAACCGGTAATAGGGGAAAAGGCAGAAAGGCTCCTCTTTAATAAAGTTCTCTTCCTTGACTTTACAAAGGGTAAAGGGAAAAAACTCTACAGAGAGCTTAAAGAAGAAGTCCCTTCTTTGAAACTTGCAAGCTATAAAGAGGGAGAAAACTTTAAGGAAAAGTTCCACCTTAAGTTCCCTTCAGACTTTAAGAGGAAGGTCCCTGCAGATAAGCTAACTGGCTACGACGGGTACATAGTGGTTTCAGACCTTGGAGCCGAAGTTTACGACTCAACTAAGAAGTTATTAAAGATATTTCCTTGGAACGGAGCTCCCGTTTCATCCTATTCCCTCGCTCCAGGTTCAGGCTACAAGGTGGTTTTAGACTTTAAAGGCCACGCAACGAGCCTTTTCGTAGGGAACATAGATTCTTCGCCAGAAGAGGAGATTGTAATAACAACAGAAAACGACATAAGGGTTTACAGGGCAACTCCCTACGGAGTTAAATTGGCTTACAAGTTCTCAAACCCATTTAAAGGCTCTTACCTTTTCCACATCTGTCCCGTTGACCTTAACGGGGATGGGAAGGACGAGTTCGTTATAGACGGGTTCTACAAGGACTCAAAGAGCGTAGAATCTGGACTCTTTAAGGTAGTTAAAGGTAAACTGGTTAAAGTTGCTGGGAGCTCCCTAATCCTTTCAGGCTTTGACACAAACGGAGACGGGGAAAACGACGAGATATTCGGCCAAGAAGTAAGCTCTGAAGGGGACAAGCTCTTTGGAAAAAGAGTTTGGGAGCTAAAAGTTAAGGAGCATACATTAACAAAGGTAAAAGAGGTTAAAGTTCCGCAAGGATTTCAGGTAACGAGCGCTCAGATGTTTAAAAGCTCTGGAAAGTATTACTTTGCGTACTACGACCTTAATTACTACTTAAAAGTTTCAGACGGGAAAGAAGTTCTGTGGAGCTCCCCCATCCAGATAGGAGCTTCTCCAAACTGCCTTTACTGGTACGACGGAGACATGCTCGTAAGCTACTACATTACTCCAAAACCAAAGCCTATAGACATAGACTCAGACGGCAACCAAGAGGTCCTCTTTTCCCAGAACAAGAACGCAGTTCCCGGCATTTTAAGGAACATATACAGCTTTGACGGAGGAAGAATACTCCTACTTTACAAAGGAAACACAGGCTTTAGCTGGGAAGAGGCAACTCCCCCCATATACAAGATGGGAGGAATAGAAGAGTTTGGATACCTCCCTCAGTACGACCTATTCGTAGCCATATTCACAAAAGTAGGAATCTTACAGAACCCCAAGTCTAAACTTTTATTTATAAAACCTGAGATTTAGGGAGACTGCATGGAGGCTTTACAGAAAATCAAGGAATTTTTCAATTCAAGAGAATTTGAAGTTGCAATAATAGGAGGTTCCGGAATAGACATAGGGGAAGGAGTAAAAAGCTTACCTTACAGGGAAATTCCCGGGATGCCCGTTCCTAAAGTCCCGGGGCACAAAGGAAATTTAAAGCTCCTTGAAATAGGAAGGAAAAAGGTTCTCTTCTTTGAAGGAAGGTTCCATTACTACGAAGGAAGGGAAGACTGGGAGATAAGGTACATTCCTTGGCTGTGCTCTAAGCTTGGGGTCAAGCTCTTTATACCTACCTGTGCTTCAGGTGCAGTTTCAAGGAAGGCTGCAAGGAGCTCTGTAGGGATAGTTTACGACCACATAAACCTACTGGGAAGAAATCCATTAGTTGGGCTAATAGAAGAAGCAGGGGAAAAGGTTTTCGTTAACGGCAAGGAGTTTTACGACAAAGAAGTAGTAAAAGCGTTTGTGAGAAAAGCCATTGAGCTAAAAGTAAACGCATCTGAAGTGGTCTTGGCCGCAACTTTGGGCCCAAACTACGAAACCTTCACAGAGGTAAGGTTTTTAGAGCTACTGGGAGCAGACTGCGTAAGCATGTCAACGGTTCCTGAGGTTATAGCTTCCAACTTTTACGGGATGAGAACCTGCGCTTTAACGGTTATCACTAACGATACCTTAAACTTAAAGGCAGGACACGAGGAGGTTTTAAAAGAGTCAACGAGGAAGGGAAGAGAGCTTTCAAGACTTATAAAGGAAACCTTAAAGGAGATTGAGCTTTAAAAAGGCCCTTTCAAGCTCCCTCTTACACCTTTGGCAGAAGTCTTCCCCTTTAAGGTCAACTTCAAAGAGGGAGTTGGAAAAGTGCATTACGCACTCCGGCAAGGGGCAGTGGGAGAGGCCGAAAACGTGGCCCATTTCGTGGGTTATCTCTTTCCTTAACCTACTCTTAAAGAGTTCCAACTCTTGGCTTTCAAGCCTAGCATAGGAGACGATAAAACCGTTAAAGGGAAAAGCAAGGCCAAAGACAAAGTTTAAGCCGTTAGAGTAAAGGTCGTAGGAAGTTATTCCCCCTACAAACAAGAAACCTTTAGGTTTTAAGGAAAGAAGCTTTTCAAGTTGAACTTCTGCAAGGAGCTGACCGTCTCTTTCTCCTTGAAACTGGGGGCGGAGCTCCCCCAAAAAGAGACACTCTAAAGGGAACTTCTCCTTTATAACTCCTTTAGACTCAACTAAAAGGAACTTTGGGAGCTCCCCTATACCAAAAAGGGCAACTTTCTTCATTAGTTAGTTAAACTCTCCTTCTCTTTCAATATCTCTTTAAGCTCGTCCGTCGTAAACTTGTACTCTTGGGAACAGAAGTTGCACTTAACAGAAGCTCCTCCTTCCTCTATAAGTTTTTCAATCTCCTCTTTGGGCATGGCTATTAAGCCCCCTTTAGCAACCTCTTTACTACACTTACACTTGAAAGAGAGCTCCTTCAAGGCCAAAAGTTCAGTTGTAAAGCCCTTAAAGAGCATTTCTACAATGTCCTCAGGCCTTTTTCCTCCCTTTATTAAAGAGCTAACCGGAGGAAGGTTTTTTACGTTCTCCTCAAGCCTTGAAAGGGCCTCTTCGGTAGCTCCCGGAAGGGGTTGAGCGAGGAAACCTCCCGCAGCCTCAACTTTTCCACTCTCACCTACCAAAACTCCTATTCCAACTGCCGAAGGTATCTGCTCAGACTTTAAAAGGTAGTAAGCAATGTCTTGGGCAATTTCACCGGAAACTATGGGAACGGAGCTCTCATAAGGAGTTCCAAAGCCAAAGTCCTTTACAACTGTCAAAGTTCCTTTACCTACGGCCTTAGCAATGTCAAACTTCCTCCTTCCTCCCTCCTCCTTTACAAAGGTTTCAACTTGCGGGTTTTGAACAAAGCCCCTAACTTCACCTTTTGCATTGGCCTCCGCCACAACGAGACCTACGGGGCCGTCCCCTTCTATTTTAAGTAAGACTCTCTGCTCAGTTCCGTGCTTTAAAAGGGAGGTTAAAAGGAGAGCTCCCGTTAAAGCCCTTCCTAAAACTGCAGTAGCCATAGGAGAGAGCTTATGGCGAAGCCTTGCAACATCGCAAAGATTGGTAGTCCTTACAACAAAAGCTCTAAGGGCATCCTCTCTGGTTATAGCTATCACGCCGTAGTCTCTATCTCCAAAGTAGTTCTTTAAATCCCTCTTTACATCTTCGGTTAACTCCTTTACCAAAGACTCCCTGTCAGGTAGCTTTCTAAACTCCTTCTCCATCTTCCCTCCTAAAACAACTTCCTTTAACTTCTACCTTTGCTTTACAACTTCAAGGGTGTTTAAGTCTAAAACCATATTGTCGTAAGCAGCTATAGTTTTAACTCCTGTCAACTTCTCTATTGAAAGAGCAACCTCCCAAGGTTTGGCAGAGAGCATCCCCCTTCCAAAGTGGGTTAAAAGGGCAAGTTTTGGCTTAACCTCTCCTATAATGACCTTTGCCTCTTCAGCACTGAGGTGGTCTATAAGCGGGTTTTTTTTAAAAAGAGTAGTGTTAACTATAAGGAGGTCTGAACCTTTATAAGCTTCAATTAGCTTTTCAAAGAACTTAGTATCGGAAGTATAAGAAAGAGTAAGCCCTTTGTAGGAAAAGAGCGCTCCGTAAGTCTCTACTCCGTGAACGTTCTTTACGGGAAACCTAACGGAAAAGGAGCCTAAGTTAAACTCTGCCCCTTCCTTAATTATCAAAGTCTCTTTAACGTTCTTCCTAACAAACTCAAGCACTACCGGGTCTTGACTAATAGCGTCCTCAGGACACAGCAAAGTTCCCCTTTTACTTTTACCGCCTAAAGTCATAGACTCTAAAATGTGATTAGCGTCTGCACAGTGGTCTAAGTGCCTGTGGGAAAGAAGGACAACTTCAGTCCAGTAGGGCTCTATCCCCTTCCTGTGGGAGTGAACAAAAGCTCCCGGCCCCGGGTCTAAGTGAGTAAAAGAGTTCTCAAAACCAAAATAAATACCCCCAGCCTGCCTCAGGAAACCAAAAGCTGAATACCTTGCTCCTGCAGTTCCGAGAAATACCAGCTTGTCTTTTAAAGTCTCTTTGTTAAGCTTCAAGCTTGACAGATTCCCCTTTTCGTGGCTTTGATAAAGTCAACAAACTCTAAGACTTCCTTCACTTCTTTAAACTCCTCTTTAACCTTCTCAAGGGCCACCTGAAGGGGTTCTTCGGTCTTAAAGGCCATTTCAAAAGCAGTAGAGAGGGCCTTAATTACCTCTTTTGAAAAGCCCCTCCTTTTAAGGCCAACTATGTTTATACCTACAAGGCGAGCTCTGTTGCCTTGAGCAACCGTGTATGGAGGAACATCTCTGTGAACGGCGGAAGCTCCCCCTATCATGGCGTGCTTTCCTATCCTTACAAACTGGTGTATTCCCGTTAGTCCTCCAATTACGGCAAACTCGCCAATTTCAACGTGGCCTGCTATTTGGACTCCATTGGCAACTATGGCCTTGTCTCCAATAAAGACGTCGTGGGCAACGTGAACGTAAGCCATTAAAAGGACGTCGTTCCCTACTTTTGTTATTCCTCCCCCTCCTTCTGTCCCCCTGTGAATTGTTACGTACTCCCTAACTTTTACCTTGTCGCCTATTATTACCTTCGTCTCCTCTCCCTTATATTTTAGGTCTTGAGGCTCAACCCCTATGTGGGAAGCAAAGATTACACAATCTTTACCTATTTCAACATCCCCGTCTATGTAAGCTCCACTTTTTATCACAGTTCCTTTCCCTACCTTTACCTTAGGACCAACAAAGGCAAATGGCTCTACAATTACTCCTTCATCAAGCTCTGCTCCTTTTTCTACCACGGCAAGGGGAGAAACCTTAACCATTACTGCTCCTTGGAGTTATCATAGCCATAATTTCCGCATTACAAACCAGTTTATCGTCAACAAAGGCTTCCCCTTTCATTTTTGACATTTTCCTTTTAATTACCGTAGGCTCAAGGACAAACTTTACGGTGTCCCCGGGCCTAACAGGATGCCTGAACCTTGCCTTATCTATACCCATAAAGTAAACGACGAACTCTTTCGGGGAAAGGTTAAAGGACTTAAACATTAAGATGCATCCAACTTGGGCCATAGCTTCAATTAAGAGAGCTCCAGGGAAAATAGGATGGCCGGGGAAGTGTCCCTGGAAAAAGGGCTCGTTCATGGTAACGTTCTTAATTCCCACTATCCTCTCTTTTGGCACAAATTCAACTATTCTATCTACCAAGAGGAAAGGATAACGGTGAGGGATAACTTCCATAATCTCAGTTATGTCCATTACCACTTCTTTACCTCCCTTAAAAGGACTACTGCCTGAGCTGAGATGCCCTCCCCTCTGCCTTCAAATCCCATTCCTTCGGTGGTTGTAGCCTTCACGGAGACCTTATTTTTGCTTATAGAGAGAGCTCCAGCTATGTTCTCTTCCATCTTGTCTTTATAAGGAGCAAGCTTAGGCCTCTGGGCAACTACAACAGAGTCTATGTTAACTACCTCGTATCCTTCACTCTTAATTAACTCTTTCACTTTCATTAAAAGTTTAAGGCTTGAGATATCTTTAAACTCTTTGGTAGGTGGAAAGTAATACCCTATGTCCCCTAAACTGAGAGCTCCCAAAAGAGCGTCGCAAATAGCGTGAATTAAAACGTCAGCATCGGAATGTCCTAAAAGTCCTTTAGGGTAGGGTATTTTAACTCCTCCTAATATAAGTTCCCTACCCTCAACGAGCTTGTGGGCGTCATACCCGATTCCCACCCTAAACATCTAGGCAAGCCTGCTCCTTACGAGTTTCTCTATCTCTTCCCTTATAACCTTTTCTGCAATTTCCGGTATCACCTCCCAAGCAACTTCCCTTACAATCTCCTCAACCTTCTCAGGAGGAAGTTCTACCTTTCTAGATTCCACCTTTTCCTTTACCTCCTCTGAAGTCCTTTCTACGGCCTTTTCAAGGAGCTCTTCTCTATTCCCCTCAACCTGGGGAACAACCTCGGGCTCTCTAACCTCCACAACTTCAATAGGAGACTCTTCTAAACCTCCAGTTTCTACAACTTCAACCTCTTCAGGTTCAAGAGAAATTTCAGCTGAGGTCTCGTGAAGACCCAACGCAGACTCAACAGGCTGAGGCTTTTCAAGACTCCCAACTTCCCTAACTGCATCAAGGAGCTCTTGGGCAGTAAAGGGTTTTTTAAGGGCTTTAACTGCTCCAAGCTCCACTGCTTTTGAGGGATTAAAACCTTCCGATTCATACCCAATAGCTATTACGGGAACACCAAGCTCTGAAAGCTCCTTAATCACTTCGTAAGAAGTCCCGCCGGAAAGGGTATAGTCAACAACGGCAACATCAGGCTTTTCAGAGACCGCTTTATCTACTACTTCCTTTGGAGTATAGGCGTGAACAACATCAATTCCCCTTAAAGAGAGTATGATTTCTAATAGCTCGTGCCAGGTCTTCTTGTCTTCTCCTATTAAGACTTTCATTTTATAGCTCCCTTAAGTTCCTTTTCTATCGTTTCAAGTAGAAGGATAAGCTCCTTAGAGTTTAAGGTTTGTCTGTCAAGCTCTTTTACTACATCCTCTTTAAGGTCTCCCTTTATTGAAGAAAGGAGGCTGACAAGTTCACTCTTTACAAGTGAGCGGTTTAAGTCTTTTGCAATTTCAAGTGCAGAGTTGAGGGTAGTCATAAGCTCTTTCGGAACTTCCTTTTTGCTTTTCTGTTTAGTTGCTTCTAAAAGGCTCTGTAGGTCGTTCCTTACTATCAGCAAGTTATCTTTAATTTGGGTAAGGAGGGAGTTATCAACTTCGGGAAGGGAGAATTCTACCTTTTCAAAGAGAGCTTCTGCGTTCTCTATAGCGGAAATGCTTTGAGGGGAAACCTGAAGCTTAAAGAGCTCCTCTTTTATCCTTTTAACCTCTTCCTCAAGGGATGCTATGTCTCCTCTTAGCTGGGATACCTTCTCCTCTCTTAAGGAGTTTAAGCTCTCATTAACTCTATTTAAGGTATCTGACATCCTGTCAAAGATGCCTTCAAGCTTATCCTCAATTTTCGGAAGTTCCTTCTCCTTTCTTTCTTTATGAAAGAGCTTAGACATAAAAAGACCGATAATTAAGCCAAGAACCCCGAACATAATTGCAAGTATCCCTAACATTAAACCCGAGTTCACCTCTACCTCCCGCTTTTTAACTCTAAGTTAAGTATATCGTAAACTCTACCTATAGGCAGACCCATTACAGTAAAGAAGTCTCCCTTTAGCTCCTCAATAAAGAGAGCTCCCTTCCCTTGAACTCCGTAAGCACCTGCTTTATCCATAGGCTCTCCGGTTGAGGCATACCAGTGAATCTCATCAAAGGTAAGCCTTTTAAACTTAACTTCTGTAGAAACTGCCTCTGAGATAAGTTTCCCGTTTACAAGTAAGGAAAAAGCGGTAATTACCTTATGCCACCTACCTGAAAGTCTCTTAAGGAA
>Ga0256833_1000417_pt1 | contig 33490 bp, 14 predicted proteins | sample 356284metaG_FD_190535 | JGI IMG/M metagenome (GOLD analysis project Ga0256833, IMG submission 190535) | Hydrothermal vent microbial communities from Mid Atlantic Ridge, Atlantic Ocean - 356-284 | ecosystem: Environmental > Aquatic > Marine > Hydrothermal vents | place: Atlantic Ocean: Mid... | reverse complement strand
CACACCCCCGACAGCCTCCGCCTCTACGACGCAGAGCAGCTCAAAGCTGCTGAGATTCAGACCGGATTTATCGCCCAGGAAGTGGAATCAGCCGCTAAGGAAGTGGGCTATGACTTCCACGGGGTCGACAAACCCCAAAATGAAAATGCACATTACGGCCTCCGATACGCCGAGTTCGTCGTCCCCCTCGTCAAAGCCGTACAAGAACAACAAGCCATCATCGAAAGTCAGGGAAAGACCATCGATCGATTTGAAAAGCTCATGGCCCAATACGAAAGTAATCAAGCCGTACTTACCAAACGCATCGAACAACTCGAATCCAATCAAAATATACTCACTAAAAAATAACCATCAAAATGAAAAGTCGATATTTATTGTTTCTAATAATCGCATTGTCCTTCGTGTGGGGCTGCGAAGAATGCAGGAATAATCGAATTGTAATGTCCTGCTAAAAATGAATCCAACTCAATTGTAAAAAATCTTATTCACGCTATAAAATAGAACAAAATGAATCGTATGAATTACCTTTTTACCCTACTGGCCATACTAGCTGGTTTTAACCCTAATTATGCACAAAACACGCTCGGTTTTGACCTTCAAAATTCAAGCGCCCCCCCCCTATTCCGCCACCAATAGTAGATGGCAAAATGATTCAATACAATATTTTAAGTTGGTTGGAGATAGCTTGCAATTTTATAGAAAACAACTCAATTGCATAGATGAAAAAGGACGCCTTACAGATGCACTAATTTCTGTATATGACGAAGCAAATAAGCGTTTTTATACGGCCTATAACAATACATACGAATATGACAATAAAGATCAACGCATTCACTATATAGGTCAAATCTGGGATACCATAAATAAAATATGGATAAATAGCTCAAAGATAGATTGGTCTTATAATGCCCATCGTATGGCAATACATTCCCTTACCCAAAACTGGGACAAAAACTCAAAGAAGTGGTATAACACTTACAGGCGTGAGATTACTTTCAATTCGGACGGGCTCGACACCATCCACCTACAACAAAAGTGGGATAAGACATTGGATAAATGGATAAATTTCTCCCGAAGTATTCGAACCTTCAACCCAGATGGAAAAGTCATCCTAAGCTATTATCAGACCTGGGACACAAAGAAATTGAAATGGATCTCTAGGTTTAAAGATTTATTCACATGGCAGGATCCTTCCCTACTGGAAGTTAATATCACAATGAATTATAACATTTCTAAAAACGACTGGGAAAATAAGACCTTGCGTCATTATTATCACAATGAAAAAGCGCTCTTGGATAGTCTTGTTATAAATCAGTGGAACGCCACCAACACCAAATGGGAAAAACACATAAAAGTCAACGAAACTTACGATATCAATGATAATCTGATGGTCATAATTGTAAGCCTATGGGATAAAGATATCGAAAGTTGGAACATAGGCAGAGAAGAAAAGCGCTTTTGGTCGGAAGTTATTACCACCCGTATTTCTAACCTAAAAGAAATAAGCCCATTGGTCTATCCCAATCCCTTTGATACGGATATTTTCGTTCATACAAGATCGGATTTTCCCGTCTCAAGGATAGAAATATCAGATAGGAATGGGCGTCTTTTAATCACTGCCACAAAACAAAACCACCTTGACTTGAGCGTCTTACCTGCGGGCATGTATATTCTGAAGTGCATTAGTGGACAGGCTCAAAAGAGCACGATCATTATTAAGCAATAGATTTACAATAAATGAATTGGGTACAATACTATTTGAATTTTAAGAGGTACTGGCTGCTTGCCATCGGGATAATTTCAGGATTTATGGCTTTAGGTCAACATCGGGTGTACTATGTCGGCCACAGCCTAATCAGTCTGGATATACCTTACCAGACGCGACAATTATTGGATGAAGCAGATGTGAGCAAATCCCAAAGTTGGCGAAATCCCCCATGCCCTATTATTGCCCCCTGAATCACAAGGGAAGTGTGTGATTTATCCGGTGGGGCATGCATATATACGACAACGATACCAATAATATCTATTTATCCAAATTTGTTTGGGATGATGGATTGGATAGTTGGATGCTTATCAGAAAGACCAAAGGAATGTGCTTTTCTCTCAGGGCTGATAATATTTCGGTCTTTTAGTTACTTCAAATCTGGGATATAGCGAAAATTTCATTACGGGAATATCACTTAAATCTCAAACACAAAGTTCTTGTTCTTGAAAAAACAGGAATAATATTTTCAACCAAACATAATTTCCAGCCAAATATAACACATTTGATAGCAAGTCAATAAATTTTCAAATTCATAGATAATCTTTTTGCAATTTGAAATCTGCTCTTTATTTGCTTCAATTCTTATGCAACTTTAATTTACTATCTCGACACTTTTACTATTTTCCTAAATATTGATTTCCCTTTTGTAACTAAACGAAGGTAATACATACCGGTATTTAAACGAGTCATGTTAATAGAAAGAGTAGATACCATAGGAAATGATTTTAATATCAATTTGCGAGTATCTGAATACAAATATACTTCCAATATTAATTCATTACATTTTATTGTAAAAATACCGAAAGAAGGATTTGGAAAAACTTCAATCTTAGGTATATTCCTTGCAGTTGTTGCTACAATACCATTATCAGATTGTTGAAATCCCTGATCAAAGTTAAGATTACCATTTGTCCCTCCACCTATAACGACTTCTCCCAATGTATAAGAGCCACTTATGCTGCCGCTCGAAAAGCATTCTCCATCCGCAGCAAGTACTTCAAGATTAAAATCTTGTCCTGATAGTGACATGCCTGAAAGGAGTAAAAGGAATAAGATAAGAATATTTGATTTCATTTTTCTATTTTTTTTGAATTAATTTTTTTACTAAGATTTCCAGATCGTCTATTCGTTTTTGCTGTTCATCAATTAATTTTTGTTGATCTTTGACTGCTTGGACTAAAGCAGGAAATAGAGGATCCATATTGATTGATCTAAAGTCCTTTATTGATTCATTTCCTATGTGTTCTTCATGTGTAGATACCATCTCAGGAATAATTTTTTCAACTTCCTGAGCGATAAATCCAAGTTTTCCATCCTTCAAGCCTTTGTTTTCCTTCTTATAAATGTCTTTCCAATCAAATTGAACAGGTCTTAATGCTAATATATCTTTAAGACCATAAGGAAATCCATGAATATTCCTTTTTACTCTTTCATCACTTGAAGTAGCCCAAGTCGATTGAGTTGAACGAGCTATACCCCCTACCTGAAATATATGAGAGGGGTAAGATGCCCCTCCTCCCACTTTGACACTACCTCCCTCAACTTGGAGAAAAAGTGTTCCCTCCGAACTACCTGATCCTTTCGCCATTATTTCATTTCCATCCATAGCCAAATGATTACCACTAATATCTCCAACAGTCAGAACTCCTCCTGAATTATCTCCTAAAGATATATCTGACCCACCGGTAACGGAGAGAGTTGCATTTCCAAAACCCGGCCCTAGAACAGTATTTCCCCTTAGAGTATTATAACCATCACCCCATGCTGAAATTTGATTATTTGTACTTATGTTGTATTCTACTTCAAGATAATGATTTATAAAGGTTTTGTAGTCTGTATAATTTCTCCAATAACCATCAGATCCGGAGCCTATATACTCTTTTATCCAACCGGTTTCTGCCGGCAAAACCCCAAGTCCCCATTGTTGCTGACTTTGATTATAAACCAAAACCTGGCCATCTGATGGTTGTTCAGCTGTAATAGTATTACCTCTTAGTTTCTCTGCATTCCATAGCGCATCATATCTAAGGGCAGCAACAGTTGTTTCACCATTATCATTGTCAAAGACTTGCATTCCTGAGCCCGCTAGAATTTTTTCCACCCCGTGATAATCAGATGTCTGCCATTGGCTTCCATCAAAGGTAAGATACTCTCCTTCCGAAACATTTGTTGTAGATAATTGTATTGGATTTGAAGATGTCCCATCTCCATCGATTCTTCCTTCGGTCTCTGCCAATTGACTGCCCCAACCATCTCCTCCTGTGGTTATTTCATTCAAATTTATTGAATTTCCATTGCTTATGCTCAATGTTGTACCGCTTAGGGATAATGTTTGATTATCTCTATCCTGAAGAGGTGTACTGATCCAATCTCCATCATCGTAAAGTAGCACATCTCCATTTTCAGCATCAGCTTCTTTAATATTAACAATATCTTTTGTTTTTAACCCAGGTACATAAAAAGCATAAGGAACAGCTTGTAATGGTTTTGCTCCGGTATCAATAGTCTCATTATCGACCACCATCTTCACTTGAATAGTAGCATTCCCATCTGACCAATCGAAATCCTTAAATGCTGAGGGGGTACCTGAGCCAATAACCAAATTAATCAATCCATGCTCATCGGTAGTTACTTGATGTTCCTCTACCAACACATGGGACTTGGTAGTTACAATAAAAGTAATCGCTACATTTTGGTTTGCCACTATTCCATTAGAATTTCTTACGACTGTTTGATAATTGAAACCCAGATCCTGTGCTGATAAACCAAAACTAATAATAACAATAAAAATAAATAGTAATACATTTTTCATAATAATAATTTTAATTTTTAATAAATTGTACTTTGTTAGATACTATAACATTTTTTGAAAGGATAAAATAAGTGTATCCTCCTTTCAATATATTTGCATCCAAGTAGTGCCCTATTGGGTTTTGTATAGAAGTCAACAACTTCTTATTTCCTTTTTCTGACTCCCTATAAAGATAAAGTGCTTCTCCGTTAGTAATAGACCATGACAATTCAGCCAAATTGCCAATACTTTTAAGCATTAATACTGCATTGGTCTCAGCATTGGTATCATAATACGGATTTTTAATCTTTAGTGGTTTGCTTTCTTTGTCAAAACGATTAATAACCTTAACAAAATAAGTGTCATTTTGATCTTTATTTAATACATTGTAGTGATTAATCCAAGGCGGAATAGGATAAGGGTTTAATTTTAAATGCTTTCCGTTTTTTGAAGCATACACGTTGTATCCTTTTACTTTTCCTTCATTTTTAGCTCTAAAATCCCATACTATTATATTATTATTCAATGAATCTTTGATTACATCACCTCCCATAGGTGGCTTCAATGCTTTTTTAGAAACAATTTCAAAATATAAAGTATCTGATGGTTCGCTGACATAATTTCCCGATGATTTAGCTGTCATAAACAGATTGAATATTCCTTCTTTAGCTGTATCAATTGATATGCTAAAAGAATTGTCATCCAGTTTATATGCATCAATATTTTTATATAATACGTACCTATTCGTATTTTGTTCTTCAACAAATAGCTGATACCATAATACATTTCTAGACACGTTTTCCCATTTCAGGTTTAAAATATTTCCTGACATAACTCCTGTAATATTTTGAGGAGCAAAAGGACGATCGTCATGAGTAGGAATACCGTGAACCGGTGGTGTAGGTGGACGTTGTCCAAACAGATCCTTTACAACTAGCAAATAATAACTTGCTTCATTGGCCCATTTGGGATAATCAATATAACTTGTATCTTCTGCTGATAGAGTGGCTATTAACTTATAGCCTTTGTTATAGTATCCACTTCTATATAATTCTATACTTGTTACGGTAGCCTTATAGCTCAACTTCCATCCCAATTTCAATGCTCTTTTTCCTTTTACTTCATCGACATGCAAATACCGTATCTCAGGTAATGCAACCTCACCCAAATTATGCCCATAGATTAAATCTGAAATAATCTTTTCCTTACATTGTAAACGATATTCATAGATGTTTTTTTCTATCAATGTTGTATCGAATACTACTGCTAGCAAGCTATCTCCGGCTTCTTTAAAATAAAAGCTAGTATGGATGGGCTTAAATTTGTTTTCACCAATTGGGCTGCGAAATACCTTAATGCAATCCCTAGACTTCTCCCTCGGTTTAGCCTTCCAACTAAGTTCTGGCTGAGTAATACCTTTAGATTTAGTTCCCTTCCAATATGTCTGTCCTTTTAGACTAAGTAAAGGTATAAATACTAAAAATAATAATATATATTTCATAGTGCATTTATTTTATATTTCATAGTTTAAATTTTCATTTAGGGACATGAACTCAAATCAGAGCTGTCTTCACCACAATTCCCCAAACTAATATCTACATCAAATTTGGGATCTGATGTACCAAGATGTAGACTCATACATAATTCAGCTTTTACTGCGGCAACATCAATTATTAATGATCCCTTGGTATCAATATTCATTTGACTATCTTTATATTGCCCCAATAGACTAACATTAGCTGCCGCTCCAGTTATACAATATGCATCTACCGCGGGAGGCTTACATATTACAGCTCCTCTAGCTGTTGCAAATCCCCCTATTGTCATGCTTATTGGATTTTTAAAACTTGCTTCCAAAAATACTTCCATTCCGGCATTTGTATTGATAAAAAAGGTAGGAACTCCCAAATATATCTCATCATTCCAAAATATCTTTTGAGCTCCAATAAAAATACCATGAACTTTACCTTCGGATATCTGCGTTTTATTAATTAATGATTTATTAATAAAATAACCAATTGCTAAATTTTTATGCTTATCTAATACATTATCATGCCAACCTAAGACCATAGAAGCATTAGTTACATTAAATCCACTTATAGTAAGACTTCCACTATATCCAATATAAAACCCACCACTTCCAAATCTACAAAATCCCGTTCCTCCTTTCACTAATGTTACAGGACCACAGGGAATATTTACTCTCATCATCAGAGAGCCATTTATGCTTTGGTCGCTCCAATTATACGTCATATCCAACTTACCGATACCAATGTCTATATTATCAATTTTAGCCTCATCATTATCAATATCTATAGCACCATGAACTATAAACTTAAACTCATTCTCTTTCCCATTCATCCCATCGCTATTTGAACTTAGTGCCTTTAATTGCATTGGCTTCCATTTATTGGATGTTACTATTTGCTCCCCACTTTTTATAACAAGAGATTTATCAAGATCTCCTGTTGGAAATATTTGAAATTTACCATTATTATCTTCAAATTTACCTTCCGAGTCAGTCTTTATGATTTTTATCTTACAAGAATTAGGTTTTTTAGTCAAAAGCCCTCTTAGTACAATAGACTCCCCCTCACTCTCCATAGCACTACTTGGATTCAATGCAATATCCACATATGTCTCAAACAGGCTATGGTTGATTATCTGGCGAGAAGTGTCAAATTTGATATGAACACCCCCATAAGTATCAGCAACAGCATCCAAAGAAATCATTTCATGCTTAATGCTATTTCCTTTTTTAGTATATTTCAGTATAGTGCCAGGCAACTCAAGATTAGGTATATGCACATCAGGTTGTCCTTGAATATTTAGTACTCCATCAAGAGTTTGAATTCCTAAGATAGTGAAATCAATAATATTTTGATATTTTACTTCCATGGAAATAGCCATAGATGGTGTTTTATCAGCACTTCCCAAAGTAATATTATCAAACGCCAAGCGTTTATTGCTACCTGTCAACCCGGGCAATGGGTTGGTCTGTGCAGCATACCCTCCAGCGGCAGAGGTTACAGTAATAATGTATTGACCATTTGTAGCTGACCCTTCATCATAAAAAAATGATATATTTGACTTAGAGCTAATATTAAGATCCACAACTCCACCTAAGGTCAATCCTCCTTTAGAGCTAACTTCTCCCTCAGCCAATTCATCATACTTTACTCTCATCCCTTTGACTCTAAAGTCAACTCCTTGATGAGTGTTAATAAGGACTTCTTTAAGGATAAAAGCTTCTTCATTCTTATCAAAGGTCCATCCTTTTTTATCAATAACATCCCAATTATCTATTTTGAAGTTTAACTTATTGTCTGCTGTTTTTACAAAATCTGCTGTAGTGGAGGTAATGAGTATCTCTCCAATTTTGAAATTAAGATTTGATGGAGTACAATTTTTTATATCGGTCTGTATGCTTGCTGATAAATGTATTTCATCCCCTTCCATAAAGGACATTGTTCTCTCTCCAACAGCCGAAAAGCCAAATAAATGAAAATCAGTAATATCAGATTGGACTTTTTTCCTCCATCTATTACTAAAACTGAATTGAAAAACTCCAAACTTTTCTTTATCATTATTTGTCTTTTTATCGTTTCTACATGCTACAACAAATTTTCTCGTACCGTTTCCGATGAATAGGTCGCCACTATAATCGTAAGATGACTTGAAAGAACTTGCTTCAATACGCATCATCCCTTCAATAAACCCAGTTTCTGAGTTTCCATTTTTCACAAGATGCAAATTTGGATTGGAACCATAACCGGATGCCATAAATAGCACTCCATCAAATACGTTATTAACTTTAAAATTTATTTCGTTAGTAAATAGTGTAATGGAATTGGTTGTAGGCAGAAATCCTTCTCCAGCATTTTTTTTCAAAACTATATTATAAAAGTAAATTCTTTGATCTTTATCTGCCAATTGAAAACCATCAGCCATTGGTATATCATAAAAATAACCGGATATTTTAATTCTGCTTGAAGAAATTTTGTGAATTGTATTAATTGCTAGTGGATATCCCCATATATTATTAATTTTAGGCACTCTTTCCAATTGTGTGATTATGAATGGCACTTCAGTATCATATCCAAAATTAATTGCTTTCCGAGCAACTTTGTACGCAAATCCAGCAGAGGGGTCAGTCTCTTTGAATACTTCAATAGTATTCCACTCAGATTGATCATCTGTTGGAATACCTTTTAAAGTATAATTTCCATTATCATCTGTTGTTGTAGATATATACTTTGAAGCACCTTTATATTCGCCAATAAAAACTGATACTTTAGCCCCCTTTACAGCTTGATTCGTTGTCTTATCTACAACCTGACCATTTAATGTATAACCTTTGTATAACTTTACTTTTTTAGTTCCTTCCGAGCTGCTATTTGGAAGGTGTATAACCTCGTGATATTCCATATACTCTTTGTTATTGGGATAAACCGACAATGTAAAATCCGAAGCTTGGGAAGGAAACTTAAAAAATGCTACTCCATTTTGAGTTATTGTAGAAACGTCTCCTATACTTACTCTTGCAATCAATTTTTGCCCAACAGGCCCAACAACAACTACCCTAATTCTGTGAAGCTTTTTATATACTGTTATTTTCCCAACATCAAAATATTCCGGGCCAATATCAATGAGTGTAGGATCCTTAGCAGGGATGTTCTTAAATAGAAATCCACCAAAATATTTACTGGACAATGGCGAGGCAATAAATAATTGACCTCCGGTAGGAGTAAACATTTTAAATCGTTGAGTAAATTTATAAAAAATCCCGGCTTTACGTATTCCTAATTGAGTTTTATAATAAGCACCATCAATGATATTGACATAAGATTCGACTCCATTGTTATCTTCATCCTCAACAAGTCCTGAAACTTTGGAATCAGGGAAAAGGTCTATATCTCCCAGCCACCAAAACTGTCCCAAAGATAGCACAGCAGGACTCTCATCACTATCAATATTTGGTCTTAATATCCTATTATATCCCTTTTTCCATATAGACAAATACCTTTTAGGACCTATAGCAATGCCCTTTTTATGTTTTACCCACAAATTCGTAAACCTAAACCAGCCTCCAGAACCAGTATTGAGCATTTTTTCTACAATTCTAGAACCTCCTTGTTTGTTATATAGACTAACAGTAGCTCCCTTTAGCCCGGGAACATTTACTGATTTAGTTTTAGTGCTGGAGGATTTTTCTCTTACACGTCCTTTAATCTCAGGTGGGTGGGGAATTAGATAAGTTTTGAAACCATATACTGGAATGATATAATTAGGACTCCAAATTTGAGTAGTATCCTTCACATCTTCATCCTCATATTCATAATTATGAACAGAAGCACTCAATAGACCTACCTTCGTTTTGTAATTGTAAAAAGTGTTTGGTTCGTAACCGGTTTTAAGTTTAGTTTCGTCACGTGTTCGAACTTGAAAATAATACTCTGACGGTGATTTTGAAAGAAACTCTAATTTGACAATCCCTTTATCATCAGTCTTTGCTTTACACACTATTTTCACCCTTTTCCCTCCAATGTACCGCCATTCATGAAGTTCTTGTCCTTCCAGTTTTAATATTTCTTTTCTTTCACCATCAAAAGATGACTTTTCTCTAAAAACAGTAACCTCTGCGCCAGGAATTATTCCTTTTTGATCAAATAATTTTTTATTACTAACAGCAGAACTTACTGTTATTTGTACATGAAAAGCACGAATTAATGAAATTTGGTCAGGCAGTTGTATAGCATCGTTTACTTTAGGTAATATAATAGTATTGGGGCTGGTAAATCTTTCATAATTATCAGTAACTACCAGTACATATGCAAAATAGAGGTCTCCTGTAGCAACACGATTTTGTTTGATATTATTTTTAATGCCTGTACGATATGTCTCAATTGTACCTTCCATTCTAAACCATTTTACATTTGCAGCAATAAATCCGGTTGGTTTTGGCAAATGAAATGTTTTCTCAAAATTACCATTTCTGTCAGTTGTTGTCACTACTGTGGGAATGTTTTTCAAATAATCAGTATTGAGTTTTCCAAATTTATAAGTTAGTGTATTTAAAATCTTATCATTCTGCTCCGGCTTTCCCATTACTACAAAGGGAACTACATCACCATTTTCTAGAGTAGCATTACGTAATACTAAAGAGGGCACAAACTGAATAGTCATATTGGAAAGAGGAATCGCTCCTTCTTTTGACTCTTTATCTTTTTCATAATATTTGTTCCATGAAGGAATGGAAGCCTTATTAATAATAATGTCATTACCTATACCAAAAATAGAATTGTTCGAATTATCATTAAAAGTAGAAGTAGTAGAGAAATTAAAATCATTAAAACTCATACCGCCAGTTGATATCATAGACGAAGTAAAAGGGATAAAAGTTTGTAAAGATTTCGTCTCCATATGATCTTTAGGCATTTTACACAAAAGCTTACCTGAGATAGTACAATTATTTAATTTTGTCAGTAGTGTAAATCCGACTGCTATATCGTCTCCATCGTTAGGAATTGTATCTTTTGTTGTACCAAAACTCCCATAGACAAAACTACAAACTTCACCAAATCCCTGATTCCTATAAACTTTTTCACCCGAAGGGTCAACGGATTTAACCCTGACAGCATATTTGTGTCCTTCTATGAGTTGAGGATCAGCGGCTCCAAAATTATAACTAAATTCCTTAACCTGTTTTTCAAAAAAAACCGGCTCAATTATAGATTCCATCGCCGATTCAGGAGATTGTTCTTCAATAACTTCAACAATCTGAAGAATATATTCCGTATTAGGCAAAGCCCCCGGAGAAATAGACCATGAAAATGTGATATTTTGCGGAATTGAAGCTATAACAGTATCACCACAAGCAGGTGTTGTAATGATAGAAGGCTCAATATTTTGAACATAGATATCGGCACAACCCTGTGGTTCTCCTTCACTTACCTGCGTATCATTTTCCCAATTAAATGCTTGAATACATACCTGATAATGTCCTTCAGGTAATCCTTCGACTCCAATAATATCATTTACTTCTATACCGGTGACATCCACATTGTCAAAATTAAGATAAGGATCTAGATCCCCTCCTGTCAATTGCATGGTTTGACCTGCCAAAACGATGAAAGGCTCTGAAGGTCTAAAATTTGATTGCGTCATAATTTCAACTCCATTATCACCAATAATACTACCTCTAAAATAAAATTCAATATCTATATTACTTGTATTTTTTATAGATAGAACCAGTTTATTATCATATTGTAGATAATCTTCAAAATATGGAGAATACGGAGGATTTACAAAAGTATTTACAATTAATTGGCTGTTGGCATTGATTATATAAAAACTGATGCAAAATAATAAAAATACTCTTTTCATTTCCTTGATTTTTTAGTAGTGAATCTATATGAATATGTTGTTCTTATATTATTTTCTGTAAATGAAGAAGACACTTCATTGTGTAAAGATTTATTTACTAATCTATAATAAGATATTGTGATAGAATGATTTTTGAAAAACGACCATTTCAGATTGGATGATATTCTTGAAGTAAAACCATTTTTTGTATTTTCATATTTATTTTGATTGTAAAAGAAACTAGCATTTACAGATATTCCTTTTTTATTAAATCTTTTATTAAGTCCAAAACTAAATCCATTGGATTCAGCAATCCCTGCACTCAATATGCTTGTATTCTTATTCCAACCAATTCTACCACTCCACCCCGTTTTGTGATTTGCTATATAGTTAATTGTATACGATTTGGTTTTTATGCTTGTATATACAACAGTAAACTTATTTTTATCATCTAAGGTTTGGTTGCTATAAATCAATGATATATTATGATTCAACCCAGCAGCTTCAATATTTACATTGGGGTTAATAATTAAACTTTTCATGATATTATTGAGTCTTGTAGTATCCGAAATACTTATTAGCTTCGAATCCTGCAATAGCCCAAAATTACTATATTGAGCCATCAATCCAAAAAATTTATTAGGCCTTAAAAGTATATTGGATGAAAAAACAGTACGTTTAGTAGTTTGAAGTTTTTGTTCATGAACATTATCATTTTCTATTCCATATCTAAAACTAAAATAATATTTCCTATCAGCTAAAGAGATAAAAGATCCAACACTAATATGCGATATATCGGTTCGAAGATAATAAGTCCCCAAACTTGTATAATTGGGATCGATATTTTTATATTTCATATCAATACCAAATCTTTTGGATTTATAATTTAAGCTTAACTCTTTGGCAACACAAATTTGTGCAGATACCTTTGGTGTGAATATTATTTTTGCAAACTTGATCACACCGCTAGTAGAATCAATACTGATATCATCATTGCGACTATCTCTATTTAGCCCTGACACACCTAAATCCAATTTGAACTTCCATTTTTTTGAAATCTTTATCAAACCTTTCAATCCAAGTACTGTATTTTCTTTTGGCTTAAGCCTTAAACGTTGTACAGAATCAAGTGATTTTATATCATCTTTCGCTTTAAAATAGACAAAATCAATATAAGTTTTAGTATTACCGAATCCCAATTTTATAGCATATCCGGTTCTTTTAAAAGAAGGTCTTGATGCTATTCGATAATTTGTTGTCGTATCCGGATTTGTAGCTTTTAAAAATCTTCCTTGAACATAACCTAACCTGATTTTTCCAAGGTTTGTTTCTCCTCCAAGACCATAAAATCTGTGCCCACCCATAGAGTATTTTGACCAATTAATAGATCGATGGCCGATATGCAATTTTATACCCTTATATTTAGGGCTAATACCGTATTGATTGAAAGGTTGACTGAAATTTCTTCTATAATTTGAAAATAACACCCCAAATGGCAGAACAAAGCTTCCGATGTGCAACGAAGGACTACCGTTCAACACATAAGAGAATGCGGGTTTTCGTGCATCAATACCATTAATGGTATTAAAGGTAGTGCTTATTGACACCCTACCACTAACATAAACTTCCTGAGCAAAATCCAGTTCGCAAAAAAATAAAAAAACCAATATAACAATCAAGTACTTTTTCACATCTATACAATTTGAAAAAATTTAATTTTAGCAATATTACATAAAAACAACATTCAATTCATAAACAAATGAGTAGTTAGCATAAAATTAAGGATAGATTACAGAAATGAAAATTAAATACGTCCAATAAAAAATAGTGCAAATCTAATTGGGGCGATTTTAAATTATAGTTTACATATGACATAAAAAAAAATAAAATCCAGGCAAATTTTGTTTAAAAATTAGTAACCGGTCGATTTTTTTAGTATTTGGCACAATAAAAATATGGTTATTTAATCTCAAAATTTTATCATTGTCAAATAGTTTTTATAAAATAAAAAATTATACCTTTGGGGTTGTATGAGTTGTAGCTATAATATAAAACTATTTATTTTGCCTCGTATCACAGGAATCGTCAGAATGACATTTCTTACACTTTTTCTTTTCAATATTTTTATTCGCTCGTCTTTTTCTCAATACAACTTTACCAATTTTGACCATAGGGATGGCTTATATTACAAACATATTAAAAAAATTAGACAAGATTCTTTAGGTTATATTTGGCTGGGATGCTCAGAAGGATTAGTGAAGTATGACGGTCAAAACTTTGAATATTTTACTTCTTTAGATGAAGATTCTTCAACTATTTCCAGCAATGATATACTAAGTATAACTTGCATGGACGAAAAAACCATTTTGATTAGTACTCACGAGGGAGGGCTTAACAAATTGAACACAAGAACAAATAAAGCTAAAAGATTTTACTATTATCCTAAAGAATCTGATTCAATCGGCATTATGCCTTTTTTTAAGATTTATATAGACAAAAATCAAAAAATATGGCTTGGAAGTCAAAATAGAGGATTGTCTTATCTTAAAAATGGAATGAAAGATATTGTTTTTCCTGTATGTAATCCCTTGAAGTGGCACGTTAGAGATATTATACCTTGCCCCAACACAGATTCTATTTATGTATCAGCAGGATTTGAATTATATGTATGCGATATTAACACAGGTTGCTGTAACGTTATTGAAGAAACAATAAGCGACCAACTTATATGGAACAGAATTTTGTTGGATTCAAAAGGAATTGTTTGGAGTGCTAGATATTCAGATGGTTTAACATCATTCAATCCAAAAACAAAATCAGTACAACATTATATACAACCCAATAGTGTCAATTCGAATATTATTATTGATGATCATGATAGAATTTGGCTTGGAACGAAAGGATTAGGATTGAAAATTTTTGATACAAATTCAAAAACATGGGAGATTGTATTGCCTAAAAACAATAAAAGCATACCAAGTAAATTTATTGAATCCATCTATAAAGATCATGCAGGAGGAATATGGCTAGGAACATCGGAAGGTATCAGTTATTTGAATCCGGACAATCAAAATATCACCGGTATAAGTATTACAGAGCCGGGGTCAGATATAAATTTTTATATTCACGATTATTATGAGGAATCAGATAGCTTTAACATATTGGTAAATGCATATTTTGACAAAGTAATATATAAAGACAATAGTGATAGCATTTATAAAACTTTTGATTTAAACGATAGAACAAAGCATTTTAGAAGCCCTCACCTTATTGAACAAAAAGGTAATGACATTTATATTTTTTTTAAAAACGGAATAGCCAAAGTAAATAAAAAAACAAAAAGTTTATCAAAATTAGAATTGGGCAGATATAGTAAGGAAATTGAGAAGGATGGTTATTTTTCCGTAGCGCATACAGAACAAGATAAACTAATATTCACCAAACCACCAAATCTACTTTTTTATCTTAACTTATTCAACAATGTCATAGATTCATTTCATATTGGTTCATCTAATAGTAAAACTGAATTTTCTCGAGGACTCTTTTACCAAGACATGTCCAATGTTTGGATAGAAAAAAATGCCAAATTATTATGTTATAATTTAGTGTCTAGAAAATTAAATAATTCCATCGGTAGTGAAATTAATGCATATTTAAAAAATGGTATTAATGAAATAATCGTTGACAAGAAAGGCACAATTTGGGTTGCTACCTGGAGCAATGGTCTTTTTAGGTTTGGATTAAAAAACAATAAGCTATATTTATCAAAAAAATATACAACTCGTGATGGATTGATAAATAATCGCATTAATAGTCTTGTGATAACTCCTAATGGAAGTGTTTTTGCATCTTCTGCTTCAGGTCTTTCATTATTTCTTCCAAATATCAATAGGTTCTCAAATTTCACCAAAGAAAATGGATTATTGGATAATAATATCATTGGCATGAGATATATCGACGATAAATTAGTTTTATTTCATGAATTAGGTTATTCAAAACTTAACACAAAGAACTGTTACAAATATAGAAAACCGACAAAACCTATTATAAAATCAATTACATCAGGTGATAGTCTTACCCATATTAATGGAAACAAGATAAAAAATAAATTATATTTTCAATATGAAAAAAATGATATTTCAATAGAATTTACAACGATCAACTTCAGTAATCCTAACAGAATAAAATATCAATACAAATTAGAAGGAATCCATGATTGGAAAAAACCAGCAGTTAAAGTGAAAGTTGCAAACTACCCTAATTTAAACCCGGGGAACTATACATTTTTAGTTAAGTCAAAAAACGAATCTCAAATATGGAGTTCCCCCGTACGATTATCTTTTTCCATCGTTCCTCCATTTTGGAGAACATGGTGGTTTATTATATTTTCAAGCAGTTTACTTCTTGCAATTCTTTATATTTTTCATTCATGGAATACTAAACGATTGAAATTAAAAGAACATTTAAAATCAGAATATGAGAAACAGCTAGCTTGTCTAGAATTAAAAGCTTTACGTTCTCAAATGAATCCTCATTTTATGTTTAATAGCCTTAACTCCATAAAGAACTACATCTTAAAACACGAACCGATATTAGCAGCTGAATACCTCTCTAACTTTTCTCACTTAATACGTTTAATTTTACAATACTCTAGAGAAAGACAGATCTCTCTAAAGGAAGAAATAGACATGATCAAATTGTATGTGGATCTGGAAAAATTAAGATTTAAAGATAAATTCATAACAGATTATAGAATAGATAAATCTATTGACTTGACTAAAGTAAATATACCTCCTATGATACTACAGCCGCACATAGAAAATGCTATTTGGCATGGTCTGCTCCATAAAGAAAAAGACAGAAAACTAACAATAAGATTCTTTTTACAAAATAATTTTGTAATTTGCGAGATAGAAGATAATGGTATTGGGAGAATCAAAGCAAAAGAAATAAAAAGCAAATCTTTTTTAAAGTATAAATCGATGGGGCTTGGAATAACTAAAGAGAGAATATCCCTTTTAAATTCGACAAGCATCTTGGGGATAAAAACGGAAATTATAGATAAATATAACGATAAAAATCAACCTTTAGGAACACTAATCAAAATATCAATGCCTTATGAGAACCCTAATAATTGATGATGAAAGAGATAGTTTAGAGTCTTTGTCTATTGAATTAAATGCTTATTGTCCCAAAATAGAAATCATAGGGACATATGATAGTCCATTCAATGGCTTGGATGCAATAAATGAAATGCAACCTGAATTGGTAATGATAGATATAGAAATGCCAAAATTGTCAGGTTTTGAATTACTTCAATCATTAGATGATATTAATTTTGATTTAATCTTTATCACGGCATTTGATGAATATGCAATTAGAGCTTTTGAGTTTAATGCAATAGACTATCTGCTCAAACCGATAAGAAAAGTTCAGTTGGTTAACTCAATACAAAAAGTAATTGATAAAAAAAATGAAAAACTTGATGCTAGTCATTTGAAAGCATTAGTCAACAATTTAAATTTACAGATCAACCAAAAAAGCTTTAAAAGTATAGCACTTCCAACATCTTCAGGTTTTGAATTCATAAAAATAGAAGATATTATCTATGCAAAATCAGAAAGCAATTACACTTGGATTTATACAAATCATAAGAAAAAGTTTATCATTTCAAAAACACTAAAAGAGTTTGTACAAATGCTACCCTTATCTCAATTTTTTAGAGCTCATCAATCTTATTATGTCAATATGAATCATGTTTTTAAATATATAAGGGGAGATGGAGGATATCTGATTCTTAACAACAATGTTCAAATCCCTGTAAGCAGAGCAAATAAAAAAGTTCTGTTAAGTTTTTTACAAGGATTTGATTAATTAGCGTCTGCCTCTAAGGTGCTTTATTTTTTTTAACAGAGATTTTGTGACGAAACACTATATAAAAAACAGAATAAAATGCATAAATACGTAATAGCAATTTTAGTAACTCTTCTGTTATCAAATTGTAAAAGTCAGAATCATACAAATTCACCAATAATGAACAATCATAAATATACAAACAAACTAATAAATGAATCTAGTCCATACCTCCTTCAACATGCTCATAATCCCGTAAATTGGGAAGCATGGCATCCAGCTGTTTTGGCTAAAGCTAAAGCTGAAAACAAGTTAATTATTATCTCTATTGGCTATGCTGCATGCCACTGGTGTCATGTAATGGAACACGAAAGTTTTGAAGATACCACTATTGCCAAGCTGATGAATGACAATTTCATTTGTATTAAAATAGATCGTGAAGAAAGACCCGATATTGATCAGGTTTATATGACAGCTGTTCAAATCTTGACTGGTAGAGGAGGTTGGCCTCTCAACATTGTTGCTTTACCTGACGGAAGACCTGTCTGGGGTGGCACATATTTCACCAAAAACAATTGGGCAAACGCTCTAGAACAATTAGCGAAAATGCATATTACTAATCCGGAACAATTAGAAGATTATGCTGAAGGGTTGACCAATAAAGTTAAACAAGCAGATTTAATCACAGTAAATAAGGGTAAAGCAATTTTTACAAAGGATTATCTTAAAAAGACTGTTGATAAATGGGCAAATAGCTTTGATAAAAAAAATGGAGGAACTGTAAGAACACCAAAATTTCCACTACCAAATAATTATGAGTTCTTATTGAGATATGCTATTCAAGCCAATGATAATGACATTATGAAAATGGTGAATTTGACTCTTACTAAAATGTCTCAAGGTGGAATTTATGACCAAATCGGAGGTGGTTTTTCAAGGTATTCAACCGATGGTAAATGGCATATCCCCCATTTTGAAAAGATGCTATATGACAATGCACAATTGGTCAGCCTTTATTCCAAAGCATACACTCATGACAAAAATAATGTTTACAAAGATGTAGTTATAGAATCTTTAAATTTTGTTGAAAGAGAGTTAATGGGAAGTGAGAATAATTTTTACTCTTCTCTAGATGCCGATAGCGATGATGGATCAGGGCATTTAGAAGAAGGAGCTTATTATGTTTGGACAAAAGATGAACTTAAGCAATTATTGGGAGAAGATTTTAAGCTATTCAAGGAGTATTACAATGTAAACAATTATGGTAGATGGGAACATGGATATTATGTATTGATAAAAAATAAAACTGATGATGAATTTGTAGATGAATATAATATTGACTTAGCAAAACTAAAGAATAAAGTTGCATCGTGGAAAAAGCTACTATACGATTACAGGAGCAATAGATCAAAACCACGGTTAGATGACAAAACCCTGACTTCTTGGAATGCATTAATGCTCAAAGCCTATGTTGAAGCCTATAATGCCTTTGGTGATAATCACTTTTTGGAAATAGCATTAAAAAATGCAAATTTCATTATTAAAAAACAAATGAATCCGGATAGTAGCTTGTACCACAATTATAAAAATGGAAAAAGCACGATCAATGCTCATCTTGAAGATTATGCACTTGTCATAGATGCATTTATAAGTTTATATCAAGCCACTATTGAAGAAAAATGGCTTGACTTAGCCAGGTCACTTTCAGAATATACAATTTTGCATTTTCATGACAAACAAAGCAATATGTTTTTCTTTACTTCTGACCAAGATCCGGCTATGATTACTCGAAAAATCGAAACTTATGATGGTGTCATACCCAGTTCCAACTCTGTAATGGCAATCAATTTATTTAAACTTAGTCATTATTTTGAAAACAAAACATACAAAGAAATAGCTGAACAAATGCTAAAAAACACATTAAGACAAGCATCAAATTATGGCTCAGGATTTTCAAATTGGCTATTATTATATAGTGATTTTGTAGGAGAATTTTATGAAATTGCAATCATCGGAGAAAAAGCTTTAAAGTATATCAAAGAATTAAATAAAAAGTACTTGCCTAATGCAATCATTGCCGCAAGCAAGGCAGAAAGTAATTTACCTTTATTAAAAAATAGATTTATAAATGGTAAAACGCTAATATATATTTGTATTGATGGTGCATGTCTGATGCCAAATGAAAACCTACAGACATCACTAAAGCAAGTCGTACCAACATGGGATCAAAACTATTGATAATTTAATGAGGTAAATTCAATTCAAAATTTAAATACAAGTTCCAGCCCATCATAAGCCAGTTGTACATTTTCAGGTAAGAGGCCACCAATATCTTCAGTAGGAGGAAAATTGTGGCTTAAATGTGTCAAGTAAGCTTTTTTTGGATTTATTCGCTTTATAAAATCAAGTGCTTCTCTCAAGTTAAAATGAATGCTGTGAGATCTATTTACAAGAAGTGAATTTACAACGAGGTATTTTGTTCCTTTAATTAATTTCACTTGATCATCATCTATATATTTTGCATCTGTAACATATGTAAAATCACCGATTCTATATGCTAAAATTGGCATTGAGCCATGCAGCACTTCTATCGGTACTATTTCCAATCCATCCACATCAAAAGATTTACCCTTTTCCAATTCGATTAATTCAAACTTTGGAGCTCCGGGATAAGGTCTCTTTTCAAAGGAGTAGTAAAATCTGGTTTTCACATCACTCAAAGTATCCTTACTACCATAAATCGGCATATTGTTCCTTTGAATATAATTAAACGGTCTAACATCATCCAATCCTCCCACATGATCATTATGCTTATGTGTCAATAAAATAAAATCTATTTCTTCAATACTATTTGACAATACTTGCTGTCTGAAGTCGGGACCACAATCTATCACAAATTTTTTGTTTCTATACTCAATGTAAATAGAACTTCTCAATCTCTTATCTTTGGAATTTTTTGAAGAGCAAGTATCACAATGACATGTTGGCACAGGCACTCCCAAAGACGGTCCGGTTCCAAGGAATATTATTTTCATTCTTCTTCATTTTTAGCTAAACCTATTCCTAAAACCAAGCCGTTTTTTACAAGAAATCGATAAAATCGTTTTGATTTTTTAGTCAATATATGCTGATCCAACTGAATAATATCCATTATTTCCAACATTGCATTAATCCTAGCTTCTATATCAAAAAACTTATTAATGACAATAATCTTCCTGTTTTTTACTAATGCATATCCTGATTTAAAATTACCTCTTTCGAAACGCACAATATAGCCTGATTCATTAAATATTTCCGTAAGTTTATTTATATTTGCTCTTGTATAACTAAACATTTTGATTTTATTTACAGCAAAGATAGTCATTTTTTATATATTGTGAGTCGTGTTTATATTTTAAAAAACATCAAACATCAGTAAATAGCTCGGTTTTTTACTTGTACTATTATTGCATGCACAATTCAAAATAATATATACCTTTTTATTCAATCTCACGTTTAAAAACAAATCATTTATTATATTTGTACATATTTTAAAAATCAATACATGAGTAAGTATCATTTTTTATTATTTATTTTGTCCTTCAGTTTTACCCAGACCGCAATAGCTCAAAAATTTAGTGGAGAGTTGATTTTGGGTTTCAATGCTGCTCAAATAGATGGAGATCAGCTTGCCGGATACAACAAATTGGGATTTGATACAGGCTTGGGCATATCTTACGATCTTGAAAATAACTGGCTAGTCAATTTTAATTTTTTATTCAGCCAAAGGGGAAGTCATACAAAAATCGGTCAACCAGTAAGAAGCATAACTCTCAACTATATTGAACTTCCTGTTTATGTATCTTATCAGGACTGGTATATAGAGGATGATGAATATTACAAGGTTCAAGGCTTTGCAGGCATATCGTTTGGGAGATTATTTGGCACAAAAAACAGTTTGGGAGATCCTGATATAGAAGAAGGCAATTTCTTAAAAAACGACATCAGTTTTCTATTGGGTGCTAAGTATTTTTTCAGCAAACACTGGGGGTTGACAGGTAGATATACTCGTTCAATTAATAGAATGTACAAGCATCCTGATGATGGGACAAAAAGTCTTTTGAGCTATTTTTTAAATTTTGGATTAATATATAAATTTTAAGAACATGAACAAACTATTATTTCTATCAATAATTGCTATTAGCATATTTTCGTGTAAAGAAAATGACACAAAATCTAAAGAAAAAATAACACAAAATAAAATTGTCGAAACTGCCTCCTACAAGGCATCAAGAGACATTGACAAACTATTGGCAAAATATACCACATTCAGACTTACGACTGATATAAGTAAATATACAGACAAAGAAAAAATTCTATTGAAGCATCTTATCAATGCAGCAAAAGTGATGGACGGTATGTTTTGGGTAGAAGCATACGGTAATAAAACAAGATTTTTAAATAAAATTTCAGACTCAAAACTTAAAAAATTTGCTATTATTAATTATGGTCCTTGGGACAGACTTGGAGGTAATGAATCTTTTATCAAAGGAATAGCTAAAAAACCATTGGGAGCCAACTTTTACCCTAAAGACATGACTAAAGAAGAATTTGAAGCGGCAGACATAAAAGATAAAGAGAGTTTATACACATTTATCAAAAGGGACGAAAATGGCAAACTCTTTTCCGTACCGTATTACAAAGCATTCAAAAAAGAAGTATGGTATGTTGCAGATATGCTTTTGACTGCAAGCCATTATGCCAAAGATGCCGGATTCATCAACTACTTAAGACTACGGGCTGAAGCACTAAAACACGATAACTATCAGTTGAGCGATATGGCGTGGCTAGATATGAAAGACAATAAGTTTGACATTGTAATAGGCCCAATAGAAAATTATGAAGATGCTTTATTTGGATACAAGGCAGCGCATGAGGCATATGTCTTGATAAAAGATATGGATTGGAGCAAGAGGTTAAAGAAATTTGCCAAGTTCTTACCTGAACTACAAAGAGGGCTTCCTGTTGATGACAAATACAAACAAGAAAAACCCGGAAGTGATGTTGAATTGAATGCTTATGATGTTGTTTATTACGCAGGAGATTGCAATGCAGGAAGCAAAACTATAGCTATCAATTTGCCAAATGACGAAGAAGTTCAACTTCAAAAAGGTACTAGAAGATTGCAACTTAAAAATGCAATGAAAGCGAAATTTGATAAAATTTTAATGCCAATTGCAGATGAATTAATCGACCCAGACCAAAAGAAAAGAATAAATTTTAATGCATTTTTCTCCAATACAATGTTTCATGAAGTAGCTCACGGATTGGGTATTAAGAACACATTAGACGGTAAGGGAACTGTAAGAAAAGCCTTAAAAGAGCTATATTCGGCTTTGGAAGAAGGGAAGGCTGACATGCTGGGTTTGTATATGATAAGACAATTGCACAAGAAAGGACAAATTGAAGGAGACCTAAAAGATTTTTATACCACTTTCATGACTAGTATATTCAGGTCGATAAGGTTTGGTGCTTCATCAGCTCACGGAAGAGCAAATTTGATAAGATTCAATTTCTTTAAAGAACTAGGCGCTTTTGCCAAAAATAAGACAACAAACAAATACAAAATTGACTACAAGAACTTTGAAAAAGCAATGGATTTGCTATCAACAAAGATTCTTACACTTCAAGGAGATGGTGATTATAATAAGGTAAAACAATTTGTAGAAAAATACGGTAAAATGGGCAAAACACTACAATCAGACATTAATTCATTATCAGCAAAAGGTATTCCTGTCGATGTGATATTTGAACAAGGTATTGATGTATTAGGTCTTTAATATTTGCCTAGTGTCATGCCAAGTGTATAATGCCGTATAAACAGCAGGAATTTTTGTGTAGAACAGGTACAAAATTTTCAGCGTAACTTGTCCCAAATTCACTTTGGAAGCCTTAGCAAAGGTTAAATTTTTTAACGAAGCTATGCGCAAAAAGAACAAGATTTGGTGCGTCAGAATACGCTTGACACGACACTAACCGTGTTTTTTGCCGGACTATTTCAATAATCAATCAAGATTATTGAGCATATCGTCTATGTTGTACATTTCATCTAACAGGTCATCCCTGTAAATTCGTATATCAGGAATTCTTCTCACATGTTTTCGTATACGTTTCACTAATTCGTATTTTAAAGTTGCTGTATGTTGTAATATTAAATCAAATACAGCATCTTTATCATCTGTATTGAATATACTAACATATATTTTTGCCAGTCTTAAATCCGGTGACATTTTAACATCTGTAACTGAAACCAATGCATCACCATAAATATATAATCCTTCATTCGTTAGAACTATACTAAAATTTCTCTTTATCAGCGCTGCGACTTGCTCTTGCCTTTTTGATGCCATAATAATTGTTTTATTACGCAAAGATAAAGAATGTTTAATTTATCCCTACCACAATAATGGATTATTTTAATATAAAAATATAAAGAGGTGACCATAGCCACCTCTTTATTAAATAATTTAACAATCTATTCGTATTATCTGATCAGAGTAACATCTCCTGACACAAAATCATCTTTATTATCACTCCATGTGAACTCTACTAAATAGACATATACTCCCTGCATTGCTTTCTTTCCATTGTAATCTCCATTCCAAAAGTGGTTCTTCCTATCTTGGAATGAGAAGTCTTTGTCGCTATATATCAAATTACCCCATCTGTCCCAAACTTTGAAAGTTCTTATATGCTTGACATTTTTACCGTCTTTCACAAAGAATTTATCATTTTTACCATCGCCATCCGGAGTAAATACATTAGGTACCTCAATATCTTTTGTGATTGCAACTGTAACAGTATGACAGACATCTCCTGTACAACCTTCATTGTCCTCTACCTCTACGCAATATACCCCCTTATCAGAAACTATTAAGAAATTACTATGTACAGTATCAATAGGCTCACCATCTTTTGTCCAATTGTATATCCTTATATCGTCAACTCCCCTACCCGCAACATTCGCAAATAATGTGTCACTAGCTCCATTTTGAAGAACAGAAGCTCCGGATATACTAGCAACAATCTCTGGTTTAATGTCTACCTCAATATCTTTCTCTGTAGAACAACCCAAGGATGAAAGAACCTTCAATACATATGTTCCTGATTGAGAAGTACTATATTCTCTATTAGTGCCTAAAATATCAGTCTCACCTTTCTTTGTCCATTCATATCTATCTGCTTCATTCTTGGCATGAAGCGTGACTGGCTTTTCTTCAAAACACGCTGTCACATCTCCTGCATCAGCGATTGGAGTAGGATCAACAATGATACTAACTCTGGCACTCTTATCCGGACAAGGATCAACTCCAACCAATTTGTATTCAAAGATAAATTCTCCGACATTTTGCCCATCCGTATTAAATGTACCGGCTGTAGCATCAAATGCACCTCCTGTACTTGGTATTGTTGAAACTTCAGTCCATACACCACCAGCATCTCCACCTATTAACAGTCCACCGAGATCAAACTCTTCACTCGTTCCCTCACATACATGTTGAGGTTGAGGTGTTCCCGGATTTACTGCATTTTGTACAATAATGGTCTGAGTATGTGTATCCGAACAATAAATACCTTTATCATTGAACTTATATGTCAAAGTATATGTTCCCGACGCAGCTCCTGAAGCAATAAACTTATTGCCGGATACCACACCTGTACCGGAAGGACTAACAGTCCATACACCCGTCGGAACGGGTATAATTCTATCGCCGGCAGCGTTAATGATATGCTCACTCAAGTTAATCTGAGCAGTATTTTCATCGTTACAAACATCTGCAAATTCACTAATCTCCCATTGTTCACAACTACATGCAATCACAGTAATGTAAATCGTATCAACCACATCCGAACAAGGTGCATTAGCACTAGTCGTTCTAAACACAAATCTATATGTTTTACCCGGATCAACCGTTGCAAAATCTACAGAAGTCCAATCTGAATTATGAGTCGCGTTGGAATTATCAAAATCTCTCCAGTTTCCCATACTAGAATTTCCTTTTATGAAATAATCATCAAAGTTCAATACCGCAGGATTAGTAGAGCCCTTACCACATACGTCTTTTACCGGATTGTGGTCTAACTCCAACTCCGGTGAGTGATATCTATTGATTGTGACCTGATCAGAACCAAGACAACCGGTATTGGACTTCACTTCCAAAGTGATAGTTTCAATATCTTTACCCGGTGTCATCGTAAACGTAAGCGTCGCTTCAGTACCTAAAACCTTTCCTGTTGAATTTGTCCATTTATAGCTATCATACGTACCTGATATGGTAAGTGTGATCTCATCGTCATCACATAAATCTTTTGCTCCTACAATTACAGGTGTAAGATTATCTGTCTTAATCACTTTGATAGTATCAAAAGCGGTACAACCAATTGCATTACTAACGATAACAGAATAATATCCTCCATCCGTAACTTCTATTGATTTTTTTCCATCAAAACCAGCTAAATGGACACCATCTTTAGCCCATATATAATCAGCAAACTTACCTGGTGTTAATGTTGCTTTATCATCAGCACATATTTCGACGCTATCTTGAAGTGAAGGATACATACGAGGATATTCATTCACATAAATACTATCCACTCCCTGACATCCTTCCTCATCAGTAACGGTAACAAAATATTTACCTTGGCTTACGCCTGTCACTATTCTGTTAAATGAACCATTACTCCATTTGTAGGCATCAAATCCTGCCGGTGCAGTCAACGTAGTATCCGCTCCATAACAAATATGAATAGTATCTACATCAGGCATTATCTTTGGTTCAACTTTTGGCCTCCTCGTTATTGTAAAGGAAGTGTTACCTGCGCAGTTTCCATCACTCACATGAAGGTGATATGTACCTTCTGCAAGATAAATACTATCCTTATCCGTTTCAGGGATGACCAAAGCACCGTTTGCATCATTGTACCTCCATTCATATAACGTAAAGTTACCTCCAAGAGCAATCATCAATGTATTTGTCTGCTCAAAACATAATGAAGTATCACCCACAACAAATGGTGAGAGTTCACTATCTTCAGAAGCAACAACGGTATCTTGTGCAGCACATCCTTCCGGACTCACTACAACAATAATATAATTTCCCGTTTGGTTAATTGTTACATCTGCAGTTGTGGAAACAGGCGAAGTATTTGTATCATTGAAATACCAATTGTATGAACTGTAACCGGCCGGAGCAGTAACAGTTGTACTAAATCCGGTACAGAACGTCGCTGTCGGTGGTATATTTGGCACTTCTGCCGTAAACACATGCACATTAACACTACCGGCAGACACACACCCGCTTGAATTGATAGCAGATACTTCGTAGGTGGTCAGAGCATCAGTCGGACATACAGTAATTGATTTCGTGTCATCTCCCGTATTCCATGTATAGCTATCAAAATCATCCTTCACAGTCAGTGTTGTACAATCTCCTACGCATATCGTAGTATCTCCTTCAATAACTATATCTGTAACAGGATTTGCCAATATATCAAAATCAATAGTCGTATCGCAACCAAAGACATCTATAATCTGAACAAAATTGCCGGGTGATGTCTCACAAAATTCATGCTCCGAATTATTTGTAATGTCACCATTCCAATAAATCTCATATACTTCATCAAATAACATTCCATTATCTTCATCGAATACTACTTCAACGTTGACACAATTTTGCCCTTCACAGAGATATACAGGATTACCGGGATTCAATGTCAAATTCATAGGCTTCCTAAACCATACATTTACACATGTATCATGAGAACAGACCACTCCGTCATCATGCTCTTCAGTCAATTCTAAGCACAACTGATAATCCTCAGGATTCTCACTTGGCGGATAAACTGTACCGTATTCATCTACTTCTATTATATATGTCTCATCTCCTCCATTATCTCCTTCCCCTGGATTCCAATACCAATTGAATTCGAAATCATAACTTTCTCTACCTAGCAAATCAACAGTAAATTCTTTGTATTCTCCCCAACATAAAGTATCTCCTTGTAGCTTAAACTCAACATCCGGATATACATTGAATTTTAGTTCCCCCGTATTTTCACATCCCAGATCATCAGTTACGGTAATACTGAATGTGTGCAAACCTGCACCAAATGATGCATCTATTATAATATCGCTTCCTTCCCCTGTATTTCCACTTATGTCATCTGACCAACTGAACGTATATGATCCAGGATATCCACATTCAGCATCAATAGGTAAGGTATAAGGTAAATCAGACATACAAGCTCCAAATATATCATCCTGTTCCGGAATCCTTGGTAAAGGATACACATTTACTTCAATCGTATCAATTTTACCTTCACAAATCATTCCCTCTATAATCACCTGTGCATAATAAGTAACAATTTCTACATCACACAAATCAGCATCATTAATTGTAAGAACATCGTCTATTGTCCCAAAACCATCGGCGAATGAATGATCGCTTTCTCCATCGACGTTTGGATTATCATCAAATGTAATCTCAATAAGCTCCGTACTACCATCTTCTGTTGTCACATCTACTCCGGCTTCTGCTCCTGAACAAATATCTTGTGGCTGCGGTGTAGCTATCACTCCGGGAGGAATATCACAATTCACTTTCCATGGCGGTGAAAACTGTGGTTTATCAATCAAACATTCACCAATAGGATCGTCCCAACATCCGGCTCCTCCATCAGAGAACGTCATAAAACTGATCAAAAGATCATCATTCTCCATACACTCTGCTTGATTGGCAAATTCTTTAACCTTTAGATTGATTTCCCAATCAATCGTTGATACCGGACTACCAATCCCATATTTTCTAGATGGAGAACAGTTATTGGCATCACAATCAGGAGACGTACCTTCCTGTACCCAAAAATATCCACTAGGCAATGGATCTTGCTCTACCATACCACCGCTACAAGGGCAATTCTCACACAAGGTATTGCACAATCTTAAGTGCCCATCATCATCGGTATAAGTACAAAGGAAACTAAACTTTTCCATGACCAAAGGCGCGCATCCTCCGGTCTCCTCATAATACTCTGATGCCCCCATTGGAGTACCGGTAGGCGGATTGGCTGCAAAACTAAAGCCTGTCATATCCCAACCATTACCAAATTTTGGTATCATACCTATTATCCAGTCATCTCCTGTCTGCGTAGCATCATAAGTGAAGTTCATATGTACTGTCAACTCCTCACCCGGACAGAAAGGCCCAAAATATGGAGGCCCATTAGGTTCAGCATCAGTATTTTCTCTTTCCGTCACCTCAAACACTAAAGTTTCATCATTACCACAACCAAGATCCGGTCCCAAGCAGACAACAACATTTTTAATTGTAGCTGCACATACTTCAAAGTTGGGATCATCTATTACATCTCCTTCATTTGCAGACACAGCAATATAGTATACTCCTTCTGTTACTCCTGTAATTAGCGGTGGAGCTGGAGGGCTCGCATCTAAACTACATGGAAATGATCCGTTTCCTGCAGCATTTGTCAAATCAGTACAATCATTATTGGGTGAATAGAATATTGACCAGACAGGAGTCCAAGATCCATTTGTTGTAACGGTCGTATACAATTGTGCAGCATCTGCATCAGTATTAACTTGAAACCAAACCGTAGGCTGCGTATTGAATCCACCACAACCTCCAGGTAATCCGGGATCAGGACAAGCCAGATCCAAACATCCAAAGGTACAAACATAATTCACCTCAACATCTTCAGGAGTGACAGGATCAAGCTCTTGTGCACCCGTTATATCTTCACATGCATCTGCTACATCACAATCTTTGATGCTCTCAACTGAAATATCAAAAGTACCACAGTCACCATCATTATCAGAATTCGCAACTTTGATAAACACATAATCACCGTCTTCAAGACATCCGATATGCATATCTGTAACGGGAAGACCGTCACATTTGGATTTCCTGAATTCAGCTGTCCCATCACAGGCAGCATCTGCTCCCCCAACATACACTTCTACTCCTATACTACCACCTATTGTGCCTCCAGTTATGTTAATACTGACACCATCTTGATTTGAATCATACTCCGCTCTATACCATACAGCATTATCATCAGATGCTGCATTACAATCTACATTGGCTTGATCTTGGTTTGGATCATCATTGGCTCCAACAGCACAACAAGTAGTACCCGAATGACTTCCTCCCGTACCCAAGTCATATGGAGGTCTGTCATTTGCCATACAAGGACTATCATTAATAGGTGGTACATCTATTTTTATATGTATATCAAATGTTCCCCCATTTCCACCTCCAATATCAATAACAGCTATATAGTAGTATGTACCTTCATCAGTAGCGTCCAACATAATTGGTGCTGCTAAAGTACCACCGGATCCACACCATCCTGCAGTCAATGGGCATGCATCAGCTTCCTTAGCTATGACCATATCCACTCCTGACGGAGAACTAGCATTGTCGATGATCACGTCTATAGAAGCAGCTCCTGTAGGAATCAATACTTTGAACCAAGTAGTCGGCCCTACTGTCATATCACATGTTCCAACAACATAAGGATCAGGACATGCATCCTCATTACATTCTTTTAGAAAGTCATTCCACTCACATTCTAAGGTAGCATCCAACTCTTTAGCATCATCACATTTGTCATTGAGATTGCAGTCATTATTAGGTTTATCCAACATAGTTGATGTGATATTAAAAGTACCTGAATTGGGATCTGATGTGGATATCTGCAATTGATATGTACCTTCTTCAAGACATTTCCACTCAAATTGCGCTGTACCTATATCTTCGCAATATGCTGGTGCATGATAAGTTGTACCATTACAAAATTCAGTATTCACTTCAGATATACCGGCTACCACAATGCCATCAATCGGCTCTGCTCCCGATTGGGTAATCTCTACATTTATACCATATACAGGTGCTGTGATGGTAAATGTATAAAATACTGCATTGGTCTGATCGTCTCCTGAACATTCCGGAAAATTCATTCCTGCTCCACTACATGCATTGGTCTGCTCATCAGGTAATGTACCTCCTGCAGTCAAATCATAATTGGTCATATCCGCACATGCATCATCATTTGGTGGACCTGATGTAATCTTTATCTCCAAGTCAAAATCTCCACCTGTATCACCTGTCGATCCCACTCCAATCAAGTATGTAGTATTTGGATCAACTGTACCAAGACCATTTGGACCATTTCCCGTCGCACATCCTCCCCCGGCTGAAACTGTCAAATTGGTACAATCTGCCCCGTCATCAAACATGGTGGCAAACAAAGTCCCCGTACCTGTATAGTTCATAAATCTAATGCTGACTGAAGAACCTGCTACGGTTGCCGGTGGCGTGGTAAACTTAAACCAAACTACTTCTTCGTTGGTATAATCACAAGCTGTTCCAAAGTCATTGTCTTCCGAACAAGCATTTATATTACTTTCGTTATTATCCGCTCCTTTCCATTTACATAAATCAGCATCGTTGTATATTACCTCTTCAGCATCTGTACATAAATCATTGGCTGGTCTGGCAACTACTACTTCATTTACTGTAATCTCATATTCTCCAAATTCACCTGCTGTCTCACTTGTACCTATCATTATTACAACCTTTTCCCCAGCCAGTTTACACAATAAAGTCAAGGTATTGTCTGTACAATTATCCAATATAAAATTACTTTCATCACCACATGCTATATCACCATCGTATGTAGCAATAGTAAATGGCCCGTTAGCTGTTGTGCCATTAATATTAATTTCAAGATTGGCATCCTGAGTCATTGTGTGCTCATAAAACAATGTTTTTCCTGTGGTATTGTCAACATTACAACTTGTAAAATCAAAACCTGCACAGGTATTATTATCGGTAAACGTAGTACCGTCAGTCAAATCAATAGGCGCAAAAGTTCCTGAACAAGGATCATCATTGACAGGAGATTCATTGACTTTAATATCGAAATTGATTGCTCCTTCTCCTCCTGACGAACCCAAAGCTATATAATATGTATTGCCTCCGGTAATATCAAACGGACCAAATGGACCACTTCCGGTATTACAAGCAGATCCTGCTGCTGCCTCGGTTTGATTATCACAATCTACTGTCTCTTCAAACAACCCTAAAAAGCCTGTACCGCCTGTAGTGAAATTATCAAACTCGACAGAAGTAGCATTTGCGGTAGCATCAAATTTCATCCATACTACAGGCTCCGTATCATAATCACATCCTGCAACTGTAAAATCTTCAAAACACGCTCCTGTATTGTCGGTACTTACTGATTCCCATTGACAAGCTGTATATGCTATATCATCAGCTCCTGAACATTCATCATTAGTAACACTACTTACATTTTCTGTAATAGATATACCGAAGTCACCTTCTTGGCTATCTTCACTACCGAAAACCAAAATAATAGTTTCCCCATCTTCAATACATTCTATGGTAAATTGAGTAGCCAAAGTCGCACAGAAAGTATTATTAGGAGCATTATACAAAGTACCGTCACATGCATCAGTCATTATTGCTACATCCAAACCTGTAGCAGCAGTACCGGTAGTGTTTGTATTGCCGGTGACTGTCACATCCAAGTCTACATTAGCACCATTATTATTTGTGTATTTGTAATATACTTCATGTGTTGTTCCTGTTACCTGATTACAATAATCGTACTCTGCATCAGAACAAGCATTAGTGCCATCAAGGCCATCTGCTATTACAACAGCATCAGCACAAAGATTATTGTCCGGGATGTTTTTTACTGTTATACCTATGTTAAATGTACTTTCTGTTGTATTGGAACCAATAAGAATATAATATGTAGTATTTGGCAGAACCGGAAGGTTGTCTAGAGTACCATCAGATGTACATGAATTAGCTTCATAAGTTAAGCTATTACAATCCGCTCCCGTATATAGTGAAAATAAAGCATCAGTCAAATCAGTTTCAATATCCACAAATTCAGCATTGGCATCAGTACTAAAAGTATACCAAACACTCATCATTGTATTAGCATCAAAACCACATCCACCATCAGTATAATTATCAGAACAAGCTCCTGTATTATCTGCAGCATTATCAACTTTGGTACAACTAGAGGTTATTTCTCCAAAATCAGTTGCACCGGTACATACATCGTTAGCAGGATGTCCTGCTGTATTTTCTGTAATTGTAATACTAAAATCTCCTTCAGTACCCTCAACACTTCCTACAACAAGAATAATCTTTTCTCCGGGATCGATACACCCAATATTAAATGATGTTCCTAATGTATTACATTCAGGTCCTAGATTATTAAAAGCGGTTCCGGTACATGCATCAGTTATAATCGCAACACTTAGATCCGTTGCTGCTATTCCATTTGTCGCCGTACTTTGATCTATCAAAACGTCAATATCTGTTGTGTTTGCTGTGTTGTTCGTATAAGAGTAAAATACTTCATGTGCTGTATTGCCCGATATATCACAATAATCCCAGGTCCAAGTAGCACAGACATTTGATCCTTCGGCGGCGGTTCCCGGTGTAAGAACTTCTGCATTAGCACATAGATCATTTGCGGGAACTGTAGCATCAGAAGTAGCTGTAAAGTCACCGGTTCCCCACTTCATCACCCAGTATATCGTATTGGGATCAGCCACTACATCAGTCAATGCAGCATCTCCGTCACATCCTAATTCCGTCAAGTTGTTGCAA